>Ga0114997_10003934_pt1 | contig 11577 bp, 8 predicted proteins | sample ArcticOcean_MG_C_2_FD_87045 | JGI IMG/M metagenome (GOLD analysis project Ga0114997, IMG submission 87045) | Marine microbial communities from western Arctic Ocean - ArcticOcean_MG_CB4_136 | ecosystem: Environmental > Aquatic > Marine > Oceanic | place: Arctic Ocean: Canada Basin | collected... | reverse complement strand
GAACCTCTTCCAGGACCGACTGGAATATCATTCTTTTTAGCCCATTTAATATAATCAGAAACTATTAAGAAGTAACTTGGATATTTCATTTCTATTATAATATTTAATTCATGATCTAATCTATCTTTATATTTAAGAAATCCATCATTTTGCATTAAATTTTTATTTTCAACTTTGAAAACTTTTAAAAACTTTTCCTTTAAACCTTCTAAAGATTCATTTTTAAGTATTTCATCGGCACTACCACCTTTTTCAGAGCTAATATTTGGTAATATAGGGTTACAAAATTTAGGTTTAAAATTGCATCTAAAAGGAATGTTATAGTTATTTTCTAAGGCTTCAGGTAAATCAGAAAATAATATTGCCATTTCTTTATTGGATTTAAAGTAATGTTGATTACTATATCTAATTCTATTTTTGTCATTAACATAGGTTTTGTCACCTATACACGTTAAGGCATCATGAGCTTCATGCATATTTTGATTTAAGTAAAAGACTTCATTTGTAGCAATAATAGGAATTTGAAAATCATGCGATTGTTTTAAGTTATATTTTTCATATACAATTTCATTTTGATCTCCATGTCTTTGAATTTCTAAATAAAATCTATCACCATAAATTTTTTGTAAATTATTGTGAATTTTTGAAATTTCATCAAATCTTCCTTTGTCAAATAATTTTCCAAAAAAACCTTGGATTGTGCCTGATAGTAGCAATACACCATCCGTTTTAATTAATAGCTCTTTAATATCTAAATGCGGTTCTAAAAGTGTATTATTTTCAAGATACGATTTTGATGATAATTCGATAATTCTTTTATATCCTTTTTCGTTAAGTGCTATTAAAGACAAAAGCCCAATTGTATCTTCAAATTTAAAATTAATTTGTGTTCCAATAATTGGTTGAGTTCCAACTTTTGATATATTTTCTGCAAATTCTAATGCACCAAACATATTAGAAGTATCTGAAAGTCCCAAACTTTGAATTTTATTTTCTTTACAATAATTTTTTAATTCTTCTATTTTGATAGCACCTTGACAAATTGAATATTGAGTGTGAACTTTTAGATGGTTAAATGTTTGGTTATTTGATTCTAGCATTGATAGTTTTTATATTACCACCAATCATTTCTAATTTGCAATCAGCCATATTGGCAAAAAATCTATTGTGAGTTGCATATATAATTAATCTATTTTTATTTTTTAAATTATACAAAATTTGAAAAACTTCTTTTGCTTTAGATTGATCAAGGCTACCAGTAGGTTCGTCAGCTAAAATGATTTCTGGTTCATTTATTAATGCTCTAGCTATTGCTATTCGTTGCATTTCTCCTCCTGATAGTTCTGATGGATAATGATGTTCTCTAGAAGAAAGACCCATTTTTTTAATTATTTTTTTAGCTTTTTCTATTGAATTTTTTTTATGATCAATCAAGGCTAAACCAGCAAGATAAACATTTTCTAGTGCTGTAAAATCAGGTAGTAAGTTGTTTTGTTGATATATTATACCAATCTTTTTAGACCTCATTTTATCATTGGTAACAGTTTCCAAAAAATTTATTTTTTTATTATTAAGGAATAGAGAGCCATTAGTTGGCTTATCGATCATTGATAAAATGTTTAATAATGTAGACTTCCCAGAACCTGATGGACCCATAAGAGAATAAACTTTACCACTTTTAAAAGAATAATTTATATTTTTTAAAACAGAAATTTTCTTATTAATAGAAAAAGATTTTGAAATTTTTTTTAAAGAAATTAAATTATTCATATTTTAATCCTTTAACTGGATCTAATTTTGAAGCTTTTATTGCAGGAAAAATTGAAACGATAATAGTTATTAAAACAGAACATAATGAAATAATGAATATTGAAGTTGGGTTTATTTCTGAAGGCATTGTACTTAAAAAATAAATTTCTTCTGGAAATAAGCTTATATTAAAAGTATTACTTAAAAATTCTCTTAAATTTTCAATATACAAAGAGAACAATACTCCTAAAAAAACTCCAAATAATGTTGCAGTAGTACCAATAATAACACCAACTAAAAAAAATATTTTTATGATAGATTTGTTTAATACACCAATTGACTTTAAAATCGCTATGTCTCTAGTTTTATTTTTTACTAGAATTGTTAGACCTGAAATAATATTAAAAGCAGCTACTATAATAATTAGAGATAAAATTATAAACATTACATTTCTTTCTACTTTAAGAGCTGAAAATAAAGAACTGTTCATATCTGACCACGTATGCACAAGTTCACTATCAAATATTTTTTGAATTGGAGTCTTTATAGCTTCAATTTTTGACGGATTGTTAAGATAAATCTCTAAATTTCTATCATCTTTTTGAAAATCAAAAAAGTTTTCTAATGTAGTAAGGTTTATGAAAGCAATGTTAGTATCAAAATCTGCTAATCCGCTATCAAAAATTGACCCAATAATAAAAATTTCTTGTTTTGGTAAATTGCCAATAATTGTTTCAATTCCAGATGGAGACATAATTGATATTCTGTCACCTACTTCTAAGTTTAAATTAAAACTTAATTCTTTACCTATTGATATGTAATTTTTTATCAATTGATTTGGATTTCCAATTAAATTTCCTTTTTTAACTACATCAAGTTTTGAGAAATCTTTGCTATTATATCCTCTTAAAAATAAACCTTTTGTAAATTCTTTGTTAATAACAATTGCTTCCCCAGAATTACTGAAGATCAAGTCTTTTGAAATTAAATTTAAATAATTGTTATTTAGTTTTTTTTTATTAATAGGGTTTTCATATGGTTTAATTGTAATATGCGCATTAAATCCAACAATTTTATTTATAAGCTCTGTTCTAAATCCATTCATTACAGACATAACTATAATTAATACCGCGACACCTAAGCTTATTCCTATGAATGAAAAAATAGAAATAATGTTTAAAAAACCATCTTTTTTTCTGGTTTTAAGATATCGTAATGTAATTTCTTTTTCTAGTGTAGAGATCAATTCTTTGCTTTTAGTTCGGTTAAAATTTTAGTTATTTGATCTATTGTAAAATTTTGCGGGTCTTTATTTATTTCCTTAAACTCCAAAAAATCCCCTTCTGATTTTTTTCCTATTATAATTTGATACGGTACTCCTATTAAATTAAATTTTTTGATTTTAGATGAGAGGTTCTCATCTGTATCATCAATAATTGTATCAATATTGTTACTTTCAAAGTGTTTAAAAATATTTTTTGCTTTGTCTAATCCAGAAGTATCATTTTTATTAATCATTGGAATTATTGCAAGTTCATAAGGTGTAACAGAAAATGGCCATTTCATTATTTCTTTTTTATTATCATATTTTGCCTCAATAATTGCACCAACTAATCTTGATACACCAATTCCATAAGATCCCATCTTAACAAAGTCTTTTTTACCACTCGGAAGATCAACTGTAGCATTTAAAGGCTTTGAATATTTGTCACCAAAATAAAAAATGTGTCCTACTTCAATACCTTTAGTAATTAATCTATTTTCTTCTGTAACTTTTTTTTCGAATTCATCTTTATTAAATTTTTCATCAGTAACTGAGTAAAATTTTTCATATTTTTTTCTTAAATCTTCTAGTGATTTTTTATCTAAAACAGTTCCTTTGCTATCTAAATCAAAAATTCTTTTATCAGTAAAAATTTTACTTTCACCTGTATCAGCTAAAATGATAAATTCATGAGAAAGATTTCCTCCAATAGGACCTGTATCAGCTGCCATTGGTATGGCTTTAAGTTCTAATCTTTTAAATGTTTTTAAATAAGATAAAAAAAATTTGTTATATGAATAAAGTGCATCAGCATCATTTACATCAAAAGAATATGCATCTTTCATATAAAACTCCCTACATCTCATAATACCAAATCTAGGTCTTACTTCATCTCTAAATTTCCATTGAATGTGGTATAATAATTGAGGTAAAGACTTATAGGATTTAATACTTGATCTAAAAATGTCTGTTACTAATTCTTCATTAGTTGGACCATAAAGCATTTCTCTATTCTGCCGATCTTTAATACGTAACATTTCTTCTCCATAATCTTCATATCTACCACTTTCTTTCCAAATTTCACTAGACTGAATTGTTGGCATTAGTATTTCCTGTGCACCAATTTTATTTTGTTCTTCTCTTACAATTTTTTCAATTTTTTTCATTATTTTGAAACCCAGTGGTAGCCACGAGTAAATTCCTGCTGAAGATTGTTTTATCATTCCAACTCTAAGCATAAGTTGGTGTGATTTAATTTTTGCTTCTGATGGATTGTTCTTTAGTATTGGTATAAATGATTTTGATATATACATTTTAGTTATTATGATTCTAAAATGAAAATATTCAATTAAATTCTCACTAAGTTAATATTGGTATACGGTTTTTTCCCTGTTTTTTCTTTAGAGTATTTTTTACAAACAATTTTAAGACTGTTGATTAGATTAAATTCTTGCTTTTTGCTATTCATTAAGAAAGTTTTTGCTGAATTTTCTATTTCATTTTCTATTCCAATAAGAAATTCCTCTGTATCATTTACAGGCAAGCCTCTAAAAGTAACTATGGGTAATTTATGAATATTACCTTTAGGTGTAATCATAATAGTAACTTCTATGTATCCATTAGCGCTTATGTTTTTTCTATCCTTAATTGATTGAGAATCCTCTTCAACACTAATATTTCCATCAAGAAAAAGTCTTCCACTTGGAGCTTTGTCATAAACTGTTGGCTTACCTGGAGATAATTTTACTATGTCTCCATTCTCAACTTGCACAGGATTTGGCACATTCATTTCATGAGCAAATTTCATATGTTCAATCATATGTCTGTGCTCACCATGAACAGGAATAGCACATTGAGGTTTCACCCAATCATACATTTCTCTAAGATCTTCTCTATTTGGGTGTCCAGAAACATGAACAAATTCACTTTCCTCAGAAATAACTTCGATGCCGTCTTTGACTAATTGGTTTTGTAACTTGTATAACTTTTTTTCATTACCAGGAATAATTTTAGATGAAAAAATAACAGTATCATCTTTTTCAATAAAAACATCAGGATGGGTGTAGTTAGAAATTCTCATCAATGCAGCCATTGGTTCTCCTTGGCTACCTGTACAAAGATAAACTATTTTTTCTCTAGAAATTTTTTTTGTTTCACGTGCATCTATAGGTTCAATAACATTTTTTAAGTAACCACACTGTCTTGCTGCTTTAAATATTCTATGCATAGATCTTCCAACAAGTGATATTTGCCTACCAGTTTTTTCTGCGCAATAAAAAGCGGTTTCCATACGAGCTACATTTGATGCAAAAGAAGCAACAACAATTCTTTTTTTAAGGGTACTCATAATATTTAGCATACTTTTTCTTACATCTTGTTCCGAACCAGCTTTACCCATGCTGAATACGTTTGTTGAATCACAAATCATGGCAAGAACACCTTCTTTGCCAATTTCTTTAAGTCTGTTAGAATTAATTTTTTCACCTATTAGAGGATTAGGATCAATCTTCCAATCACCTGTATGCAATATTACACCTGCTGGCGTTTCAATTCTAAGGCCGTTAGGTTCAAGTATTGAGTGAGTTAACGTAATATATTCAATTTTAAACGGATTTAAATTAACTGTACCATTTAATTGAACTATTTGTAGGTAGCTTGTTACATCTATTTTTTTTTCTTTAAATTTCTCTTTTATTAAAACAGCTGTAAATGGAGTAGCAAAAATTTTACATTTTAATTGGGGCCAAAGGTGTGCAATAGCACCTATATGATCTTCATGAGCATGTGTTAAAATAATTCCCAAAAGATCTTTTTTTTTATCAACAATAAATCCAGGGTCTGGATAAATTAAATCAATTCCTGGAAGAGTATCATCAGCAAAAGTAACACCTATATCAACCATGATCCATTTATGTTCACCTGGTTTTCCATAGGCAAACAAATTCATGTTCATACCTATTTCTCCAGAACCCCCTAAAGGGCAAAATAATAATTCGTCTTTCATGTTTATTTAATTAATCTAGAAGCTTTTATAAGCCCATTAATTGTAATGTCTTTATTTGCTATAACTTTCGTATTTATTGATTTTTTAAACAAATTTGAAAATCCTCCAGTAATTATTATTTTAAAGGATTTTTTTGTCTCTTTTCTAATCAAATTAACAATATTGTCAATCAAACCCGTATAACCCCAGAAAAAGCCTGACCTAACGGCATTAATTGTATTTAATCCAATGACTTTATTTGCCTTTTTTAAATTAATATTGGGAATCAATGTTGCTTTATCACTTAGTGTATTTAATGATAATCTTACACCTGGAGCAATGACACCCCCAATGTAAGTTTTTTTAATTAAAACATCAAATGTTGTGGCTGTACCAAAATCTAAAATTATAAAATTATCTTTGTTGTTAGCTACACAAATCGCGTTGGCCAATCTATCAGATCCTATTTGTTTAAAATTTACTTTAATCTTAATTAAATTGTCTAATTTTAATGTCTTTAACTCATGGCATTTAAATTTGTGATTTTTTTTAAAAAATTTTTTAATTATATTAAATGATTTTGGTACAACACTACAAAATAAGCATTTTGTAATAATATTTTTTTTAAGATTAAAAGTAGTCATTAATTTATTTAATGAAAAAATATTAATTTTTTTTGTATCAAGTATAATTCGTTTAATAATTTTGTTATTAGAATTTATTAAACAAATTTTTGTTTCAGTATTACCTATATCGCCAACTATAATCATGTTAAATCTTATCTATATTAATTATATTAAATTTAGGTAATTTTGGTATAAATTTTTCATAAATTTTTATTAATTTTAAAATAGCTTTATTTTTATCTATCTTAATATTAGTTAATTCTAAAAAGTTTGTTGTAGGATAGTTAGATATACATGGGCTTTTAATAAGATTTATACCTATTCCAATAATAATAAAAGTTTGGTTACAATTGGTCAATTTTTCTTGCAGTATGCCTGAAATCTTTTTTTTATTAATCATTATATCATTAGGTTTCTTTATTGTAATTTTTTTCTTATAATAAAATGATAATAGTTTTTTTATTAATAAACAATTTATTTTAGTTATTTGCTCTAATGTTAAATTAATCTTATCTATAGTAAAAAAAATACTTACAAATAAGTTGCCTTTATATGATGTCCATTTCTTGCCAAATCTACCTCTTCCTTTCTTTTGTGTTTCCGCAATAACAATGCCTGATTTATTTTTTGAATTTTTAATAATTCTAATAGCAAGATCGTTTGTACTATTTACCTTTTTAAAATTAAATTTTTTTAGCTTCATTAAATAATATTAATTCTTGATACAATCTCTACTAATTTACTAGGAAAGATAAAATATAAAAAAATTAATAAAGTTGATAAAGCAAGTGATGATTTTAACCAAAGACTATGATCTGTGTCATATTTTTCTTTGGCTTTATCAAAATAAATAATTTTAATTATTCTTAAATAATAAAAAGCAGCAATTACAGTCGACAGTAACCCGACAATAGCTAAAAAATACATCGATTGTTCAATTATAGATTTAAATATATATAATTTTGCAAAAAATCCAGCTAGTGGCGGTATGCCAGCTAAAGAAAAAAGTATTACCAATAAAGATAAAGATAAAAGTGGGTGATTTTTTGAAATTCCAGATAGATCATAGATTGATTCAAAGTATTGATTATTTCTTTTAAGCATAAACAAGCAACTAAATAAGCCAAAATTCATGACTAAATATATAGAAATATAAGCAATAGAACTTTGTATTCCTTCATTTGTTCCAATTGACAAACCTGCCAAAATATATCCAACGTGTCCTATTGAACTATAGGCAACTAATCTTTTTAAATTAGTTTGTCCAATTGCAGCAATAGCACCAAATATCATCGAGGCTAATGACAAGAAAATCAATATAGGTTGCCAGTCATCAATCATGTTTAAAAATGGGACATATAAAAATCTAATGAATACAGTTAGTGCTGCAACTTTAGGAATTAATGCAAAAAACATAGTTACAGATGTGGGGGATCCTTCATAAACATCTGGCGCCCACATATGAAAGGGGACAGCAGAAATTTTAAATGCAAGTCCAACCAATATAAAAACTATTCCAAAAGTTAAGCCAAGTTGGTTTGTATTCATAGTTTCAGCTATAATATTAAAATTAGTTGATGCTGAAAAACCATAAATTAAAGAACAACCATATAGTAATAATCCAGATGATAAAGCACTCAATACAAAATACTTTAAACCTGCTTCTGAGGATTTCAATTGATCTCTATTAAAAGATGCCAATACATATAAAGCAAGAGATTGTAGTTCAAGACCTAAATAAAATACAATAAGATCATTAGAGCTTATCATTACCATCATGCCTAAAATTGAACTAAGAATTAGTATTGGATATTCTATTTGAAATATTTTAGCTATCTTTAAATACTGTGACGAAATACTCAAAACAAAAACTCCCCCTAAAAGAGTAAGAATTTTCATAAAAGATGAAAGATAGTCAATTATATAACTTTCATTAAATGGTTTTACGACAGTATCGAATGGATTGTCAAATATTAATACGGCTGTAATAAATAAAAAAAAAATTGAAAGGTTATGAACTATCTTAGCGCTATTTTTTTTAAAAACTCCAAAAACTAATAAAAACATTATTGCTAGCGCAATAAAAATTTCAGGAAAAACATAATTTAAATTATCCATTTTTTTGAATCCCTTGGATGTTCATGTTTAAATTAAAGTTATACATTTCAATTAAGTTTTTTACAGAAATTTCAACTGTGTTAATAAGTGGTTCTGGGTAAAATCCAAAAAATAACACTGGTATTGCTAAACTCCATAAAATAAATTTTTCTGAATTATTTAGATCTGGTATTTTTAATAGTTCTTTATTAATCAAATTTCCAAAAACTACTCTTCTATATAGCCACAACATATAAGCGGCTCCAAAAATAACACCAAAACTTGCAATAACAGCAACTAAAAAATTATCTTTAAAAGCTCCCATTAAAATTAAAAACTCACCAACAAAACCACTTGTTCCTGGTAAACCAAGAGCAGCGAGAGTAAATAACATAAATAAAACAGAATATTTTGGCATTATAGAAATTAAACCACCATAAGTTTTGATAAGACGTGAGTGCATTCGATCATAAACTACCCCCACACATAAAAACAATGCCGCAGAAACAAGACCATGACTAATCATTTGAATTATACTTCCTTCAATACCTTGTTGTGTGATAGTAAAAATTCCTAAAGTTACAAAACCCATATGAGCAACAGAGGAATAAGCTATTAGTTTTTTCATGTCTTCTTGCATCAATGCGACTAAAGATGCATAAATGATTGCTATTAAGCTTAAGGTATAAACAAGGGGTGTAAACAAATCAGAAGCCACTGGAAATAAACCTAAAGAAAATCTTATAAATCCATATCCAGCCATTTTTAACAGAATGGCAGCTAGCAACACGGATCCTGCGGTTGGTGCCTCAACGTGTGCATCTGGCAACCAGGTGTGTACAGGCCACATTGGAGTTTTAACAGCAAATGAACTAAAAAAAGCAAGCCATAACAAATTTTGATATTTAATATCAATACCTAATTCATAAAGTTTTATTAAATCGGTAGTTCCTGACAACCAAAAAATTGAAATTATTGCAATCAGCATTAGAACTGAACCAAGTAAAGTATATAAAAAAAATTTAAATGAAGAATAGACTCTTCGTGCTCCACCCCAAATTCCAATTATTAAAAACATTGGAATTAATCCAGCTTCGAAAAAAAGATAAAATATAATTAAATCCAGAGAACAAAAAACACCAATCATCAAACTCTCCATAACCAGTATGGCAATAAGAAAATCACACAATCTAACTTTAACCGTATTATTAACAGATATAATACAAAGTGGAGTAATAAAGGTGGTTAGTAAAATAAATAAAATTGATATTCCATCTATACCTAATTTAAAATTAACAAATCCTGTTAGCCAATCTTTTTCCTCGATAAATTGAAAATTAGAAACAGATGAATCAAATAAAAACCATAAATAAATTGAAATGAAAAAATTTACAAATGAAGTAAATATAGAAACATATTTTACTGTACTAGAATTATCTTGATTTTTGAAAAATAATAAAAATAGAGCTCCTATTAATGGTAACAAAATAAGAGATGATAAGATTGGAAAATTCATTATTTCAAAATTAAAAAGGTTAATAGGGCAGAAAAACCCAGTAACATAATAAATGCATATTGATAAACAAATCCGCTTTGAAACTTACTTGCTTTTATTGATAAATTTTTAATTAAAGATGCAATTCCATCAGGTCCAAATCTATCAATAATTTTAACATCTATAGTTTTCCAAAAAAATAAACCAATCTTTTTTGAGGGTTTGATAAAAATAACATCATATAATTCATCAAAATACCACTTATTAACTAAAAAATTGTACAATGGTTTATTTGCTTCAGACATTTCGTCAGTAATTTTTTTATTTTTGACAAATAAATAATATGAAATTGGTATAGATAGAATTACAAATATGGGTGTAATTAAAATAATCCATAATGGAGGATGTTCAATACTCAAAGGATTTAAAAATTTTACAGACTCTCCCCAAAAATTATTTTCCCCCCCATGGCCAATGAATAGGTCTTTAAATAAAAAACCAGAAAATATAGCACCAATAGAAAGCACTATTAAAGGTAGGAGCATAATCATTGGAGATTCATGCATTTCATTAATTTTTATTTTTTTATTATTATAAGTTCCGTGAAATGTTTTGAATATAAGTCTCCATGAGTAAATCGCTGTTAATAAAGCAGTAAAAATTCCAATACCCGCAGCATAATAGCTTAACGTGTTTCCTTTTAAATAGGCAAACTCTATAATTGCATCTTTAGAATAAAATCCAGATAAGAAAGGAAATCCCGTAAGAGCTAAGGTTCCAATAATCATTAAAATCCAAGTATATGGTAATTTTTTATAAACCCCTCCCATTTCATTAATGTTTTGTTCGTTCTTAAATGAATGAATAACAGAGCCAGAACCTAAAAAAAGTAACGCTTTAAAAAAAGCGTGAGTAAACAAATGAAACATTGCTACATTATAAGCACCAACACCAGCGGCAAAAAACATATATCCTAATTGACTGCATGTTGAGTAAGCAATTATTTTTTTTATATCGGTTTGAACCAACGCTATTGTTGCCGCAAAAAAAGCAGTTGCCATTCCAATTATTGTAATAATATTTAATGTTAATGGTGAATATTCAAAGATAGGTGAACATCTCACAACTAAAAAAACTCCAGCTGTAACCATCGTCGCAGCATGAATTAATGCAGAAACTGGAGTTGGTCCTTCCATAGCATCAGGCAACCAAGTATGTAAAAAAATTTGTGCAGATTTACCCATTGCACCAATAAATAAAAGAATACAAATAAGATCAATTGCTTTTAAAGGTATGCCAAGGAATACTAGTTCTTTATTTATAATTTGAGGCACTTGCTGAAATACCTCATCATAATTTACTG
>Ga0114997_10003932_pt1 | contig 11581 bp, 15 predicted proteins | sample ArcticOcean_MG_C_2_FD_87045 | JGI IMG/M metagenome (GOLD analysis project Ga0114997, IMG submission 87045) | Marine microbial communities from western Arctic Ocean - ArcticOcean_MG_CB4_136 | ecosystem: Environmental > Aquatic > Marine > Oceanic | place: Arctic Ocean: Canada Basin | collected... | reverse complement strand
TTTTTATTTAATATCAATTTTTAGGTGTATATTATTAAAAACTAAAATTTAAACTATGTATTTTAAAAATGAAAATATTACCATTGATAAAGAAGTCGTGGCTAAAATATTTAGATATAAAAAAAAAAAATTTAAAGGAATTAAATTTTTTACTTCTAATAATCTTAATATGCAAGTTGGTTTAATGGTGCATAATAAAAACCATATAATTAAGCCACATATTCACTTAAACAGAAAAAAAACTATAAAACATATGTCTGAATTTTTAATTATTTTTTCAGGAAAATTAAAAGTTTTTTTTTATAATAAGAAAAAAAATAGAAAAAAAAGTGTCATATTGAATAAAAAAGATATGATACTTTTACTTTCTGGTGGACATGGATTTAAGGCTATAAAAAAAGTTGAAATGTTGGAAATTAAACAAGGCCCATTTAATGGAGACAAGGATAAATTAAGATTAAAAACACTTTGAAAAAAACTATTCCTGTAAATACTCCGCTAATTACAAAAGCTGATGCAAGAGCAGTTTATAAAGCAGTAAAAAGTGGATGGATCTCCTCAGAAGGTGCAAATATTAAAAAGTTTGAAAAAAATTTTGCAACATTTATTGGTCACAAATATTCTGCTGCTGTTTCAAGTGGTACTGCAGCTCTAGATATCGCAATTAAAGTTTTAAACCTTAAAAAAGGTGATGAAATAATTATTCCAAATTTTACAATTATTTCAAATGCATTGGCTGTAATAAAGCTCAATCTTAATATAAAATTTGTTGATTGTGATATTGACAATTGGAATATGAATCTTTTAAAAGTTGAAAAAGCCATAACCAAAAAAACAAAAGCAATCATAGCAACTCATATTTATAATTTTCCACTACGAATAGATTTATTAAGTAAAATTTGTAAAAAAAAAAAAATTTTCCTCATAGAAGATGCCGCAGAAGTTTTTGGACAGAAAATTTATGAAAAAAAATGTGGAAGTTTTGGAGATATTAGTACATTTAGTTTTTATGCTAATAAACAAATTACTACGGGTGAAGGAGGAATGTTAACTACAAACAATAAAACCTTCTATGAAAAAATGACAAGCTTAAGAAATTTATCTTTTGGTAAAGAAGATAGATTTAATCATGAAGATATTGGCTGGAATTATCGTATGACAAATATCCAAGCTAGTCTTGGTCTAGAACAGTTATCTAGAATTAAAAAAATTGTAAAGAAAAGACATTCTACAGGTCTTCGCTATTACAATAAATTCAAAAATAATAAAAATATATTTATACCGAAACCAAATAACAGTTATGCCAAAAATATTTATTGGGTAATTGGAATTTTGATAATAAATAAAAAGTTAAATCTAGATGCAAAAAATGTTATGATAAAACTTAAAAAATTAGGTATTGGAACAAGACCTTTTTTTTGGCCTATGCACAAACAAAAAATATTCCAAAAACTTAAATTCTACAAATCTAATAAATTTCCAAATTCAGAATATATTTCAAAATATGGATTTTATTTACCCTCAAGTCTTACTCTACAAAACAATCAGGTTGATTATATCTGCAAAGCAGTAAATAATATTTTAAAATAATTTAATTTTTTAAGATTTTAAATATTTTATATGGAATTCTGTAGCCTGGAAATGACGCAACATCACCAGTTATAACCGTCTTCGGATTCCAGCTAAAGGCAAATATTATAAACATAAAAGATATAAGAGCTTTTTTCCTTACAACTCTATTCCATATTTTATTTTTTATATTTAGATTATTTGAGATTATAGAATTTTTTAACAAATAAAAATATAATAGAATTGAAAATGTATAAGTAATGTTTATCCATCTTCCCCAATCATAACCATAGGCAAAAAGTAATAACGATGGTGAATAAAGAGATAAAAACAACATATTTAATCTAAAATTTTTTGTAATAAAATTATTTTTTTTTATAAAATTATTTTTTAAAATTAAAATATTGAGCGGCATAAAACCAAGAATAAATATTATAATATATCTTAAATAATGTTCAAAATTAGCATTTTGGTGTATCCACGAAAAAGTGTCAAAATATATAGTGCTACTAACGAGCATGTTTGCTGACATATAACATTTTTCTCCAAATTCAATTATTAGAAAATTACACATTAATTCATGCCCACTATTACTTAGCGGTGTAATAAAAACATAAATAAAAGTAAGCAGAGAGGGGGAGAAAATAATAAATAATTTATTAAATGTATCTTTAAAATTATTTAAATTATTTTTAATAATCAAAATAACTGAAAAAAAAGGCATATAAAGTACAACCTGTTCCCAAAGTAGAATAACTATAGGCAATACGAAGAAAATTTGAGTATTAATAATTTTGCTTGGGTATTTTTTTTCACTGAAAAAAATTACAGTTATAAAGAAAAGAAACAAAATAATTTCTTTTCTTCCCAGAACCTCAATTTCTGCAACAGGGTAAAGTAAAAAAATTGGCGCATACAATGCAAAAAATTGTAAAATATTTAATTTCATGTTTTTAAAATAAAGATAAATTAAAGCTAGATAAGAAACATGAAGAATAGTTTGAACTAGAAAAATAGATTTTCTTAAAGACAAATCTAATAAATTTGCTAATATAATTACAACTTCTCCACCTAGTCCTCTACGTGTAAAACCACCATTAAAATTTATCAACCACTCGGATATAGATGAATCATTTCCAACGGGGTGTTTTATATATAAAAAAAAAATTACAGAAACAGTTAGTAAAATAACAAAAATAAAAAAATTTTTTTTTAAGCTTATATTATTCATTTAAATTTATTTTTTAATATAAACGATACAACTAAAAAACAAAAAAAACCTATTAAAGGAAAATATATTTCTGGTAAAATAATTAATGAAAATAAAGATGGAAATTTATTAAAACTATATATTGCTTTACTAAAGCCACTACCTAAACTAGCTAATATAAATATAGATGGTAAAAGTCCAATAAATGTTCCTAAAAAATAATTTTTTACATTAATATTAAATATAACTGGCAATAAATTTGCCAAAAAAAAAGGGACCATCCCAACAATTCTAAATAGAATCATTACAAAAAGTTGTTTTTTTTTGAACATTTGATGTAATTTTTTAAACTTTTTGTATAAATTTTCTTTTAAAAAATTATATAAAAAGTATTTCCCCAATAAATATAGGCATAGCGCACCAACTGACAAAGATAATGTGATTATTATGGTGCCAATCCATTTACCAAAAATAAATCCACCTATTAGTGCTATTGGACTTCCAACTCCAAGAAGAAATACCCACAAAACAGTAAATATAAAAAAAATTGAAATTAATAAAATTAAATTATTTTCTTTTAATAAATTAAGTTGATCTTTGTTGTGCTGAATAACTTTAATACTGCTAATGTCTTCAAAACTAAAGTTTTGAAATAAAAAATACAAGAAAGCACCTAAAATAACTAAGTATATAAGACCTATAAAGATTTTAATTTTTTTTGCTTTTTTCATAATTCTTTAAATCATTATAAATTCTTCTGTACTTATATATCTATATTTTCTATAAATACCGAAATTTTAATAAATCTTAACCCAATTATGAAAAGAACTTATTCACCGTCTAATGTCAAAAGAGCCAGAAAGCATGGTTTTAGATCAAAGATGAAAACTAAAGGTGGAAAAAAACTTTTAGCAAGAAGACGTGCAAAAGGAAGAAAGTCTTTAACAGTGTCTGTTTAATTAAATGAAAAGCAAAATTATTGCTCTTTCAAATAATGAAGATTTCAAAAATTTGCTTAAAGAAAAAAAAATCTCTAACAAATATTTAAATATTTTCTTTGGCAGGCTTCTAAACAAAAATAATAAAAAATTTAATATTAGTTTTGTGACGAAAAAAAAAATAGGTAATGCAACCCAAAGAAATAAAATTAAAAGAAGATTAAGAAGTATTATGAATGAGGCAGTAAAGAAAATATCAATAAACTTTAATTATTCGTACCTTGTGATTGCTAAAGCAACTATACTAAATGATGAATATGCGATAATAAAGAATACTTTATTTCAGGATTTTAAAAGGATTAAATAGTGAAAATTATTTCAAGAATACTAATTAACATACTCAAGTTTTATAAAATGGTTATTAGTCCTTATGTAACTCCATCATGCAGATACCTTCCTACTTGCTCGGAGTATGCAATTGATTGCATTAAAGCTTATGGACCAATCAAAGGCATTGCAAAAAGTACTAAAAGAATCTTATCTTGTCACCCTATAAAATCATTGGGTGGCAGCGAAGGTTTTGACCCTGTAATTAAAAAATTAAAAGCTAAAAAATAATGGATAGCAAAAATGTAATAGCAGCAATATCATTGTCAGCAGCAGTTATCATACTATACTCTCTGTTTTTTCAACCAGACCCTGAATTATCAAAACAAAATTTAATTGAACAAAAAAAAATTCAAACAAATACTGATACTCCTACCTTAGACCAAACAGAAAACATTACTGAGATAACTAGAGATGAAGCACTAGCGCAAAATGAAAGAATTAAATTTGAAAATAATAATATTATTGGATCTATTTCTCTTAAAGGCGCAACAATAGATGATCTTACTTTTAAAGAGTATAATGTTAAATTAAATAGTAATGAAAAAGTTGTACTACTAAGTCCAAGAAATGTTGCTGATGGCTACTTAATAGAAAGTGGCTTTGTTAGTACCAATAAAAATATTGATATACCTGACGCCTCTACAGTTTGGAAAATTGATGGAAATAAAAAACTTACTAATAATAACCCAATAAAACTTTTTTGGAATAATGCTCAAGGAATTGCCTTTGAAAAACATATCAGTTTAGATAATCAATTTTTATTTACCATAAACCAAAAAATAATAAATTCTTCAAATAAAACATATAGCTTTTATTCATATGGACAAATTATAAGAAACAAAATTCCTGAAATTTCTAATTTTTATATACTACATGAGGGTCTGATCGCTACTTTAGATGATGAACTAATTGAAGAAGATTATGATGACATACAAGAAAAAAAATACACTAAAATAGCTCAAAAAGGATGGCTCGGCATAGGAGATAAATTTTGGATTAGCTCAATTATTCCACCAAAAGGAAAAGAATTTAAAACAACTTTTGATTATAAGAAAAAATTTAGAGCTAATTTCATCTCAACAGAGGGAATAGAGATAAATCCAAAAGGCACAATAGAAGAAAAAATTCAAATTATAATTGCTGCCAAAAGAGTAAATGTTATTGATGGTTATGCTGAAAATTTAAAAATCGATAAATTTGATTTAGTAATTGATTGGGGTTTTATGTATTTTATTACAAAACCTTTGTTCTTTGGAATAGACTACTTCTTTAAATTATTAGGCAATTACGGTTTAGCCATAATTGCAATTACGATTTGTATTAGATTGGCTTTTTTCCCACTTGCAAACTTTTCATTTAGAAGCATGGCTAAAATGAAAATCCTTCAACCAGAAATGGCAAGACTAAAAGAGCTTCACAAGGGTGATAAGATGAAGTTGCAACAAGAAATGATGGCTCTTTATAAAAAAGAAAAAGTTAACCCCATGTCTGGTTGTTTACCAATACTTGTCCAGATTCCAGTATTCTTTGCTTTATATAAAGTTTTATTTGTAACAATCGAGATGAGACAAATGCCTTTTTATGGATGGATCCATGATTTATCCGAAAGAGACCCAACTTCAATATTTAATCTTTTTGGTTTAATACCTTGGGACCCTCCTTCATTTTTAATGATTGGTGTTTGGCCTATATTAATGGGGATAAGCATGTTCGTTCAACAAAAACTTAACCCTACTCCACCAGACCCAATCCAAGCAAAAATATTTATGTTTTTTCCAATTTTCTTAACAGTTATTCTTGCACCTTTTCCAGCAGGACTTGTAATATATTGGACAGTCAACAATATATTAACAATGGCTCAGCAAATTTTTATAATGAAAAGAACTACTGTTAAAACTACCTAAATGCTTCCTTTAAAAGAAGAAGAATTAATAAAAATTATCCCTAAAAATGGTCCTTCAGTTAAGGAAGTAAAAAAATATTTAGATAAATATAATGATGAGTTTATTGTCATCAAATGTGGAGGCAGCGTACTAATTGATCCAAATTTATTTAATATTTTTATTCAAGATATCGCCATTTTAAATAAACTTGGGTTTAATCCAATAATTGTCCACGGTGGAGGTAAAAGAATTAATAATAAATTAAATGAACTTAATATTAAAAGTAATTTTATTAATGGATTAAGAGTTACAGATAAAAATATAATTAATATAGTCGAGGATGTTTTAATCGATTTTAATAAAGAAATAGTTAATGCTTTAAAATGTCAATCTTGTGAATCAAGAAGAATTACTTCAAAAGAATACAATATAATAACTGTAAAACCTGAAAATAACAAATTAGGATTTGTAGGTAGCCCTACTCACATTAAGGTTAATATTTTAAAAAAAATTGTTAAAGTTAATGAGGTACCCGTCATTGCTCCTTTAGGACTAAGTGAAAATAATCAAACTTTTAATATCAATGCTGATACAGTTGCTGGTGCAATAGCCAAAGAATTGAAGGCTAGAAGATTAATGATAATCAGTGATGTTAAAGGTGTGCTAGATAATGATAAAAAACTAATCCCTGAAATTAATTCAACTAAAGCTAAAGATTTAATTGATCAGGAAGTTATATCTGGTGGAATGATACCTAAAATTAATAATTGCTTAGATGTTGCTAGTAATGGGGTTAAGGGAGTTGTGATAATTGATGGCAGAAAAAATCATTCAATCCTCTTTGAGTTGTTATCTGATAAGGGATCTGGGACCTTAATAAGAGAATGAAAAATTTAATTGATATAAAATACTGGATATTTGACCTTGATAATACTCTTTACAGTGGCCAGACAAAAGTTTTTTTAGAGATAGATAAAAAAATGTCAACTTATATTTCAAAAAAATTTAATGTTGATCTAATTAAAGCAAAAGAAATTCAAAAGAAATATTTTTATGAGCATGGAACAACTTTATCAGGGTTAATGAATCATGATAAAATAAATCCATATGAATTTCTTAAGTTTGTTCACGATGTAGATATTAGCTGGTTACCTAAAGATTTAAAATTAAGAAAAGAATTAATTAAAATTAAAGAAAAAAAATATATCTTCACCAATGGTTCTCATGCGCACGTTAAAAATGTAACCAAACAATTGGGTATTGATGACTTATTTGATGGTGCTTTTGATATTGTAGATGCTAATTTTATACCAAAACCTCATATTGATCCTTACAAAAAGATAATTCAAAAATTCAATCTTGATCCAAAAAAATCAATATTAATAGAGGATATTGCCCATAATTTAGAACAGGCTAAAAATTTAGGAATGAAAACTTGCTGGCTTAAAAATGATGAAAGTTTTGCAAAAAAAGATGCCGATAAACCATATATTGATTATAAGATTAAGAGTTTGCCTTCTTTTCTTCAAGAAATTAATGTATTAAAAACAGCATAATATTTATGAAGGAATTTGAAAAAATTATAGATACAGCCTGGGAAAATAGAGAAACAATAAACTCTAAATCTGATCAATCACTACTTGTGACCATTAAAAAAACTATCGAAATGGTTGATGAAGGAAAAATAAGAGTTGCTGAAAAAAATGGTAATGAATGGATTGTTCACCAATGGATAAAAAAAGCAATACTTTTAAGTTTTAAAACAAATGAAATGCAAACTCTTACTGGACCTTACGCAACATGGTGGGATAAAGTTAAAGGAAAAACAGCAGGCTGGGGAAGAGAAGAACATAAACAAGCTGGATTTAGAATGGTGCCAAATGGAGTTGTTAGACATGGATCCTATATTGCAAAAAATGTAGTGCTCATGCCGTCATTTGTAAATATTGGAGCATATGTTGATGAGGGCACAATGGTTGATACTTGGGCCTCAGTTGGTTCATGCGCTCAAATAGGAAAAAATTGCCATATATCAGGGGGAGCGGGAATTGGTGGAGTATTAGAGCCAATGCAAGCAAACCCTACAATTATTGAAGATAATTGTTTTATTGGAGCTCGTTCAGAAATAGTTGAAGGAGTTATTGTTGGAGAAGGATCTGTTTTATCAATGGGTGTTTTTATTGGTCAATCAACCAAAATTGTAGACCGAGAAACCGGAAAAGTTATTTTTGGCAAAATTCCTCCTTACTCTGTAATAGTTCCTGGAAGCCTACCAAGCAAAGACCTTAAGGGACCTTCATTGTATTGTGCTGTCATTATAAAAAAGGTTGATGAAAAAACTAGATCTAAAACTTCACTTAACGATCTATTAAGAGATTAAAATGCCAATTTATAATGAAGTTAAATTGGCAAAAGAGCTAATTAAATTTCCAAGTATTACCCCAATCGATGCTGGCGTAATGAAGTTTTTATCTAAAAAGTTAACAGCAATTGGTTTTAAATGTAAAATATTAGAATTTAAAGATAAAAACTCCAAACCTGTTAAGAATTTATATGCAAGACTGGGAACTTCTCAACCAAATTTTATGTTTGCTGGACATTTAGATGTGGTACCTCCTGGAAATTTAAAAGACTGGACCGTTAAACCTTTCAGTCCTTCTATTAAAAAAAATAATCTTATTGGAAGAGGTGCTAATGATATGAAAAGTGCTATTGCAAGTTGGGTAGTGGCAGTAAGCAGATATATATCAATATATAAAAAAATTAATGGCTCAATTAGTTTGCTAATTACGGGTGATGAAGAAGGTGTCGCAATAAATGGTACAAAAAAAGTAGTGGATTACCTAAAAAACAAAAAAGAAAAAATAGATTTTTGTTTAGTTGGAGAGCCAACAAACCCCAATAAGCTTGGTGAAATGATTAAAATTGGAAGAAGAGGAAGTATAACTGGAGAATTAACAGTTATTGGAACTCAGGGTCATGTTGCCTACCCACATCGTGCAAATAATCCATCTAATATAATCATAAAAATTTTAAAAGAATTAAAAGAAATTAAATTTGACAAAGGAACAAAAAATTTTCAACCAACTAATTTAGAGGTTACTAAAATCAGTATAAATAACACTGCTGACAATGTTATTCCAGGAGTTGCAAATGCTACCTTTAATATTAGATTTAATAATAAACATTCATCCTCTAGCTTAAAAAATAAATTAAATAAAATTTTTAAGAAAATTACTAAAAAAAGTAAATCTAATTTTAAAATAAAATATCGTACATCTGGTGAGGCCTTTTTAACTAAACCCAATAAAACAACTTACATGATTCAAAATATTATAAAAAAAATTACCAAAATTAAACCTCAACTATCCACAACAGGTGGAACATCAGATGCTAGATTTATTAGAAAAATCGCTCCCTGCTTAGAGTTTGGACTAGTTGGTAAAACTATGCATAAAGTGGATGAAGCAGTGTCTATTTCAGATTTAAAAAAATTGACAGAAATATACACAGAAATTCTTAAAAATTACTTTTAATGATTTGTATAAAAGCGGAGATTCTAAAAGAGGTACTTGATATTGATGATGAATTAAAAGCTATTTATCAAGAATATCAATCTTAAATGAAAACTGGTTTAATAACTTCTGACACTTATCAAAATCATAATACAGGTGATGGACATCCAGAAAAAATAGATAGAGTCACAGTTGTTATAGATAATTTTAAAAAGTTAGATAATAAAAACCTTATTTGGAAAAAACCTTCAAAGTTTGACAGATCACTATTAGAAATTACGCATAATGCTGATTATATAAATTTCGTTGAACAATCTTTTCCAAAAAAGGGGTTATTCTTTTTAGATGGAGATACGATAGTTTCACCTGGTAGCAAAGAAGCAACTTCTGATGCCGTAGGATCTATTATTTCAGCAATTGATGGTGTTCAAAATAAAGAGTTCAAAAATGCTTTTTGTGCAGTTAGACCTCCAGGACATCATGCGGGGAAAAATAAAGCTATGGGATTCTGTATTTATAATAATGTAGCAGTTGGTGCTCATTATTTGTTAGAAAAATATAAATTAAGTAAAATAGCAATTATTGATTTTGATGTTCATCATGGAAACGGAACTCAGGATATTTTTTATAATAATGAAAAAATATTATATATTTCAACTCATCAATTTCCTTATTACCCTGGAACTGGGACTGAAAAAGAGAAAGGAAAGTATAATAACATATTTAATATTCCATTACCTGCAGGCACCAATTCTGAAGAATATCTTAATGCATATGAATTTGTTCTAAAAAAAATAAAAGAATTTAAACCTGAGTTTATATTGTTTTCTGCAGGTTTTGACGCTCATAAAGATGACCCATTGGCACAACTACAGCTAAATTCTGATGACTTTTACCAACTTACAAGAAGAACTTTAGAATTATCTAAATTATATTGTCATGGAAAAATTGTCTCTATTTTAGAAGGCGGGTATGATCTAGCGGCTCTTCAGAAAAGTACAGAGATGCATGTTAATGCTCTCTTAGAATTTAATTGAAAATTTTTAAATATTCATTAAAGAACTAGTAATGAAACACTACGGAATTAAAAAATCCAATATTGATAGAAAAGGACGTGGTCTTTATGCTGCTAAAGACATCAAAGAAGGTACAAGAATTATTGATTATGTTGGAAAAATTATAACAATAAAACAAACTGAAGAATCTGAAAAGTTTAATAACTCTAAACCTATTTATTTATTTAATTTAAATAACAGATATGATCTTGATGGAGATTTTTCTTGGAATACAGCACGTTTAATAAATCATTCATGTTCTAACAACTGTGACTACAATGGGGTAGGTTTAAAACTATGGATTGTCGCTATAAAAAATATTAAAAAAGGTGAAGAATTAACTTGTGATTATGGATTTGGTTATGATGAAAACTTTAAACAGTTTAGATGTAAATGTGGCTCTAAAAACTGCTGTGGCTATATATTACGAGCAGAATCAAGATGGCGAATTAATAAAAAATTTAGCATGAGTCTAAAAAAATCTGATAAGGTTAGTAGATAACTTTTTCTAAAAACAAACCATGTGCTGGTGCTGGCGGGGCACAATAAATTCTTTTTTTTGATTTAAAAACTTTTTCAAATTTTTTTAATGTCCATTTTTTTTCTGCTAAATATTTTAAACAACCAACCATAGACCTAACTTGTTGTTGTAAAAATGATTGAGATTTAAATTGAATTTCTATTCTATCTTTTATTTTTTTTATTTTAATTAATTTCATATTTTTTATTGCACTTTTAGCACCACAACTAGATGCCCTAAATGTTGAAAAATCATTGGTACCTAGCAATTTTCTTGCACCTTTTTTCATTAATATAATATCTAGTTTTTTTCTAATATGCCACCCCCTATCTTTAGCAATAGAAGGTTTGCTAATTCTATTAAAAATAATATATCTATATACTCTCTCTTTAGCAGAAAATCTTGAATGAAAATTTAATTTTTTTTTTTTTTTTTTTTTTATTGAAATTAATTTATTTTTTAAAAAAAAATTTTTTTATTTTAATATTTTATTTTAATCTT
>Ga0114997_10003931_pt1 | contig 11582 bp, 12 predicted proteins | sample ArcticOcean_MG_C_2_FD_87045 | JGI IMG/M metagenome (GOLD analysis project Ga0114997, IMG submission 87045) | Marine microbial communities from western Arctic Ocean - ArcticOcean_MG_CB4_136 | ecosystem: Environmental > Aquatic > Marine > Oceanic | place: Arctic Ocean: Canada Basin | collected... | reverse complement strand
TAATTCCATTATATCCTCCTATATTAGTTAATGGTGTAAATTTAATGCATCATTTAAATAGATGCAGGTTAAGATTGCAAAAACATATGCCTGAAGAAAAGCAACTAAGATCTCCAAACCTGTCAACGCAACCGAAAAACTCAGTGGAAGCCATCCACCAACTATTCCGAGACTTATTACAAAGCCTCCGAAAACTTTCATCATAGTATGACCTGCCATCATGTTAGCGAATAATCTAACAGATAAACTAACTGGTCTACTTAAGTAAGAAATAATTTCTATTACTACTATTAGTGGAAGTAACACTTTTGGCACTCCACTAGGAACAAATAATTTTAAATAACCAAAACCATGTTTCATAAAACCAATTACGGTTACCCCAATAAAAATAAATGAAGCTAGAACAAATGTAACTATTATATGGCTAGTTACTGTAAAAGTATAAGGTATCATCCCAAACATGTTGCAAAATAGCACAAACATAAAAAGAGAAAAGATAAATGCAAAATATGGTTTTGCTTTTAATCCTGCGGTATCACTTATCATTTTAGATACAAATGTGTAACTAAGTTCTGCTAAGAGCTGAATTTTATTTGGAAGTAGTGAATTTTTTTTAGAACCAATATTAAAAACTAATAAAACTGCAAGAGAACTTATGATCATGAACAGACTTGCGTTTGTGAAAGAGATATCAAACACACCTATTTTTATTTCTGGTCCAATTCTATACACATTGAATTGAGTCATTGGGTTTGCTGCCATAAAATTTTATCTACTTTTGCATATTTTTTGCAGACCTGATTACATTCATTATTCCAGCAATCACACCAACAAAAAAAAATATTAATATAAACCAAGGTTTAGTACCAAAGGTCTTATCAAAAATATACCCAATAATTGTCCCAACAGCTACTGCGGCGACTAATTCTGTGCTTAATTTGAAGGCTGTTCCAATAGAAGAGGGATTATCATTATTATTATATAGGTTTTTCTTCGATATCTTCTTTTTTGCAATCTCTAAGCGAGTTTTAAACTGATCTTTTTCCATTTCTTTATTTTAAGCAACCATATCCTCTGCTTTTTGCAAATCAACAGCAACTAGTTGGCTAATGCCTTTTTCTGGCATTGTAACTCCGTAAAGTCTATGCATTTTAGACATTGTTAGAGCGTGGTGAGTTACGATAATAAATTTTGTATTAGTAATCTTTATTAACTCCTCAAGCAGACTACAAAATCTTGTTACATTGGCATCATCAAGCGGCGCATCAACTTCATCTAGTACACAAATAGGGGAAGGGTTAGTTAAAAAAACTGCAAATATTAGAGAAAGAGCTGTCAGAGCTTGTTCACCACCGGATAATAAAGTTATAGATTGAAGTCGTTTACCGGGAGGGCTTACTAACATCTCTAAACCTGCTTCGAGAGGATCATCAGAGTCGACCAATTCTAGTTTAGCATTTCCACCATTAAAAAGTTTGGTATAAACTTCATTAAACTTTCTATTAACTTTTTCAAATGCTTCAATTAATCTTTCCCTCCCTTTTTGATTAAGTTCATTAATGCTCTCTTTTAATTTCATTATTGCTGTTACCAAGTCACTACGATCTTGTTCCATTTTTTTAATTTCATCTTCATATCTACTTGTTTCTTCATCTGCTTTTAAATTCACTGATCCTAATTTTTCTCTTTCTTGTTTTTTTTTATCTAAACTATCTTCTTGATCTATTGCGTTTGGAAGTTCTTCAGCACCATTTAGGTTAGAGTTTTCTAATAAATTATTTTCAGTTAAATCTAGTTCTGAATTTATTCTATCCAGTAAGTCACCTTTTCTTTTTTGAAGTCCTTCAATAGTTGCCCCAGAACTTGCTTTTCTTTCTCTGATCTGAATTGATTGTTCTTGTATTTCGTTTAGTTGAGCTCTTAACGTTTCAACAGTTCTATCAGTTTCTTCAATGACAGTATTATTTTCAACTTTTTCTTTATCAGAAATTCTAAGGTTTTCTGAAATTTGACCTTTTCGTTCAGCCTGAACTCTTGGTTGGTTGTCCAAATCTTTTAATTGCGTTGCTAACTTATTTTTTCTTTCAGTTAATTCAGCGGCCATTTTTTCAGAGTTTGATAATAAGTTTTTCCAACTTTCAATTTCAGTTTCAATAGTTTTAATTCTTTCATTACGTTTTATTGATTCATTTTTGATTGATTGATTTTTACTATAAGCATCAGCATATTTTTCTTGAAGTTGTTTTATATTTTGAGATTTTTCATTAACACTTAATAATTCAGTTCGAGACTTATCATTTTTTAAATTACTTAAAAAATTATCTAGTTCCATATTGCATCTATCTAAAAGAGTTACTGCTTGATTTATTTCATTGTTATTAATTAATTCTTTAACTCTTTCGATAGAGTTTTTAACATTTTCAATAGGACCAACACTTATATTTATTGTTCCTTCAGCAATATTATTAACCACTTCATCAACAGCTTTTTGTTCTTCTTTTAGTTTATTTTTGGCATCTTCTAATTCCTCATTAGATAGTTTTTCTGTTTCAAAATATTTAGAGTCTATTTCTATAAGTTCTAATTTTTCTTCTTTAAGTCTTTTTTCATTAGAGTTTGCATCAATTACAATTCCTTTTTCTCTAGAGATATCTTCATCAAGAGTTTGAAGCGATTTTTTAATACTTTCAATTTCATCTTGTGTTCTGGTGTTTTCCTCATCTAAACTTTGTAGCTCAAGGTTAAGTCTTTGAATTTTAGATAAATTTTCAATATTCTTTTCTCTAAGGGGTGAGACTTTATCGGTAGCTGATTTAATTAAGCTTTCAAGCTCTGAAATTTTGCTATTAAAGCCATCAACTTCTCCTCCAGCTTCATTATTGATGTCATTTTCAATTCTTATCTCTTTGTCAATCTCTATTAATTTTAGATAATATAATCCTGCTTCTATTTTTTTTATTTCATCAGAAATTAATTTGTATCTTGTTGCCTCTTCAGCTTGTTTTTGAAGGTTTGCTAATTGTTTTTCTTGCTGTCTTCTAAGTTCATCGGCTCTTTTAAGGTTATTTTCTGCAGCACCCAACCTTAGTTCTGCCTCATGTCTTCTGACATGTAGACCCGAAATACCAGCGGCTTCTTCCAAAATAGCTCTTCGATCAGTTGGCTTTGCAGTAACAAGGGCACCAATACGACCCTGACTAATCATCGAGGGTGAGTGGGCACCAGTCGACAAGTCTGCAAAAAACATTTGAGCGTCTCTTGCTCTTACTTCTTTGTTATTAATATAAAACTTAGATCCTTTATCCTTTTCAATTTTTCTTCTAACACTGATCTGATCAATATCACGATATTGAACTGGGCCATCGTTATTTTTGTTTTCAACTTCAACTAAAACTTCAGCAATATTTTTTGAGGCTTTATTAGATGTTCCAGAAAAAATTACATCCTCCATTCCTGATCCACGCATACTCTTTGCAGATGTTTCTCCCATTACCCATCTTAAGGACTCAACAATGTTTGATTTTCCACAGCCATTAGGTCCAACGATTCCAGTAAGACCCTCTTCTATCAAGAAATTTGTTTTATCAGCAAATGATTTAAACCCATTTAATTGGATTTTTTTAAACTCCATGCACTAACTTATATCAGTTTTTCTAGAGCTTTTTTTAAATTATTATAATTTAGAGATTTTTCGAACTTTTTATTGTTAATTATTATCGTAGGAGTAGCATTAACTTTAAAGTTTTTTACACCATCTATTCGATCATTTAAAATAAAATCCTCAATTTCTTTGTTATTTATGCAGTTTTCAAAATCAACATCAAATCCTTCTCCAGTCAAAAATTTTTGAAGATTTTTATTTGCTTCATCAGTAGAGCTGCCTTTGACCCATTTTTGTTGGTTTAAAAACAAACTATTCAAAATAGTCGAATCACCATCATTCTTACATTGTGAAACTTTTGCAGCATTTAGAGCTGAAATATCTAATGGAAAGTGTCTAAATTCAATTTTAGCTAAACCAGTATCCAGATATTCTTTTTTTAGTTGAGGATAAACATCTTTATGAAAATTTGCACAATGACTACAAGTCAAAGACTCAAATGCAATGATTGTAATTTTTGCATCTTTATTCCCAACTACAATTTTTTTTATTTCACCAGATGATTCAATATTATTATTTGATGTATTATCATTTGATTTTTTACTTTCATCAGCTTGACCGCATGAGCTTAAAAATATTATTACAAAAATTAGAATTTTTTTCATTTTTCTATAAATACCTTAGTTAATTCAATAAGTGACTTTTTAATTTTATCATTCTTAACATCATTAATTTTATTTTGATATTTATTAATTGCGATATTTTCTTGATGAGTATCACTTTTTGAAAAAATTTTTCGCTCATCATCAAAGCTAATAAATTTCAGCTTTTCCACAACCGAATAACCAAAAAAACTATTCATTTTATCTAAAATTTCTTTTTTAGAATATTCCAAATCAACCTCATGACCTCTTTTTACCATTATTAATAAAGTGCTTACCCCAAACCGATTAGAATTCTTAAATGTCTTTGGATAACAAACTTTAAATAACTCATCTCCAACAATATATTTCCAGTTACTGAGTGTTTCAGAATAAATATGACCCTTCTTATTAATAATTTTTTTTACACTTGTTGGCAAAGTATCTTTAAAAGATCTTAACCCTTGAAAGCTAGAGTTTCTCTGCTTAATATTATTTTTATAGTTCATATTTATTTAATGTAATGATAACAAAAAAAATTCTTTATTGGTACGATAATAACAAAAGACCTCTCCCCTGGAGAAACAAATGTTCATCGAAGCAAAAAGAGTATTTTACTCTTGTAAGCGAATTTATGCTTCAACAAACTCAGGTAAAAACAGTTATTCCGTATTTTAATAATTTCTTAAAAAATATTCCAAATTTTCAAGCACTAGCAAAAGTTAATGAAACTAAACTTTTAAAACATTGGCAAGGCCTTGGTTACTACTCAAGAGCAAAAAATTTAAAAAAAAGTGCAAAATTGATCATTGACAATTATAACGGCAGGCTTCCTAATGATTACGATGAACTTAAAAAACTTCCTGGAGTAGGTGATTACACGGCAAGTGCAATATCAGCAATTGCTTTCAACGAACAGATTATTCCTCTAGATGGAAATATAGAGAGATTGTTAAAACGTATTCTAAATTTAAAAACAGAGAAAGAGATTAAGAAAGAAAATCTACACAAAAAAAAAAAATTTTTTGGAAAAACAGCCAGGTCAAATGATTACGTGCAAGCTTTAATGGAAATAGGATCACTACTTTGTAAACCGACAAATCCGAATTGTGAAAAATGTCCAATAACTAAATATTGTCTTTCATTTAAACGAAAAGACTTTGATATTAAGAAAAAAAATAAAAAAATTATAGATAAATTTTATCTTGCAACCTTATATAAAAAAGATGACCAACTCTTATTAATAAAAAATAAGAAATTTAATTTTTTAAAAAATTTACTTATTTTTCCCATGAAAGAAATAACTCATTCAGACTCTTTACTAAAATCTAGCAAAAAACTTAATGTTAAAATGTCTAATATGAATATGAATATTTCTATAAATTTTTTGAGTACAAAATATAAATCTAAAGATGGTTTATGGATTGAAAAGTCAAAATTAGAAAATCAGATGATACCAACATTTACTAAAAAAATATTTGAATATGTTAAAAATAATCTATGAAAAAAATAGTAATTATAGGAGCTGGTATTTCAGGTTTATTTACCGCAAACCTATTCAAAGAAAATCTTAATTATCAGGTTACGATTTATGAAAAAAATAGCTCAATCAATTTAGATGAAGGATATGGAATACAATTATCTACAAATAGTATCACGCTCTTAAATAAAATTGGATTTAATACTTTAGAAAACAAGGGTAGATTTAATCCTGAAAAAATTGATTTTTATCAAGCCAAATATGAAAAAAAAATATGTGATCTAAATATTTCAGAGTTTAATTCTGAAAATTGTAAGTACACAACCCTAAAAAGATCTAAATTAGTTGAATTTTTAAAAGATAGATTGGATGACAATGTAATTAAGTATAATCATAATATTGAAAAAATTGAAAAAAGTAACAATCAAATAAATTTAACTTTTAATGAAAACAATAAAGTAATTTGTGATTATGTAATTATTTCAGATGGTGTTTTTTCTAAAGGTAAATCATTAATTTCTAATAATGAAATAAAACCTGCATATAATAATTCCATTGCAATTAGGGGCAATATTTCAAGAAATAATCTCAATAATTTAAATGAAAAAAATATTTCTTTATTTATGGGGCACGATTTTCATTACGTGATTTATCCAATAAATAATGGTAATGAAGAATTTAATTTTATTGGAGTTTTAAAATATAAATTAACAGCAAATGAGCTTGATAATTATAGACTTTTTAAAGAAGAGGCATTCATTCAAGCCGTGAAAAAAAAATTACAAGATAAAATTTCCACACCTATTTTAAACAATATTAATAACATTAAATGCTTTCCAGTTTTTGTTAGCAAAGGTTACCTTAAACCAGATAATAATATTTTTTTAATTGGAGATGCCTTTTTTGCTTTTCCACCTTCATTTGCACAAGGAGCCTCTCAATCTATTGCGGGTGGTTATGAGTTATTTGATGATATTATAAAAAATAAAAGTAATTTTTATGACAATAGAGTTACAAGAATAAAAATGATTAATAACAGATCAAAACTAAATCAATTTGTTTTTCACTTATCTAACCCGATCATGGTCTTTTTTAGAAATATTATTTTAAGAAAATTAACAAAAAATAAAAAATTTTTAGAAAATTATTTGGGTAAAATTTATAAAAATTAATTTTTAGAAATTAATCTTTGCCTCAAGTAGTCTATAGGATGTGTTCTTCCATTGATATCACAATGCCAATAAGTCCATCCATTACAACTTTCAGCCCCTAAAATTGTTGCTGCAACTTTATGGATAGATCCCTCAGTTTGTTCATGCTTAATGCTGCCATCAGCCATAATTCTTGCGGAGATTTTTTTCTTATTATCAAAAATATTTGTACCAGGCTTAATTATGCCGAGCTCAACTAAAGAGCCAAAAGGTATTCTTGGTTTAGATCTATTATTTCTTAGAGTATCTAAGAAATTATCTTCAATAGGTTTTGTATTTTTTAATCTTTGTTCAGCAACTTTAAAATAATTTTTTTCTTTTTCTATACCGTAATAATTTCGACGCAATTTTTTAGCTACAGCAGCTGTTGTTCCAGACCCTAAAAATGGATCTAAAATCAAGTCATCTTTATTTGATGATGCCAATAAAACTCTATGAAGTAGAGATTCTGGTTTTTGTGTTGAATGTACTTTTTTACCGTTTTTTTTAAGTCTTTCAGAACCATTGCAGATTGGCAAATTCCAGTCAGACCGCATTTGTAGATCGTCATTCAAACATTTTAATGATTGATAGTTAAAAGTATATTTTGATTTTTCACTCCTTGATGCCCAAATTAAAGTTTCATGAGCATTCGTAAATCGTGTTCCTCTAAAATTAGGCATTGGGTTATTTTTATTCCATATTACATCATTTAAAATCCAGAATCCTAAATTTTGAATGGCTGTACCTACTCTAAAAATATTGTGATAACTACCTATGACCCAGATAGCTCCATCTTTTTTTAAAATTCTTTTACACTCAGCTAACCATGCGTATGTAAACTCATCATATTTTTTAAAATTTTCGAATTGATCCCATTTATCATTTACAGCATTTACTTTAGATCTATCTGGTCTAGTGAGCTCACCTTTTAACTGTAAATTATAGGGTGGGTCCGCAAAAACCAAATCAAAAGTTTCGCTTGGAATTTTTTTTAACTCCTCGAGACTATCTCCATTAATAATTTTATTTTTAAAATCAGATTTCATTTATATAAAATAATTAGACTCGATATAAGTTTTAGGGTCAACCTGAGATTGAATTATCTGGATTCGATTTGTGCTGACTTAAAAATAGGTAACTAGATATTGTGTGTCTTGAGTTTAGATATAGGAGAGAAAGTTTTTCTATGATGTTTATTAATGCCCAGTTTTTTAATAGCTTCTAAATGTTGTTTTGTCCCATACCCAAAATTTTGTTCCCAACCGTATCCTTTGTTTTTTTTTGCCAATGTAGTTATGAAATTATCTCTAGCAACCTTGGCAACTATTGATGCCGCAGAGATAGAAGCTACTTTTTGATCACCTTTAATTATTGCTTTTAAATTATAATTTTTTAAATCAGGAGTTTTATTTCCATCAATTAAAACATGTGAAGGTCTTTTTTTAAGTTTTTTTATTGCTCTTATCATCGCAAGTAAACTTGCCTGCAAAATATTAACTCTGTCTATTTCTTCGACTGAGGCTTTACCAATTGCCCAAATAGAATTTTTTTTTATATAATTAGATAATAATTCTCTTTTGTACTTAGCAATAGTTTTAGAGTCTTTTAATAATTTTTTATCTATTGATTTGTCTAAAATTACTGCCGCAGCATAAACTGGTCCCATTAAACTTCCTCTTCCAACTTCGTCGACACCAGCTATTATTTTCATTTAAATAATTGAGAAATGATAAATTAATAGTCCCACTAAGAATCCCTTTGTAAAAAAAATCCACAGCAGACTACAATTAGAAATAATGATTCTTTTTTCAAACAAAGAAATATATTTTTTATGTAATTCAACCATATAAATTTAAATAACAATCTTCATTTCATTAATTTTCTGTTTAATTTTTTTTAAATCTTCCCAGGAATATTTTTTATTTTCTGGAAATCTAATTAGATAAGATGGATTAAATGATATCATCACAGGGTAAGTTTTATTCTTTAATATTGTTTCTTTCCATTTTCCTCTTTCAGAGGATATTTTGCTATTAATACCTGTTACAGCTTCCATAGCCGAACTACCCATTAAAATAATTATTTTTGGATTGATAATTGAAATATGTTCTTTTAAGAAAACTGAGTATCTTTTTATTTCTTGAGATGTGGGCTTTCTATCTTCGGGAGGTCTAAAGTTGATTGCATAACTACAATAAACATTTTGTCTTTTTATTTTTATTGCTAACAACATTTTTTTTAATAATTCTCCAATCTCCCCTTTAAATGATATGCTAGATTTATCCTCTTCAATTCCTGGAGCTTCACCAATTAACATAATTGGACTATTTATATCTCCATCACCAAGAACAAGATTTTGAGAATTATCTTTTAAATTACAATTTTCTATTGAATTTATTTGTTTTTTTAATTCCTCTAGTAGCCCGGCTTTATTGGTTTGATTTTTGCTATTACTGCTTTCAACGATGTTTAATCTATTTATTGGCTTATCTTTAAATACAAAATTTGGCTCTATCGTATTTATTAATTCTTCGTCGAATTTGCTTTTTTGATTTATTACTTTTTTAGTCATAGTATGATTAAATGTTTAATAAACTAATAAAAATATTAGCAATCTTAATAGTATCTTATCAAACACCAGTATATTCTAAAAGCGCTAGTTTTAATGACTTTAATTCAAGAGATTTAACAAATTATTTTTCAGGAATAATTGCGTACGAAAATAAAGATAATACCAACGCTTTGAAATTTTTTAATTTTTCTAAAAATTTAATTAATAAACATGATTCATATTTGAAAAGGTATGTACACTCTTTAGTTTTAGAGAACAAAATTGATAAAGCTATTAATATAATTAAAAACAATAGTGATCAAAATAATATAGACTTTTTTAATGCTTACATACTTTTAATAGTTGATAGTCTAAAGAAAAATAATTTTGAAAAAGCTGAAGATTATTTGACTCAAAGTTTAAAATTTCAAGATCAGGGAAGCTTTAATTTAATAATTTCTGAAAGTTTAAGGCAATACATTTACACATTCAAAAATAAGAAAATTTTATCTGATAATCAAAATTTTGGAAATTTATCTTTTATATCTCAGACATTTCAAAGATGCTATCTTCAACAAAGTAGCACTGAATCTTTTTTCTTAAACTTGATTAATAATCAGAAACAAGATTATTCAAGATATATTTTTTTTTATATTAATTATTTAATAGAAAATAATAAAATAGAAGCTGCCAAAGCAACAGCACAAAATATCGAATATATAAATACGTCACTCTTATTAGCCCAAAGCAAAAGTTGGGTAGAAAATAATAAGTTTATAGAATTTAATAAAATTTTTTCATGCAATAACCATAATGATATTATTAGTGAATTTTTATTTTTAATTTCAAACCTGTATTCTTCTCAAGATAATTTTAAAAAATCCAATTTTTATTTGAACTTATCAAATTATTTAAATCCGAAGTTTAAATTTAATACATCGCTTGTAGCTGAAAATTTTTATTTTAATAAAGAATATGGCAAAGCCAAAAAAGTTTTAAAAAATTTTGATAAAAAAGATGAGTTTTATTATTGGTTTAGAATTAAAAAAGAAGCACAAATAATTACGAAACAAAAAGGAAACGAAAAAGGAATAGATTTTATAAGCTCAAAGTTTAATAATATCGATAATCCAAATTTAAAGATGGTTTTTGATATTGCTAATTTTTATAAAGATTCAAAAAAATATAAAAAGGCAATAAATTATTACACTCAGATCATTTCTTTTTTAAAAGAGGATTCTGATATTAAATCTGACTTATTATATAGAAGAGGTGGAAGTTATGAGCGACTGGGTAATTACAAAAGATCAGATGAAGATTTATTACATTCATTGAAAATTAATTCAGATAATGCTTATGTTCTTAATTATTTAGCCTACTCGTGGTTGGAACGTGATTATCAAATTAATGAAGCATTTAAAATGTTAGAAAAAGCATATGCATCTAAAAGTAACGATCCTTATATTATAGATTCTATTGGATGGGCGTATTATTTAATAGATAAATATGTTGAGGCAGAAAAATATTTAAAAAGAGCTGTTGAGTTAATGCCTAATGATCCGATAGTCAATGATCATTATGGAGATATTTTATGGAAATTAAATCGAAAGATCCAGGCTAAATATTTTTGGAATAATGTTTTAAGTTTTGATAATATTGATGAAGACACAAAAAATAAAATTAATATTAAAATAATAGAGGGTCTTAAAAATTCCTGAATGAGTGTTAATAAAATTAAAGCATATGCAAAAATTAATTTGGCACTTAATGTCACTGGCAAATTAACCTCACTACATAAAATTGAAAGTATTATTTCATTCATTAATTTATATGACTTAATTTTTATCCAAAAGATTAAAAGTCTTCACCACCAAGTTTATTTCTTTGGGAAGTTTTCTAAAGATATAAGCAAAAATAATACAGTAATAAAACTTCTTAAAATCCTTGATAAAAAAAAACTACTAAAAAAAAAAAAATTTAAGATTACAATTAAAAAAAAAAAAACAAAAAAAAAAAAATAAAAAAAACTCTTAAAAACTTTTAAAAAAAAAAAAATTAAAAAAAAAAAAAATTTAAGATACAATTAAAAAAAATATACCTCAAAAAGCTGGGCTAG
>Ga0114997_10003928_pt1 | contig 11585 bp, 10 predicted proteins | sample ArcticOcean_MG_C_2_FD_87045 | JGI IMG/M metagenome (GOLD analysis project Ga0114997, IMG submission 87045) | Marine microbial communities from western Arctic Ocean - ArcticOcean_MG_CB4_136 | ecosystem: Environmental > Aquatic > Marine > Oceanic | place: Arctic Ocean: Canada Basin | collected... | reverse complement strand
AGAGTACCCCCTTCGTACTAAGGCAGTACTAAGGCAGTACTATCAATTTTTTAAGGTCAAAATATATTCCGGCACAGACAACTTCCAGACAACTTTAAGACAACTTGAAAGATATATATACATACCACCACCGTGTAACATCAAATCCACAAAGTTACTTTAAAATCGTACTAAAAGTAGAAATACCATTCCGTCAACGCGGCGCGATACGAGGACCACCGCTCGCGCTTTGGCACTCTCGCTTCAAATCAAAATTTTCGCGACGTTTGGGCGATCAAAAAAAGTTTTCCTGCCAAAATGGCGAGATATTTTACTTTTTTTAACAACCGTATTCCTACACTCGACACACGGCAGACGCACGCCTGTAAAGCTACTCGTAGTTTTTGGCCTTGAAGAAGGAGGAGGACGTCTCTCCCCCCCGTCGTCGCGGATAAGAGAATCGCAACTTTTTTGCGACGACGTGTAATACGACATCCTGGAGGAAACGGACTTTACTACTCATACTAATACTAATACTAAAGCGAAGTCGATGAGTGCGACGACGGAGATGATGTCGTCGCAAAATCATCATGAAAAGTCGAAAAAACGCCTGAATGAACCATCGAAAGCGGGGAGGACATCTTTTTGCGACCACCTCGGCTTAGCCGAACAAATCCACCGAAAATCTCTGGACTTGAAAGAAATGCATCAGTTATTAGTGGAACGGTTGAAAGGGATGAATCATCATCCCCGAGAGGAGAAGGAAGAAGAAGTTTCAAAGGGAGGAGAAGAGATGGGAGACGATCGCCTTTTCGCCCGAGCCGCTTCTTGGTCAAAAAATGGTCGAAAAGAGCATAACGCTGAGGAGGAGGAAAATTTTCCAGCGTCTATCCGTTCTTCTTCTTCTTCTCTGTTCGCACACTCGCCGATGACGAGTTTAAGCAACGCCGGAAGACGACAGAGCAGCAGCCGAACAACGGTGAGCGCTGAAGAAAGAATAGAAGAAGATAATAATAATAATACCACCACGCGCGAGGAACAAGAAATGATCAAGATGTTGCGAGAGTCGAAAGCGCAAAGGAGCGCGGCGGAGTTGATGATGTTAGAGGAAGAGGAGGAGGAGGAAGAGGAGGAAGATATTTTCGCGACGAACCACCTGAGGATGGAGGAGGAGGGAAAAACGATGGCGACGACGACTGTGATGTCTACGAGTAGTAATGGTACCGCCACTCCTACCACCAAGAAGAAAAAATCCGCCGCCACGGAAACGGATTACTTAATCGACATCGAAAATTTGAAGAAAGAACGCAACGCGTTAAAGCGAGAACTCGCAGAGCTCGGGGAAGATGTGGAATATCATCGAATTGCCTCGGCGGCGAGCAGAATCGAGTGCGATAACAACGAAGACGAAAAGCAACGATTGGAAATTGAGGTGCAAGATTTAGAAATAGAAATAAGAGAGGTGGAGAATCGATTGGCGCAAGCGAGAGTGGAAATGCAACACGCGGACCAAGAGGCGAGTTGTAAGATTTCGTTTTTGAAAGAGTTGGACCACGAGCAAGGTGAAGCGGAGAGAGAGTTGGAGCATTTGAAGGAGAGTTGTTTAGAGGAAGAGCGGAAGATGGAGGAAAAACTCGCTGAGAGAGAAGCGGTGGAGGAAGCGTTGCACAGTTTGAGAGGAGAGTTGGAGGAGGAGAAGATGTGGAAGGCACAGTTTGTAGACGAAGTGAGAGAGGCAGAAAGACAAGCCGAAGACGCGACGACGGCAATGAAGAACGCGAACGAAAAGACGCGAATAGAGAGGAAGAATTGCCAGTTGTTGGATCAAAAGAGACGAGCGTTGGCGAAAGAGTGCGAGAAATTGTTGGAGATGAAGAAAGATTTCGAGACTTTTCTGGAAGCGAAGACGAGAGAAGACGTGTTATTGCTCGATGAAACAGAAGAAGGGGAAGAAGATTTTCCGGTCGTGGACGACGAAGAAAAAGATCGAGAAGAGGAGGAGGAGGAGGAAGAAGAGGACGACGCGCCGAACGGATCACCGTCCTCAACATTTTCGACGCCGGGAAAAGATTCGGATTACACGCAATACTCTCCAGACTCGCCGTTACCTCCGCAACATAAAAAAAAGTACTCCTTTAAGGAAGAACAAGAAGCGTTTACGCCGGGTGGATCTGTGAAAACGTCCCCACGCGTAACCGCGCTCATCGAGAAGGCGGCGAAATCGCCTCTCAGAGCAAACGTAGGAAACGGAATAGTAGTAGAAGAAGAAGAAGAAGAAGAAGAAGAAGAAGAAAAAAGGGTAAACGTTCGACGACGACAACAACCACAACCACAACCACAACAACAAGATCACCTCTTCTCCCCGTGGTTGATGACGTTCGAGGACACGCCTCCAGAAAAGAAACGAAACTTGATCGATTTGAAAACGCCTCCGGCTCCTCGGGAGGAGTCGTACGAGTCGGTTCGATTACAAGCCGAGTTTATCAAAATGCAGCAAAACGCAGCCGCCTTGGAACGGAAAAAACAAAGTAGAAGTAGCGGTAAACCAAAGAAAGCAAACAACAGCGACGACGCCGAAGACCAAAAAGAACAAGAGCTCTTCGCTTTACGCGAAAAGCTCGAAACGCAAGAGCGGCGCTTGCGCCAACTCGAAGCCGTCACCGCGAAGAGCGCCTCCTCTTTGACCGTACCAAAACAACATCGCTCTCAGCAGCAACAACAACAACAACAACAACAAGAACAACAACAACGACGACGCGCGACGACGACGACGACGACGACGACGACGAAAATAAATCGCGAAAACGAGGAAAAGAAAATCGAAGCCCGAGTTCGTTTACTCCAAGCTTTGCGAATAAAATGAAATAGTTTATTATTAGTAAAAACAGAGGATATAGACACGTTGTAGTACCATGGTAGAGAGTATACTTATTCTATTATTATTACATACAGAAGACCGTACAAAAAGAGAGCGCGCGCGTACTAAAGCGGGCGCGGCGATAAAGGAGACTGAAACGTTGTTCACATTTTTTTCCCGCTTTTCTCTTCTGGTTGTCCGTGTTACTACATATTTACTACTAAAAAGCTTCCTCTCGACTGCTTTCTGCCTCTAACAGTCTAAAATTAAAATAATATCACAAGGACTCTTTTCTGTGTCCGACGTTTCGTATAAAACGAACGTTTCCTCTAGAGAGACATCGAGTTCCTCGAGAGCGATTTTTCGCCAGCAAAAAAAAAACAAAAAGAAGATCATCACACGAACGCGCAAGTAATCGTTTAAACAACGAATACTAAAGTTTATAGTATTCCTCTCTTAAACTCCGTTTGATCTTTCCGAGAAGAAGAGTTAAGACTCACACACATAAACACACGTAAACACGCACTTTAAACGCGCGCGCATAAGCCCGATTATATAAATACCACTGAGGATGTTCGGAGGACGGAAAAATTCCGCGAGCAACTCGGAAGCCTCCGAGTCCGATTTTCAGTCCGCCGACGATGCGAGATCGCAATCGCAATCCCGGTCGATAATGTCCGCGAAATCCGCGCAAAGTTCGAAATACGACGACGCGGACGAAGCGTTCGACGCCGCGAAAATGAAGAAAGGGAAAGGGAAAGCGGTGAAAGCCGATCCGGGGTTGATGGACGAAGAAGAGAATATGAGCGATAAGAGTTCGCAGTCGTCGCAGCAAGAGAAGAGAGGAGGCGTGGCTGGATTGTTTCAAAATCCGTTCCGAAGGCGCCCGTCGGTGGATGGGCCTCCGAATAATACCACCAGTAATAACAACAACAATCCGTTCCAAACGAGCGAGGCGATGGCTGCGCTTAACGCGGCCATGTCGGAAGACTTTACCGATGAAGAGAAGAGAAAGTTCCGCGAGCAGTTCAAGGAGAATTCGAAATACAAACCGCCCGAGGACAGCGAGGACCCGACGGTGAACGAACAAATCGCCAGGGAGGTTTTAGCGAAGGCAACGTCGAAGAGAGCCGCGCAGGAAGCGAAGCAAAACGCGAAAGCGAACCCGACGATGGACATGATGATTAGAGACGCGTTGGTGAAAGGTTTCGACGTGGATACCATGCGACGATTGCCGCCTCCGCAAGAGTTGGGCATCATCAAAGGTTTCATCGTCGTCGACAACACCAAGAGCAAAAAGTATCCGATTTATAAATATTACGTTCACGACGAGCAAGGAAAATACGATAAATTGGTCATGTGCTGCCAAGAGGAGCAAACGTTAGCGAAAGTGAAAATTGGTAAGAGATACATCTTTTCGACGTGCACGAACTTTAAAGCGGAAGGGGAAGATTACCTCGGAAAAATGTCAGGGAACTTTTTAGGCTCTCGATTTACCGCGTACGACCAAGGCGAGAAGAAAGGCGGCGAGGTCGAGGAGGAGTATCAGCGCAGAGTCGTCACGGCGATCGTGTACGAACCGACTATTTTTACACTGGGCGGAAGCTACCGAAAGATGACGTGCCTCGTCCCAACCTTATACAAACAAGACAAGAATGGAAAAGCGCGATTGGAAAAGTGGGAAGCGATGAGAGATATGAGACACATGCGATTATTAATGTCCAAGGTCCCGGAGTATAGAATGTTTGACGGGCAGTGGCATTTCTGCTACAAGTACGGCGGCCGCGTAAAGATCCCGAGTAAGAGGAACTTCCAGTTGGTCCGAGATAACAACGAAGACGAAGTAGTCATGTTGTTTGGTAAATTGGCGCACAACGTATGGGCGTGCGATTACTCACACCCGTTGAATGCCTACCAAACCTTCTGCATAGCGATGAGCGCAATGTCCGAAAAGTTAGCTACGAAGTGGTAAGAAAGTGAGGAGAAGAGTGAATATCTTTGCGGTTCGAGAGCGAAGAGCGAAGAGCGAAGAGCGGCGAAGATCATCTATGCATATACCATAACCACACGCACACACACACACACAGAGGCATCTTGTATTATTTTAATAAGAACATATATACCATTATATATACCTGGTACACACATACATACATGCTCGGTAACTAAAAAAGCCTCGCGCATTCTTTCTCTCTTTACTTTTTCCACTGCTCGAATTTCTTACATCGAATAAAGACGCACACGGGGAAGTGAGCGAGAGAGAGAGAGTGTGTGTGCGTGCGCGTGCGCGCTTGTGAGAGAGAAACAGAGAAGAGTCTGAATTCATCTCATCATGTCCACCTCGCTCTCTCGCGTCAAGTCTCTCCTCTTCCCACCAGTGACGAGCAAAACCATCTTCCTCTACGCGTTCGTCGTTCGCCTCGCACTCGTACTCTTCGGGAAAGTCCAAGACGCGCACCCGGCGTTCTTCTCTGGCGTTCGGTACACGGATATCGATTACGACGTGTTTACGGATGCCGCGAGATACGTGTACAACAACCAATCGCCGTACGAAAGAAACACGTACAGGTACACGCCTTTACTCGCGTGGATGTTGACACCGAACGTGTTCTGGTTCGCAGAGTTTGGGAAGGTTTTGTTCAGTCTGTGCGACGTGTACTGCGGGAAACTGGTGCATGAAATCTTGCGAAAACGAAAATGTTCGGAGAGTTTTACCATTCAAATGACCGCGTTGTATCTGTTTAATCCTCTGACGATGGCGATTAGCACGAGAGGGTCGTGCGACGCCGTCGCGAACGCTTTAGTGTTGTTCTCGTTGAAGAGTTTGATGTTTGGGACGATATTGAATTCCGCGGTGAGTTTTGGGTTGGCGGTACATTTTCGGATGTATCCTGTTATATACATTGTGCCTCTGATTGTGGCTCTGGACGTACAGTATCACGTGAATTGGAACTATTACGGCGGAGGAGGTGGAGCGAAGTTGGAGAGAAGCGGGTGTAAGAGTAAAAGAGAAAGATTGCCATCGTCCGGAGTAGGAGATGATCAAGAGCTACAGCAGCAGCAGCAGCAGCAAGAGCAGCAGCAACAACAACAACAAAGTAAAGTAGCAGCAAGCAATAGCGATCGCCAATCGATGGCGATAGAAACAAAAGAAACCAGACGACTGCGAAGAGCGCGCGCGTTAGCTTCGAAAAGTGCATTCGGCGCCAACGGATTGTTCAACATCGCTCGACTCTTGTTTGCGGGCATCTCCTTCACCGCTTTCGCGTTCTCAACGTTCGCGTGCTACTGGAAATACGGCCAAGCATACCTGAACGAGGCCATCTTGTACCACTTCTCTCGAAAAGATCCGAGACACAACTTCGCGCCGAACTTCTTCAGCGTTTACCTGGACACCGCCATCGAAGACGCCGAATCCGATTTCGGCGCCTACATCCTCTCCAGATCTCTCACGAAAGCGTACGCCTTGGCGAGCAAAATCACCCAATACGGCTTAACCGTCCTCATCGGCATCGCGTTCGCGTACGACCTTCCTTTCGCGATGTTCGCGCAAACCTTCGCGTTCGTCGCGTTCAACTCGGTGATCACCTCGCAATACTTCGCCTGGTGGTGCGCTTTACTCCCAATCAGCCTCGCCACCTTCGACTACTCCAACCGCGACTCCGCCGCGCGCGTCATGAGTGCAACGGTCACTTGGATCGTCAGCAAACTCGTCTGGTTAAGAAACGCGCACGCCTTGGAAATGTCGGGCGAAGAAAACGGCCACTTCAACGCTTGGGCGGCGAGTTGCGGCTTCCTCTTCGCCAGCGCGAACGCGTTGCGCGCTCTCGTATCAGAGCAGAGAACGAAGCGAATCTTCGTCAGAGGAAAAGTATACACGTTGGAGAAAGAACCACGAGTAGGAGGAGAAGAAGAACATCATCACGACCACCACCACCAATCCTTCAAGGCGGGTTTTGGTGGTACCACCGCTCCAGAAGGTAGTATTTATACATAGTTTTTAGTCATATAAAAGGAAAGAGCAGACTTCTTGGTTTTTAGCTCCAAGAAGAAGAAGATAAAAACTTCACAAAAATTAAGCACAAAACGCTTTACTTTCCTCCTCTTTAAGAAAGAAGATGTCGTCGTTACTCTTATCCGCATCGACGAGTTTCAGAGCCTCCTCCGCGTATACTTCTTCGTCCTCTGGACGCTCTCAAATTCTTTACGCGTCAAAGTCGTTTAAGAAGAAAAGAGTTACTCGTGCTGTTGTTCGGGGATTTCCAATCGAAGCCGCCAGTGATAGGAGTACTAAGGCGAAAGAACAACTCGCGCCAAAAGCTTCGAAGAAACAATCGGCCTCGAAAAGGGCAATCGACAGTGGTGCAACAACACAAACGCCGGAATTCTTAAACGTTTCCAACGCGGTTGTCTCTTCGCAACCGTTCGCGTTCGTGGTTGGTTTTGTCGGCGCGATTGCGATAATCAAAGCGCACAGGAGAGACAAAACGAACGCGTTGCGCAAGACGAAAGCGGTTCTGAGATACTTCGACGCGAAAGGCGCGGCGGAGGTGATTCGAACGTTATTTGCAGCCGCGGAGTGCGATTACGAGGATTTTAGATACAAATTTAACATGGTGGATAACAAGCCGACGATTGAAAAGCAACATCCGTTGGACAAAGAACGCGGGTTGTTTAAGCAAAATCTGGATAGGTTGCCGATTTTAGAACACTCTGGGATGTCTGTGGGACAATCGAAAACGATCGAACGGTACGTGGCGAGAGATTTAGGTTTGTACGGTAAAAACATGGCGGAGAGTTGGAGAATCGACGCGTTTGCAGAGCACGTGAGAGATGTTAAAGACGCGTGGGCGAAAGTGAGAGGGAACCCGTTCGCGCCGCCGGACGACGACCAGATTGCAAAGAAGGAGAAATGGTACAACGAAGACATGACAAAATGGTGCGAACGACTAGAAAAAGTGATTGAAAATGGTGAGGAAGGGTTTGTGGTTGGTGATAAAGTGTCATTGGCGGATGTGGTTTTGTACGTGACGATGACGCAAACGTTCGACGACGCCGCCAGAGCGGAGAAAGCGAGAGAAAGTTGCCCGAAGATGAATAAAGTGATTGAAAACGTGGAGAATTTGCCAGGCATTAAGACGTGGTTGGCGAGTCGACCGGAGAACCGATTTTAATGATACGCAGACGACGATGGTTGTGCCGAGGGTGAGAGCGAGAGAGAGAGCACGAGTATCACCAGATTATTTATTTCTGTTTTAACGCACGTTCAACTCGGGTATCTTTTATTACTTTTAAATAGATTCTCTTCCTCTTTTCCTTCTTCTTCTTCTTCTTCTTCTTCTTCTAAACATTATTATTATATTTATTATTATTGTCGTTATATACACTGTATTAATTAATAATCAACATCCAACGACCCGCCTAAATCTCCAGACCCGCCCATGTGATCGCAATCATCGTCGTCGTCATCGTCGTACCCCCAACTACCTTTTGGTTTCTTCGGCGCGACTTTCGCGGCGTCCACGATGGCGTTGATCTCCTCCAGCGATTGCAGCTCCTTCAACATGTCCCCATCTGCAGGCCCGGGTTGCGTGTTCCCAAGCGGCACATTCGGCGACAAATCGTGCCGAAACCACGGGTGCATATAAATATCCTCAATCGACGCTCTCTTTTTCGGATCGGTCACGAAAATCTTCCCCATCAAATCCTTACACTCTTCGCTCAAAGAACTCGGAATCTCCGTCGTCCCGCTCAACACTCTTTGCATCATCTTATGACTGCTCCCGGGATCTTTCGGATCTTGAAACGGATATCTCCCAACCAACGTCACGTACAACAACACCCCGCACGCCCACACGTCACTTGCCTGGCCATCGTACGGTTGCACTCCGGCGTACACCTCCGGCGCGATGTACGCCGGCGTCCCGATTTGCGTCTTTGGCTGCGAATCAAATCCGCCTTTACTAAACCCAAAATCGCAAATCTTCAGCGTCGGCGTCTCGTTCAAATCCACCAGAGTGTTTTCTAGCTTCAAATCTCTGTGCGAAATCCTCATGTTGTGTAAATACTCCACCCCGCTGATGAGATGTTGGAAAAAATACCTCGCCTGCGACTCGTTAAACTTCCCTTGCTGTTGGACGTAACTGAACAGTTCGCCTCCACCGACGGCTTCCATCGCGACCGCTAAATGCGTCGGCGTGAGTAAACACTGCCTAAATTTCACCACGTTTGGATGGTTCAAGTTCCGGTGGTTCACAATTTCTCGTCTCACGTGTTCGGTGATCTTATCGCCTCGTTCGATGTATTTAATCGCGTACTGTTTGCCGGTGGATTTTTCCCTCATGAGTTTCGTTAACCCGTAGGAGCCGGATCCGAGAAGTTTATCGTTCACGGGTTCGTACGTGGAGTCGTGGAGGTTTTCGTTTATTTTATTATCAGTGCACGAGGTTGACGTCATCTTCTTCTTTATTTCTCTTCTTTATCTCTTCTTTATCAGCGCTATAGCTCTTCGATATTCTTCTTCGTCTTCTCGTCGTCGCCGTCGTCGTCGGGGATTTTTGTCGTCCGACGATGGTGTCAACAAATGCTTTCCTTTATCGATGAAAGAAGAAGAAGCGACGCTCTCGAGAACAACAACAACAAAAGGAGAGCGAGAGAGCGCGTGGGAGGAAGTACCCGCTCTCTCACTCGCTCGCTCGCTCGCAAGAGAAAGAGAAAGAGAGAGCGCTTTTTTAACGGAGAAAGTGAGTCCTTTTGTGTTTCCGCATCAAACGTGGGCAAAAATACAAGACAAATTTTTTTTGGAGCTTCCGTACAAAAAAGCGCTTAATATGATGACATATACATCTGTATCTACTCGGTCCTAATGAGTTTAGAGCTAAAAATTCACACAAAGAACATACACACACACATATACACGTGTACGAATTTTCAGGAGCATTTAGATATAGACATAGAAGATACATGCACACGAGTGATCACAAAACTCTCTCTTATTTCTTGTTTTTTGGCGTATTTTTTAACCAGACAGTGAATGAGAGAAAGAAGAAAGAGAAAGAAGAAGGGAATGCTTCTCTCTTCTGTTTGGTCTTCTCTTCTCTTCTCTTTTTTTTTTCTTTTTTTTTTCTTCTTCTCAAGTTTCTTTTCGACAAACTTCCACACGAACGTTTTTTTTTGGGTGGTTTTCAATGCAATTACATGTGCAATTTCTTCTTCACATTTAGTCGCGCGCTTTTTTATCGATTGACACTTTACTCGAGAGAGAGAGAGGGAAAGAGATATATCATGAGTAGCAGCGCGTCGTCCGAGGAAAGCGCGGGTGGTGGAAGTTACGGTGGTGGCGTATCCTCCCCTCAAACGTCGACGCCGTATTATTCTCACCAATCGCATATTTTGCAGCACCAAGTCGGAGTTGACTTTCTCTCGTCGTTTCAGCTTCAGCAAACGCAGCAAAACGCGCAACAGCGGGAACAACCTTCGACGTAACTTTCTACGTCTTCGCTCTCGTTGAGTGGTCAAGGTGGTGGTCATGGTTCCGGGCAGCAACACGCGCAGTCGTCGTCGCCGCAACTGCAACAGCAACAACAACAACAACAACAACAGCAAAAGGCGACGACGACGACGACGCAACAACAGTCTCAGTTCTTTTCGCACGTGGTGGCCGCAGGGTGGTGCGCGCAAGCCGCGGAGAATAATCAAATCATGGGCGAGCTCGGGATGCGAGCGTATTTTAACCCGTACGGTATCGCCTTGTCCGGGTGGGATATCGATCATCCTTCCCACGAAAGTCAAGACGCAGGACCTTCGAGGTTGAACGAGTTCGCGGCGATCGATGACGTGCACACGTCCTCGGAGCAAGAAGGAGGATATAACATGCGTTTCCACCCAGATCCAGACGCGAGAGAGGCGTACGGCGGAGCGATGTCGCTGAGAGAACTGTCCGATGCGATCGATTGGCACGACTGGAACTGCCGGGATGTGTCGCTCGCGGCGAAGGACCGGTCGTTTACGCCGCCGTATTTAGGATTGTTGAGAGGGTATTTGAACGCGTATTTCTTACGGTTACTGGAGATTGGAAGAGTTATTCAGTGCTTTTCCGACGAAGGAAGAGCGGTGTTCGTGGCTTTCCACACCGGGTTGTTGACGAAGAAGGAGAAGAACGAGTTGTATTGCGTGTTGCAAGCGAGAGAGGTTTTGGGAGGCGCGAGCGGTCAAACGCAGCACTATCAACAACATCCGTACGAGCTCGTCGCGTTTGTGACGAAAGATCGATTGAGAGATCCAAACATGCCGTGGAATTACATCGAGCCTTTGATGCGCGCGCCAGATCCGGCTATCTTTTACGACGATCCTTTAGATTTGGTCTACGACGCGCACGCCGCGTTGGACGTGGACGCCTCTTTTTGGGAACAGTTGGACGATTTATCGTTGGTGAGTTCGTTTTTGCCGAAGAATCTTTTGAACTCGCAGTATTTGCGAAGGATATCGGCGAAAGAGGCGATCAATCGAGCCGAAAGAATTTGCAAGTTGGATCCGAAGCAAGCTGCTTTGACGTTTACGAGATTATACGGGCCTCGGCAACCGGGGGAGACGCGCATGGTCCTTCCTTTGACATTTATCGATCACGAAAGCTATAACGCTTTGAGTAGCGATGGTGGTGCTGGTGATAAAAGCGCGTCTTCGACATCAATTGTGCCTTCTTCTTCTTCCGGAACATCTTCTCTTCAAATTGGAAACTGCGCATTGATTT
>Ga0114997_10003927_pt1 | contig 11586 bp, 13 predicted proteins | sample ArcticOcean_MG_C_2_FD_87045 | JGI IMG/M metagenome (GOLD analysis project Ga0114997, IMG submission 87045) | Marine microbial communities from western Arctic Ocean - ArcticOcean_MG_CB4_136 | ecosystem: Environmental > Aquatic > Marine > Oceanic | place: Arctic Ocean: Canada Basin | collected... | reverse complement strand
ATATTTTTTGTTAGACTTGAGATATTTTTAAGTGAACTTCTTGATCTTATCATTCCAACAATATCAAAATTAGTATTCTTCATTAAGTACTCGGCAAGATGTGATCCTACCATTCCTGAAATGCCTGTAATAAAAGCTACTTTTTTTTTCATTTAAAAGACTTAAAGTATAAACATATTGAAATAAAGAATTTAAAAAACATGAAATAATTTATTGATATTCAATATTTTATAGTTTTATATATTGTTTTATCAATAAAAATTGATGTATTTTTAATTAAAAGAATATATAAAATATTCTTTTAGGCCATTTAAGAATTAATCTAAATTAAAACTTATAAATTATGATTGTTTGCAGAACTCCATTTAGAATATCTTTGTTCGGTGGGGGAACTGATTTTCCCGATTGGCATAACTCAAATAATGGATTAATAATTAGTGGAACAATTGACAAATATTGTTACATAAATGTAAGAAGGTTGCCATTCATATGGAATTTTAATTTTAGATTAAGATATTTTAAAACAGAAGAAGTAAAAAAGGTTAATCAAATTGCACATGGACCTTATAGAGAAATCATAAAATATTTAAAACTAGATAAAGAAAAAATAGAAATTATTCATACGGCAGATCTTCCAGCTCTATCTGGTTTGGGTGCAAGTTCAAGTTCTACAGTCTCAGCTATTCATGCCCTATCAACTTTTAAAGGACAATACCTGAGTAAAAAACAAATAGCTCAATTGGCAATCTATATAGAACAAAAAAAATTAAAAGAAAATGTAGGCTCTCAAGATCAAATCGCAACAGCATTTGGTGGATTTAATAAAATTAGTTTTAAGAAAGACTTAGATTTTACCGTTGAGGATTTCTTAACAAAAGAAAAAGTTGATAAATTAAGTGAATCTACGTTTCTTATATATACAGGTATACAGAGAAAGAGTGAAGCAATTGAGCGGGAAAAAATCTCCAAAATAAGAAAAAAAAAATTGGATAAAAATTTACATAGTATAATGAAAACTACTAATGAAGCTTTTTTAGAATTTAATAAAAAAAAGATTAATTTAAAAAAGATAGGAATGTTATTAAGCAAACAATGGGAAGAGAAAAAGAAGTTATCAAATAAAGTAACTAATCCCACTATTAACAAAATATGTAAAATATGCTTAATGAATGGAGCCTATGGCACAAAACTATTGGGTTCAGGTGGTGGTGGATTTGTGCTGGTTATTTGCCCTTCTAATAAAAAACAAAAAATAATAAAAAAATTAAAAAAATATAAAATAGTGAATTTTAGATTTGAAGATACCGGAAGTACAATAGTATATAAAAAATAATGACAAAAAAAAAATTGGTTAATAAAAAACAAATTTTAATTGTCGGTGGTTCTGGGTTTATGGGGATTAATTTAATTAATAAATTAAATAAAAAAAAAACTAAACTAATTAGTACTCATTTTAATAAGAAAAAATTTCCAAAGTTTAAAGATGTTACATACTATCGGGGAGACCTAAAAAGATATAATTTTTGTAAAAAAATTACTCAAGGAATAGACGCATTGTATATGTGTGCAGCGGTGTCTTCTGGAGCTAGGGTAATAGAAGAAAATCCCATGACGCATGTAGATGATAATATAATAATGAACATGAATATTTTAAAAGCTGCAACTGAAAATAAGGTTAAAAAATTTATTTTTATTAGTAGCAATACTGTTTATCCAGTGAGTAAGAAAAAAATGTGTGAGAACGATTTAAATTATAATCTATTTCATAAATATTTTAATGTTGGTTGGATGAAGATTTTTTCTGAAAAATTATGTGAAATGTATAAATCAAATATGACAATTATTATTGTCAGACCATCAAACCTTTACGGCCCTTTTGATAAATTTGATAAATTAAAGTCAAAAGTAATTCCTTCTTTAATAAGAAAATTTGAAAATGATAAAATAATTGAAATTTGGGGAGACGGAAAGGATTACAAAGATTTTCTTTATATCGGTGATTTTATAGATGGTTTAATTTCAACCGTAAATAAAGTAAATAAATTCAATATCATTAATATTTCTTCAGGTAAATCTATCTCATTAAATTTAATTATAAATTTTTTGATAAAATTTTACAAAAAAAATAAAAATGAAATTAAATACAACAAATCAATGCCTAGCATGATACCATTTAGAAAGATTGATAATAAGAAGTTTTTAAAATTAAATAATTTTAAATTTAAAAACTCTATATATTCAGGTTTACTTAAAACAATTAAATGGTACAGAAAAAATAAGTAAAAAATTTCTTTACTAGAAAACAAAATTAATTTTAAGTTCTTTACATCATTTAATTAAAAATGTAATTACTAACCTAAAAAAACAGCTTAACTAAAAGTGTTCAATGGAAAAAAAAATTTCTTTAATCATTATCTCTAAAAATGAGATTGAAGGATTAAAATTTATTGGTGAAAGAGTAAATTCTCAGAAAAAATATCTAAATGAAATTATATTGGTTGATGGTCAATCTACTGATGGAACGATAGAATATGCTAAGGAACTTGGTTGGAATGTAATTGTTCAAAGTGACAAAGAAATGGGCATTATGAATGGAATACGTATTGGTATTGAAAACTCTAATTCGGAATATGTGACTATGTTCACCCCTGATAATAATTGTATACCTGAGAAAATAGAGGAAATTCACAACGTTCTCTCAGAAAATGTAACTTGTGACATGGTAACAGTGTCAAGATACTACAAAGATGCAAAAAGTTATGATGATAATTTAGTATCTGGATTTGGAAACTGGATGTTTACATCTATGGTAAATTTATTGTTTAAAGCAAATTATACAGATGTGTTAGGAATATACAGATGTTTTAGAAAGTCTTTAATAGAGGAGTTAAACATAAAGTTAGACTTATTGAGTATTTCAACCACCTTGTGCATAAGATGTAAAAAAAGAGGTAGGAAAGTTATAGATATTGCGGGTGATGAACCAGATAGAGTTGGTGGTCAAAGTTATAGAAGCTATATTAAAAATGGATTTCAAGAATTATACACAATTTTAAGAGAATTTATTTTTCAAAAATTGTAAAATTTTAACAAATAATTTATTCAACAACAAAATAAGAAACTCTTGATGCAAATTTGTATCTTTTAAGTCTTATATTATTTAAGCCTATTGCTTCTTTTAAAGCTAAAGTCTCCCCAGGGGAGTCCGGATCATTCAATTCATCAAATCCTATAACACTACCTTTGACTAATCTTGATTTTATAATTTCTAGGCATTTTTTTGTTGGTTTATATAAATCTAAATCAAAATAAGCCAAGGAAACAATCGTTTCAGGATTGTTTTTTAAATATTTTGGAAGCTCTTTTGTAGCATCACCTTTGCATATCTCAAATTTTTTCAAATGTGAAATTGGATTATCTGTTTCTTGAAATTGTAGAATTTTTTCTAAATAAAGATCATAATTTTTAGTTAGATCAAGTTGTCCTTTCTTCATCAATGTTGATTTTCCATCTTTGCTGTGAATAGAAGGAAATCCTTTAAATGTATCAAAACCAATAATTTTTCTATGTCTATTAAATGGTTCGTAAATTCCTCTTAATGCTGAAAAAATTGAAAGGTTTTGACCCCACCTAACACCAAATTCCATTACAACTCCTTGGGTATCTAAATTTAGTTTGTACAAATGATCAAAGAAGAGAATTCTGGATAAGTTTTTGGAATTTAAAAATAAACCAAGATTTGAAAGAACCTGATCTTTTGGTATTGGATTTTTTTTATATAGCTGATAAAAATTATCTCTTAATTTGAGTTCATTTATACTTTCTGATGATTTAATTTTTAATTTTTTACTCATTTGTTTATTAGCTTTCCCAAACTAAAGAAGGAATAGATTTTTTCCACCCATGAGCAATAACCCAGCTCCAATATCTCAATCTACCTTCTGTTAAATCATAGAACACTTTTCCTTTTTTTTTTATTTTTTTTAATCTAATCGGTTTTAAAAAGTTTCCTTTTTTAATTTCTTTAGATAGATCGATGGGAGATGGTGTCATATTCATCTTATTTTCAATAGCCTCTTGAAGATTTGCATAAACTTTTTTATTATATTTGTTAGATACAATTATCTTTTGTGTATTTATATTTTTTACTCTTGTTATGCAAACTTTATCTATATTTCTCAGGTCTTTTGCCTCTAAAATAATAAAATTTGATTTAAAATTATCTATAAGATTTTCTAAAGATGAAGAGTTTGGTATAGCAAAAATATTATCTTTCGAACATATCCACGCAAGTATAACTTGAGAAATTGTACACTTATATTTTTGAGAAAGTTTACTAAGAAGTTTTAATTGTTTGGTTCCATTTGCAAATTTTCCCTGTGCTAAAGGGCTATAAGCAATTACCGCTATATTATTTTTTTTACAATAGCTCGATAATTCATTTTCAATAGATCTTTCAAATAAATTGTATTCTACTTGAACACTTGAAATAGTGCCTGGTTTGAATTTTGTGCATATATACTTAATTTGTTTAAGTGAAAAATTACATAGACCAATGTTTTTAATTAACCCTTTTTTTTTCAACTCTAGCATAGCTTCAATTGTTTCTTCAAAAGGTACTTCCTCATTCGGCCAATGAATTTGTAGTAAGTCAATAAAATTAGTTTTAAGTCTTTTCAAACTGCTTAAAACAGAAATTTTAACTTTTTTTCTTTTGCACATTTCAGGCATTAGTTTAGTTGCAATAAAAAAATTTCTTCTATTAGATTTTGTATACTTTCCTATAAGTTCTTCTGATTTGCCATTTCCATATACTGGTGAAGTATCAATTAGTCTAATATTATATTTCAAACAAAGTTTAATGTAATCTTTGAATAAGTGATTTGAATACTTTATATTTTTTTTATAATTTCCGATTCCTGTACCAAGACCAATTGTATAAATTTTTTTATGATAGTTTGAAATTTTTTTTAGACTCATTTCATCCTATATCATTCAAATCAAAGTCCCACCCATTTAGTTCATCCGTATTAAAATTTGATCGTTTAGATGATTGATTTAAATCTTTTGTTTTTTCTAAAAGTTTATTTTTTATTTGATTTCTAATTCCATTTATTTGATGGGCTAGCTTTAAATTTTTGTCATAGCCATTTTTATCTTTTTCCATCCTATCTTTAAGATTCCAAATATGTAAATTAATTTGAGATAAAATTATGATCATTCTTATTATTTCTGAATCAAGTTTAGTTTTTTTGTCATTTATAATTTGATCAATGTCATACATAATATTCTGCATCTCTTTTTTTAAAGATTCTTGAGAATCATCCTTATTCAATAATTGTTTGATTTGGTCGACAGTTAACCTATCAATTAATTCTGACAAAGGTGTTAAAAATTTTCTATTTTCAGTCATATAATCTTTTATTTTCCTTATACCAGCTTATTGTTTCTTTTAAAGCGTCATCAATATTTGTGTCTTTAAATCCTTTAATTTTTGATTTAAATTTTTTCATAGACAAGAATCTAACTTTATCACCAGTTGGTGCATTTTTTTTCCATATTATTTTTTTATCTATTTTTGAAATGATCATAATTTTTTTTACTAATGATTTTATTGATATTGTCTTTCCTGCCCAAAATTTAATGGTTCGGCAATAAATTTATTCTCATGCAAAATTTTTAAAATAACTCTAGCTACGTCACCAGAATATACAAAATCTCTTTTTGCTGAACCATCACCCCAAACTGTTAATTTTTTGTCTTTAGAAAATAATTTTGCTATCAAAGATGGTATGACCTGGCCTGTATTTGGATTAAAATCGTCATGAGGGCCAAAAACATTTGAAGGACGCAAAATTCTTAAACCTTGCCAATTCTCTTGCTTAAAAAAAGCCTCTGCCTGAATTTCACCAAGTCTTTTTACTATACCAGGAATCATATCATTCTGTTTTGGCAAACCTTTCCAAAAATCTTCTTCATTTTTTTCTTTATTTGAAAAAGGATAACCACAAATACTACTTACAAACATAAATCTTTTTACTTTATTTAAATAAGCAGCTTGCATTAAATTTGTTTGAAACATTATCATTGAATAAAAAAAATCTGAAACTTTGGTGTTTCCAATACCTGTAGATCCTTTTATCCCTACTAAATTTATAACAATATCCTTTTTTTTTGTAAACTTTTTACAATTAGAAAGTAATCTTAAATCAGCTTTTTTAAATTTTACATTTTTTGGGAGATTTTTTTTTGCATAATTTGCATTATGTTGTGACACAACAAGTACTTTTGAGCCTAAATTTGAAAGTAATCTTACAATTGGTATTCCAATAACTCCTGTGCCTCCAGCGACTAGAACTTTTTTATCTTTATAAAATTTACGCACTATATTTTCTATTCAAGATATTATTTGTTATAATTTCTGAGCTTATTTTTTTTTTATTCCAAATAAAATTTCTTGAAGAGGAGCCTAATAAATATTCTTTATCAATAGTGAGTGATATGATTTTACATTTAAGATTAAACTTATTTTTAAGATTCAAAAATATACTAACTATAGAGGACGATTCTAGATTTTCATCTACTATAATTACTTGAGTTTTATTTTTTAATAAACTAGCAAGTTTTTTTTCATTTAAATAAGTTAGTTTTTTAATATCTAGAACAGAGTATAAAATATTTTTTTTTTCAAGATTTTCTTTCACTTTTAAACATATCCACACACTAATACCTGTCCCAATTAATATTTTTTTTGTATCATTTTCAAAAATGCTAAATTCTTTAAATTGTGATTTAATATTATACAGGCTAGGCAATTTTTCTTTATCTAACCTTATGTAAGATGGTTTTTTTTCTTTAAAACATTGCTTAACAGCTTGATATGTTGAAGTATAATCTGATGGATTATAAATATTTAAATTAGGCAATACACTTGTAATTCCAAAATCTTCTAGACCATGGTGTGTTGGGCCATCTTGACCATAGGATAGTCCCGCACCTACTCCAATTATGGTAACTGGTAAATTTGGTACACAGATATCAACTTTTATTTGCTCTAATGATCTAAAAATAATATGGGATATAATTCCATATATAAAAACATAATTACCAGCTTTTGCAAGACCACCTGCCACACTTGCAATATTTTGTTCTGAAATTCCAGCATTAATAACTCTTTCTGGATATTTTAGCTTTAAATCATCTAATCCTTTTGCGCCCATATCATTAGTCAAAACAAATACTTTTTTATCCTTCTTCATAATTTCATAAATAGGCTTAAATGCATAATCTCTAAAATCAGATTTATTTTTATCTAGTAATTTTTTTGGAATCAAATCTTTCAACTTAATTCCTTGTTTGCAATTTTTATTTGTTCCTTATTAGGCAATTGATGGTGCCAATATTTAGAGTTTTCCATAAATGAAACACCTTTTCCTTTGACAGTATTACAAATAATAACTTTTGGTTTGTTTTTTTTAGAATTATAAATTTTTTTTAATAATTTAATAAGTTTTAGAGTATCGTGTCCATCTATTTCATAAACCTCCATCCCAAAGCTTAGAAGCTTGTTTTTTAGAGGTTCAAGCGGTGCATTGATTTCTGTAAAGTCAGTAGATCCAAGTTTATTTCTATCTATCAGTGTTATCAAATTATTTAGTTTGTGTTTATTTGCAAAAATTAAAGCTTCCCAAATTGATCCCTCTTGACATTCACCATCTCCCAATAAAACAAAAGTTTTCCATTTTTCTTTATTTTTTTTAGCTGACAGTGCCATACCACATCCAACTCCTAAGCCATGACCTAAAGAACCGCTCGACATTTCAATGCCTGGAATATTTTCATCTGGGTGACCAGCTAGCAGGGAGCCATCTCCTGCAAAGTTTTTTAGTTCTTCTTTTGAAAAAAAATTTAAATCAGATAAAATTGCATAAAGTGTTAAACATCCATGTCCTTTACTTAATAAAAATCTATCTCTTTTCTTAAATTTCTTATTTTTAAAATTAAAATTGAGTATTTTTCCATAAAACAAAGCCATTCCTATTTCTACCCATGAAAATGCAGGAGGCACATGTCCCTTTCCGGCATTAAGAGCTGTCTCTAGAATTTTTTTTCTTAATGCTTTTCCTTTTGTTATAAAATTCATATTATTAGAAATAATTTTTTCTTTTAAGAAATTGTTTATTGTTTTTTTGAAACCAATCCCAAGTAATTTGTAGTCCCTCTTTTAAAGAAAAGTTTGGTTTAAAATTTAAAACTTTTTTTGTTTTATTCATGTTCATGATTCTTTTTGGAAAGCCTGCAGGTTTTGAAATATCATATTTTACATTAAAATTTTTTATTTTTTGTAAAGTTGATATTATATCTTTAATTTTAAAACCCTTACCAAATCCTAAATTTAACACTTCCATGTTACTCCCAATAATACAGGCTTTAATTATTCCGATAGCGCAATCTGTCGAAAATAAAAAATCTCTCTCTGCACTCCCATTTCCCCAAACATCTATTGTTCCATTTTTTGATTTTGTGATTTTAGAAATTAACGATGGAATTACCATGGCATTTTTTTCATCAAAATTATCACCTGGTCCATATATATTAGATGGTCTTACTATAGATATATTTTTCATTTTGTATTGAATTTGATAAGATTTAATTTGTAACTCTGCCATTCTTTTTGCCCATCCAGGAAACATATCCATTGGTTGTTTGTCAAAGTTATCTTTGTTTTCATAAAAAATTTTTGCAGGTGAGTACGCACCTATCGAGCTAGTGTACACAATTTTTTTTACATTATTTAATCTCGCTGCTTCTAAAATGTTTGTATTCATCATCAGTAGAGGAACAAAAAAAGAGGCTGGTTTTTTCTTTGTTACTATTACTGACCCCTTAATACCTGCCACATGAAATAGATAATCTTTTTTATAACATAGCTTCTTACAAAAATTATAATCAGCCAAGTCTCCATATACATATTTAACTTTTTTAATTGGTTTAAGTTTATCTAAAGAAACGCATGTTACCTTTGCACCCATTGATTTAAGTAATCTGACAACTTCACCTCCTATCATTCCTGTTCCACCAGTAACTAAGCATGTGGAGCCCTTTACAGATTTGATTATATGACTACTAAAGTATTTTTTTATTTCTGATTTCATTTTGAGTTATAAAAATCACCATTTTCTATCAATAACGTTGATTTTTTATCTTTTCTTAATAAGGCTTTTTTATATTCGAAAAAAATTTTATTTGGATTCGTAAGATTAACCACTTCAACTTCAGTTAATATATCTTTAAATACTTTAGAATAATCTTGTGTGTGTTGAACTCCACCATCAAGTGGTTTTTTTGAACCTATTGAAGTTCTAATAATCACTCTTGGTTTAAATTCATTTAAAGACATTTGTCTAATTTTATCTAAATGATTTACGAGCTGATTCATTGCAAGAATTAAAAAATCAAATCGTGGGTAGCATGTAACAGGAATATATCCTTCAAGAGCTAAGCCTGTACTGATTCCCATCTGAACATCTTCAAAAACAGGTAATTCAATTTTTTTTTTATCATCTACTTCCTTTAAAGTATTAAATATAGCATTACCGCTAAACTTAACTGATTGACCCAAAAAAATTACTTTTTTATTTTTTGACAGAAAATTCATTGATCTGATTAGTTCTTCTTTATATTTTTTCATTTAAAATAAAATCCAGTTACCTGTGCCATGATGGGGAAATTTTCTTTTATATTTATAATAAATTATATCCTTTGGAATTTTTTTTAACTTTTTCCAAACATGTTTAGTTGGTGTATTTGTGCTAAGGCCATTATCTTCAACAACAAATTTTAAAGGTAAATTAAAATTTTTAACAAACTTAAAACATTCTTCAAATTGCCCTGTTTCAAAAGTCATATCTCCTATAAATACCCAAACTTTACTTTTACTTTTTTTCATTTTTAAAGCTAATGCAATTCCTGTTCCAATGGAAACACCACCAGCAACTATAGAGCTAGAATAAAATTTATATTTTTTTGAATTTATTCCCATACTTTTTCCTTGAATAATCCTATTCTTTAACCATATTGCTGGTATCCCATGAAGTAAGGCATGATAGTGACTTCTCCAGGTTGATATTACCCAATCATTTTTTTTTATTTTACTAAAGATTTTAATTAGTTGATTTTCATTATTTACCGATAAATGAATGGGTGCTTTAATATTACCACTTTCATACAAATCTTTTATTTCTTTTTCGAAATCAATTAAAAATTTTTTATTTATTTTCATTTGCTAAATTAATAGATTAAAAATTAATTATATCTTTTTTTTCATAAAACTGAAGTTTAAACAAAATTAAAACATACAAAAGAATAGCCCTCATGAAACTGGTTACCAAAAACTCTTTTACAATGTAGGATTTTTATTATTCCCTCTTTCTCTTTTTTCCTTAAAAAAGATAAATAGTTTTTTAAGTAATTTCTTTTGACTAAATATTCTTTAGATAAATAATCAGAAATATTATCATTGTTATATAATTCGTGCATCGTCTCAAAATTAATAACTACATTAGGGCTATTTGATCTTAAATATTCAAAAAAATTTATATATTTTGATCCAACTTGCTCTAAAGCTCCACAAGTAAACACCCCTGAATTTAAATATAATTTAAAATTAGATGGTTTAATAATATCAAAATTAACTCCTGTTATATTTTTATATTTACTGTTAATTAAACCCAAAATTTTCTGGGAAAATTTTGCATAATCTAATCCAATATATTTTTTTTGTGGAAATATTTCCTGCAACCCAATTAAGTTATGTCCTGTTCCACAGCCAAACTCATATATATTATCTACATTCTTAAAAAATTTTAAAAATGTTGCATTTCGAACAATATCAAATAATTTACTTTCAAAATTGTTTGTAACAGGCTTTATGTATTTCCCTTTAATTCTTATGAGTGAGCTATTACGAACAAATGCAGGTTTTAAGTATTTTTTTTTTTTATATAATTTGAAATTTTTATAATTTTGTTTCCAACCATTTTCCCAAGAAATATACTTTTGTTTGCCTGATTTAGTAATGAAGTTTGATTTCAGAAAATTAATAAAAAAATAAAAAAAATTATCTAATTCAGAAATAGTAGGATTAGAATAATATAATTTATATTTATTAAATTTTTTTTTAATTAATAATAAATCTTTTTTTTTTAAGTTTAGTTCTAGGATTTTCATTAAGTTTAGAAATTCTAACTTAATCAACTTTTTACTTCTCTTTAATCGAAAACTGCTTTGATAACTATGTGATAAAATTTCTTTATTTTTTAGTGATTTCATTTAACATTTTATTTCAATTTTCATTTAAAAGTTGTTTTTACTTTCATTATAATTCTAAATACACAGAAATTATTACACTTAAAATACTTGCATGTAAAAAAAAACCCCAGTTTTGAAGCTGGGGTTATAAAATAAAATATATTTTTCTAAATCACATAAAAATTTTTTTCAGTGCATAAATCAAGCCAATTGAGCTATTAGTACTGGTCAGCTACACGCATTACTGCGCTTCCACATCCAGCCTATCAACGTGGT
>Ga0114997_10003926_pt1 | contig 11587 bp, 13 predicted proteins | sample ArcticOcean_MG_C_2_FD_87045 | JGI IMG/M metagenome (GOLD analysis project Ga0114997, IMG submission 87045) | Marine microbial communities from western Arctic Ocean - ArcticOcean_MG_CB4_136 | ecosystem: Environmental > Aquatic > Marine > Oceanic | place: Arctic Ocean: Canada Basin | collected... | reverse complement strand
TTTATTTTTAAATTCATAATTAATAAATTTTTTAAATCAAGAATTATTTGAATATCTTTTTTATCGACTTGATCTAAATTTTTAAAAAAAATTTTTTTTTGATTAAAAATAAAGTCACAAAATAAGATATAATTATAGACTCTATTGTCTGGACTTAAAATGTAACTTTTATTTTTTATTAATTTTATCATTTCTGAAATAAATGTTTATATTAAAATTATTTTGCTTAAATAGTTTAAAAATTTTTAATGATGCAGAGTTTCTAGGGTCATCACTGTATTCATTAACCAGTACTGCATCTAATTATTTTCCTTACAGATCACCATAATAAATAAAACCACTTTCATAATACGCCATTATTTAAAAACATGTACAGCCACACGTACTGCACAATTTTATAAAACATGCAGAGCACAATGTATAACACATTTAAATTAATTTTTAATCTCTTTACCAATTAATTTTGAGACTCTAAGAAGTTCTTCTTTTACATCTCCCTCAAGAGGTTTTTCTAATTCAAAATCCGCATTAAAAGGTCCATCCCCCTTACCATCTAAAAAATTAATCTTACCGCAGTATAAAAAGTTTATATTAGCTCTAGATGGAAATAATATCGGCTATGAAAAAATCATAAACACTTTAAAAGAAAGATTTTTTTAAGTTATTTTCCAGTATATTGGTTTATACCCCAGGTCACTGGATTTGCCCAAGATTTTAATTTTTTAGATTTTATGTATAGTAATTTTAAAGTTTTTTTATCAATTTGAATAATTGATTTAAAAATTGTTGCTAGGTTTTTTTTAGAAATGCTGCTTATTAATACGTAATCAACCATTTTAAGATTAAAAACATAAGAAGTTATCGCTTCTAAATAAGTAATGTTATTTTGCTCACATATTTTTTTTATTTCTTTCCTATAGTTTAAAATTTTCTTTTTTTTTGGATGCTCAGAAATATCATTAATCAAAGCTCCTTGTAGAAAAAGTGATCTAGCAACTATTATTTTTTTATTTTTTTTGATTCTTGAATAAAGATAACTATCAGCAATATTAACAGACATTTGAATAACTTTAATTATTTTAGATTTAATAGCAAAATCTAGTTCTCGTTTAGTGTAAATTGAAACACCTATATATTTTACCTTTTTTTCTTTTACAAGTTTTGCCAATGTTTTCAAAACTATAGGATTGGAAATAATATTAATATTATTTTGATGTAAATAGAGAACCTCAATATGCTTAGTATTAGTTTTATTAAAAAAGTCTTTTACATCCTCAATAATATAATCTCTAACTAAACTTTTTTGTTTAGGAATATTATCTATCTTATAATGAATTTTTTTTTTTTTTAAATTTGCTATGTGTTTAAGCGAATTTTTATAACGCTTAGAAAACTCAGCACCTTGAATGATTTTAGAATCATTTAGATATTTTAAAATTTTATTAGGTTTAAATCCTATTTTTTGATTTTTGCTTCCATAACCATAATTTACATCACATAATTTTGCCATTCCATAAATTATTTTTTTAACCATTTATATTTCTTCTTATTAAGTGTTGTTATTTGATATTTTCTTAAAGAGTATATTTAATTATAAGACAATTTTGGTATAATGTTTTAGTATTTATTTTTATAGACATTATTTTACTTATAACATATATGTTTTTTTTTATTAAATCTAACAAGTAAAATTTATAAATATGAACTCTAAAAGTAATCGTGTCTTTGGCAATGAACTAAAATATTTACAAGAAGTTTTAGATACTGACTTCAGAACATCAGCTTATGGTATGATGACTGATAGATTAGAAAAAGCTTTTGCAAAAAAAATTGGTGTGAAATATGCGGTTGGACATAATAGTGGTACAGGCCCACTTGTTTCAATGCTTGAATCTATTGGAATTGAACCTGGTGATGAAGTTATTGTTACACCATTCACTATGTCGGCACCTACTTATGCAATTATTGCTGCTGGTGGAACTCCTGTTTACGCAGATATTGATCCTGATAGCTGGAATATATCCGCAGAATCTATTGAAAAACTTATTACTCCAAAAACCAAAGCTATAAGCACTGTTGCTTTATATGGTCTTCCATGTGACGTTGATAAAATTTTGGCTGTTGCAAAAAAACATTCACTATTTGTTTATGAAGATAATGCCCAATGTATGATGGGTACATATAAAGGAAAATTTTCTGGTAATTTAGCTCATGGTGCAAGTTTTAGTTTTCAAAGATTAAAACATCTTACATGTGGTGAGGGTGGAATGTTTACTACAAATGATGAAGATTTAGCTATTAAAGTTCGTAGACAAACATCACTTGGTTATGCAAATATTGGTTCTAGCAAGGGTGCTATCACCAAGATGGAATTACAAGATCCTGCTTATGACAGACATATTCAATTTGGATTTAAACTTCGTCTACCAGAATTATGTGCTGCAGTTGCTTTAGCACAATTAGAAAATGCAGAAAAATTAATTGATATAAGATTGAAGTCTGCTCAAATTTGGGATGAAGTAGTTTCAGCTTGTGATTGGCTTATTTCACAAAAAGCAAGCAAAGATCATAAAAATGTATATTGGTCTTATGCCGTTAGAATAGATCATCCAACGGTCACTTGGAATAAATTTAGAGATGAATTTGTAAAAATGGGCGGAGATGGAATTTATGCTGCGTGGAAACTATCATACCAAGAACCATTATTGCAAAATCCGTCTAGTATTGGGTGGAGATCTACTTTGATTTCTAAAGAAAGATTAGCACGTTATAAAGAAAAAGGAGTATGTCCAGTAGCTGAAGACTATCAACCTAAAGTTTTAGCTTTCAAAACAGACTATTGGGATATTGAAGATGCTCATAAACAAGCAGAAATTTTAAAAAAAACAATTAAATTATTTTAAGACAAACCTTAATAAAGATAATATTTTAATATTAGTAAAAAATATATTGCCAACTCGTGATGAGTCAGTTCTTTTTTTAGTGTTTATATGAATATTTTTAATAACAAAATTTTTTTGTATAAAAATCATAATTATATCCACTAAATAAAAATTAGTACTAATTTTGCTTTTAATTTTATTTAACTTTTGAACGGAATAAGCTTTAAACCCTGATAAAGGGTCTTTTATATTAAATTTCATAAAAAATAAAAAAGATAAGATATATTCAGATAGTCTGTTAAATTTACTCCTACTGCCAATGACCATGTCTACACTATTATGTTTAAGGAAATTTATCATTTTAATTAAATCTCTAGTTTGATGTTCATCATCAGCGTCAAAAGTAATCAAATATTTTGAATTGGGCTTTTTAATAATATAATTCATCCCAATGATTATTGAATTTTCATAACCAATATTTTTTTTATTATTTATATAATTAATTTTTTTTTTTTTAAGCCATTGTAAAGTTCCATCATTCGAAGCATCATTGATAACTAAAAAGTTTAAGTGAAGTTTTTTAATTTCAAGACAAATTTTTTTTAAGGTCTTAATTTCATTATAACTGGGAATTAATATTATGACTTGATTTTTTTCCAAGTTATTTCCTCTTGGCATTTTATATTAACTTTTGTTCGTTTATTTAATATTTTGTTTAAGTTGTATGGTGGGATACCTTTTGATGTAATAGGTCTTAAATTTATTAACATATCTTTTTTAATTATAGTATTCTTTTTAATATTAATTTTAGCTCTAATGGATCTTCTTTGAACAATAATTGATTTCTTCTCATTTTTTTCTACTCTCTTAATCCCATCACCAAAAGTTTTTTCTAAACTTCTTGTTACATCAACCATTTCTTTCCAAGCTTTAGGATTCATAGAAAAATTATGATCTGGACCTTTTCTTGAATTATTATCAGTAAAATGTTTCTCAACAACTTTGGCTCCAAGTGCAACAGCACCCAAAACTGATAAATGTCCAAACGTATGATCACTCAAGCCAAGGATTATATTTTTACCAAATTTTTTTTCAAAAGTTTTAATTACATTTAAGTTTAAACACTCAATATTTTTTTGATTACCAGTGTAATTAGTATTACATTGCATAAGTATAATTTTTTTATTTTTTTTTTTGATACAGTTGTATGCTCTTTCAACATCTTTCATACTTGAAGCACCCGTTGCTAAAATTACTGGTTTTTTCTTTCCAGCAATTTTTTTAATAATTTCAGTCCAAGTGATATCTCCTGATCCAATTTTAAAAGCACTAATATATTTATTAACATCATCCACATAATCTAAATCATAAGGTGCGGTCATATAATCAACATTATATTTAGAGCATGTTTTTTTCAGCTCTGAATTCCACTTGGGATTTAAGCTTGCTTCTTTGTAAACTTGAAAAACAGACTTTTTCCATTTTTTTTGATGTGTTAACTTACTAATATTTTTAAAACCATAATCACTCACAATAGTTTCAGCTTTAAAGTGTTGAAATTTAGCTGCATTTGCTCCAGCTAGAGCACAAAGTTTAATTAATTTTTTTGCCCTACTTAATTTTCCATCATGATTGGCAGCAATATCTGCAATAAAATATGTTGGACAATTATCCCCAACATTTGTTTTGTTAATTTTTAATTTCATCTATTGCTTTATATTGTTTTGATATCAAATTTATTTCACTATTTAAACTTTTTAATTTTATCTTAAATCTTTTTTCAAATAGATTAATATTCATTCTCATATCTAAGGGCCTTTTTGCAATCAATTGTTCTTTTTTATAATCAACAATTTTAAGTAATTTAGTATTTAATTTTAATTTTTTTGCAAAATTAATTGCAAATTTAGCTTTGCTTAAACCATTCTTAGACCCTAGATTGTAAATACCTGGAATCTTTTTATTTATTATTATCTCAATATATTTACAAAGAGAAATTATACTTAATGGAGAAAATTTTACATTTTTAAAAACTGATATATTTTCCCCTTTTTTTAGAGAGCGAAATACCCAGTCGCTAATACCTTGTTTGCCATTATTTAGTGGTTTTCCAAAAAAATTAGTCCTAATAACACAGCCTTTTATTTTTTTTATATATTTCTCGCCACTTAATTTTGTTGCCGCATATGCATTTATTGGTTTGACGGAATTTTCTTTATGCGGTCCTTCACCTGAATAAACTTGATCTGTAGATATTTGTAATAAAAAAATTTTTTTTGTTAATTTACTTTGATTAACTGATTGTGAAATAGTTTTTACAATTCCAGAGTTTATTTTTTCAGCTTTTTTCCTTTTTTTTTCACATAAATCAACATTTGTTAAAGCTATTAAATTTATAATAACATCAGGTGTATATTTTTTTAAAATTTTAGAAAATTTTTTTTGGTCAATCTTTTTTAATACAATATCGTTATTTTTGTTTCTACCACATCGTAGAATAGTATTTTTTATTTTTAAAAAACTGCATAAATGTGAACCCAAAAATCCACTAGCACCCAATATCATAACATTCATTTTTTTATATAAAATTTCGTAAGATTAAAACAATAACTTAAAAAATATCATTTGTTACAGTTGTGGTATGGTCAATGCAAGTCTTACATACTTCATTTGGAGTATTATTATTAAATGCATCTCTTATTTTTGTTATTTCAGCACCATTCCAAACTTCTGTTATGCTTTCATTTTTAATATTCCCTACTGGAATATTTCTACCGAATGGAGTGCAACAAGGAATTATAGTGCCATCGGCATAGACTGATATTTGAGACCAAGGCTCTCTACACGAATAATCCTTATTGTCTTTAGTTTGATTTTTAACAGGTTTACCAACTATTTCTTTGTACCAACTTTCAGTATTTTCTTTAATTGAATTTCTATCCTTCATCTCAAAGCTAGGAATCATATCCATTTGAATCTCTACACTATCAACTATTTTTTTCCATTTATTAACAAAATCATTAACTTCTGATTTATTTTCTTTATAGGCTAAGAATGAAGTTCTTACTAATGGAAGATCACTTTTATATTCAGACCTTAAATTCATAAATCTAATAATATTTTCCTCTAAATTTTTTAATCTGTCAGTTTTATATAATCTTTTTGCAACTGGAATCCGAACTTTGTCATAGGTTTCTTTTGTAAATGCATCAATTGAAATAAATAGACGGGTAATACAGCTATCAAGGATCATTCTTGCATTTTTTTCATTGAGCAAAGCACCATTTGTAAACAAAAAAACATCCATGATTTTTGCTTCTTTTGCTCTTTCTAAAACTTTATTTATATTTTTATAAAGTAAAGGTTCTGAGGCAGTAAGCATTAAGGAATTAAGTTGATTTTTTTCAAAGTCTTCGAATAATTTATCTAGTATGTCATCATCTAAAGTTGATTTTGTAGCATCATTTCTGGCCCACTGCTTACAGAAAGGGCATGCTAAATTACATCTATTTACTAATTCCAAAACTACTGTGTTGGGATAGCTAGTTTGCTCATTAGTATCTAAACTTTTAATATTTCTTTCATACCTCTTTCTATATTCAACATATCTATCACCAAATTTACTATATAGGTTATTGTAAAGAATTTCTTCAGGATTTCTTTCTGAAAATTTTTTAATTTCAGGTGGATCTAGAGTTTTAGTTATTGAAGACATATATGCGTCATCATTATAACATAGGTTATTTTAAGTCTACTTTTATTTAGCATAAATTATTACTCTTATAAAAATTTATTAAGACTTTACAATACTATTAATTTTAAATATTTCATAATTATTGAACAATATAGACAATTTAACATATAATTAAAATATTTGATGTATAAGATTTAATTACTTACTATTTATTTAATGATAAAAAATTTAAGAATAATTCCTAAAATAGATGTAAAAAATTTCAATTTAGTAAAAGGTATTCACCTCGAAGGTTTAAGAGTTTTAGGCGATCCAAAAGTTTTTATTAAATACTATTATGATTCAGGAGCAGATGAAATAATTTATCATGATGTGGTTGCAAGCTTATATGGCAAAAATCAGCTAAAAGAACTAGTATCAAGAACAGCAAATGATATTTTTCTGCCCTTGACAGTAGGTGGCGGAATATCAAGTATAGAAAGTATTAAAGCCATGCTTTCCTCAGGAGCTGACAGAGTATTTGCTAATACTGCTTTTATTAAAAATCCAAAATTAATCAATGAAACTGTAAAATATTTTGGTTCTTCAACTATTGTTGCTTCGATTGAAACAATAAGTAAAGATGGAGAATATTATTGTAGTATGGATTTCGGAAGAGAAGAAACTCAAATAAAATTAGATGAATGGCTTATGGAAGTACAGGATAGAGGAATTGGAGAAATTGTTATTACATCAATAGATCAAGATGGGACTGGGAAAGGTTTTGATTTAAAGTTAGCTGAAAAGATCTCTAAAAAAATATATATTCCATATATAATTAATGGAGGCTTTGGAAAACTTAATCATTTTGATGAAGTTTTAAATTGTTGTGATCCTTCAGGAATAGCAATTGGATCTATTCTTCATTATGGATTAAAAAATGAAAATTTAGTTTTAGATCAAGAAGAAGGTAATAAAGATTTTATTCTTAAAAATAAGAAATATTTAAATTTTGGTGAAATAAGTATAAAAAAAATTAAAGATCATTTAAAAAATAAAGCATTGATAAGAGAAACATAATGTACGATGTTGCTATAATTAATTATGAAATGGGAAACTTATATAGTGTAAGTTCTGCCTGTAACAATGCAGGTCTAAAATCAATAATTACCAATGAGGAAAGTACAATTTTAAAATCAAAATCAATTATTTTACCTGGTGTTGGGTGTTTTAAACAAGCCATGGAAAACATTAAAAAAAAAAAATTAGACAAGACATTACTGATTTTTTTTAAAACTGGGAAACCTATAATAGGTATATGTTTAGGAATGCAGCTTTTTTTTGAGAGAAGTGATGAACTTGGTGGAAGTAATGGTCTTGGTTTAATTAAAGGAGAAGTAATTTCAAATAGTAAATATTTTTTTAATAAAAATAATGAACATCTAAATATAGGTTGGAATGAAATATTTTTTCAAAAAAAAAATAATTTATTAAAAAATTGTAATAATTCAAGTCGAATGTACTTTATCCACTCTTATTTTTGTAAACCAAAGAATAAAGAAATTATTTCCTCTGAATCTAAAATTAATGATGAGATTTTTTGTAGCTCTATCAGTTATCGTAATATAGAATGTTTTCAATTTCATCCTGAAAAAAGTGGAAAAGAGGGATTAAAAATATATTCTTCTCTAAAAAATAAGATTAATTCTTGCCCACAATATTGAAAAAGTGTATCTAAATATTAATTTATGAATGCTTTGTTTAATTTCCTGATAAATATTTTGATGAAATAATGGATTACTTAGAAATGAGTAAAGATGAATTTTATAAATTATGTGATGATTTTAGATCTCCTCACTTATGGATAAACACAAACAAAGAAGAATTTAAACTTCGACACACAATTAATGAAGATGGTGAGAATGACTAAACATAGAGGAGAAAAAAATAATTTTGTTGCTCTTATATGTGCACGAGGAGAATCAAAAGGTTTAAAAAATAAAAATATTAAAATTTTTGATGGAAAACCTTTGATAGCATGGACAATTCTTTTAGCAAAAAAAGTAAAAGAAATTGATAGAGTTATAGTATCAACAGAATCTAAAAAAATTGCAAGTATTGCTAGAAAATATGGAGCAGAAACACCTTTTTAGAGACCCAAGAAATTAGCAAAAGATTATTCGCCAGAGTGGCATTCTTGGAGACACGCAATAAATTTTTTACAAAAACAAAATGAAATTCCCACTGGTGTTATAATCTTACATGCTACTTCACCTTTACGTGGAGCTAAAGATGTTGAAAAGTGTATTGGATTATTTAAGAAGTATAAGAAAACTGTAATATCTATTTCTGATGCTTATAGAAATCCTTTTTACAATATGGTCCAAAAAGAAAAAAAATTTTTCAAACTTGTTAACTTTAAAAAAAAAATTAGAAGTAGGCAACTCGCTCCCAAAGTTTATGATATGACTACCGTTGCTTGGATGCTGAAACCAGAAACTATATTAAAAGATAATTTTTTATTTGATGATAAAGTTGTTGGATTTTTAGTGCCTAAAAACAGAGCAGTTGATATTGATGATAAGTATGACTTTGAGTATGCATTATTATTAAAAAAAAAAATTTTTATCCATTAATTTATTTTTTATTTTGTTAAGCTGTATTGTTTTGAATTATTCATCTTTTTAAAAATTTTATTTTAAATTTTATTATAGATTAAATTTTAAATCTAAACACTTTACCATAGTCGTGGATTAATTAGTTTAGCATCATTACATATAAGTGATGGATATTTTTTTTGATTTTTATTAAAATATTTAATAATTTTTTTAATTTGGTCAATATTCTCAAAGCCAATTATAACATAGGAAATTTTTTTGAAAGATTTTATGAAATTAATACAAGCTTGCATTTTTGAAATATTCTTATTTTTACAATAATTACCTAATTTTTTAAAAATATTTTCACAGTTTTTAAATTTTTTAGGTATTGATTTTTTATCTTTTAAAAGTAACCCTTGTAAAAAAATAGACCTAACATGAATTTCAATTTTATTTCTTTTTAACTTATTCAACCATCCACTTTCATAAATTCTTTTATCCACAATATTGAAGGGGCATTGCACAATATCAGGTTTCCAAAAAGACCATATAAAATCAAGTTCTTTTGGATCATAGATTGAAACTCCAATCTTAGAGACAAGGTTTTTTTTTTTAATTTTTTTAAAACTTTAATTAATTTATGCTTTTTATCACCTTTCAAATCATCACTTTTATGTAATAAAATAGCATAAAGTTTTTTAATATTTAATTTAGAAAGAGAGTCCTCAATTTTTTTAAAAACAATATTTTCTAAGTTATCACTCTTTTTTTCATTAACTGAAATCTTTAATTTTGTTATAATCTTAAAGCTTTTTAAATTATTGTTTCCAAGTAACATTTCAGAAGACCCATAATTGTCAGAAGTATCTATTAATTTAATGATTGACTTATTTGAGAATTTTAAGATTTTCTCTATCTCTTTATTAGAATTTATATTTTTTCTTGTCAAACCATACTTTTGACCAAAGTTAGCAGTTCCTAAGGCAATTTTCATAAATATTGAAAATTAATAATCCATGCCCTTTATTAATTTTTTTATTTGTTCAACAGATAAAAAATCATTATTTGCGTCTGATGTGTAGCTAAATTCATTATTAAATTTTTTACCTTTTTTTTTATTTAAATAATTTTTTAACAATCCTCCAGTAAGAGCATCATTACCATTTTTAATTAAAAAAGTTAATATTGCATAATATTTTTTTAAATCGACAGTATGAATACTTTCACTTTTAGTAATTAATTCTTCATGAATTTTTTCACCTGGTCTTTGTCCTATAATATTTATTTTAGCATCAGGTGCTATAGCTTTGGCCAAATCTAAGATTCTATAAGATGGAATTTTAGGTACAAAAATTTCACCACCAATAGAGTTCTTTAATGCCCATACAACTAAATCAATACTTTCTTGCATTGTAATATTAAACCTGGTCATATTTTTATCTGTAATATTTATGGAGCCAGTTTTTTTTTGTTTAAAAAATTCTGGAATTACGGAACCTCTACTACCCATGACATTTCCATACCTAACAACACTAAAGGATAGATTTCTTTTACCAATTATATTATTTGCTGAAATAAACAATTTATCTGAACACAATTTAGTTGCACCATAAAGATTAATTGGTGCACAAGCTTTATCTGTAGACAACGCAATAACTTTTTTAACTTTAGAATCTAGACAAGCTTCAACAATGTTTTGGGCACCGATTACATTTGTTTTTATCACTTCAAATGGATTATATTCTGCAGCTGGTACTTGTTTAAGTGCTGCCGCGTGTACCACATAATCAACATCTTTCATTGCTCTATCAAGCCTGTCTTTATCTCTAATATCTCCTAAAAAATATCTTATATTAGGATATTTTTTTTCACTGAATTGCATTGATAAATCAAATTGTTTTAATTCATCCCTGCTGAATACAATTATCCTTTTGATATCTTTATGGTTAAATAGTAAATATTTTAGAAATGCTTTTCCAAATGATCCAGTACCGCCGGTTATTAAAATTGTTTGGTTCTTAAACATAAAACTTTATATAAGGTTAAATCGGTTAATTTTATAATGTTATCCAATTATTGGACAATATATGGCAACGAATTAGTCTGTAAAGCATTATTTGTTATTGAAAAAGTAAAGTGTAAATCTTCTTAAAGTGTGATTAAATTTTAGAATGAATGTCTATTTATTAACTCTTTTTTATTTACTTTTATAGGCATAATTTATTTACTAGTATATAAATTTAAAAATGAAAGATTTTATTAATTATAAAAAAATTGAAGTACGATACTATGATTTTAATAACCAGTACTGCATTACAATCTCACTCCTGCACCTTTTAAGAAAGCAGCATCTTCATCTAGGGGCCACCTAGGTTTTGCTGGGTGATCAAGCTCACTAAACTGTTTTAATTTAAATTTTTCTAAACCAACCA
>Ga0114997_10003925_pt1 | contig 11588 bp, 8 predicted proteins | sample ArcticOcean_MG_C_2_FD_87045 | JGI IMG/M metagenome (GOLD analysis project Ga0114997, IMG submission 87045) | Marine microbial communities from western Arctic Ocean - ArcticOcean_MG_CB4_136 | ecosystem: Environmental > Aquatic > Marine > Oceanic | place: Arctic Ocean: Canada Basin | collected... | reverse complement strand
TTTTAATAAAACTGAATAATTTTTTGCAAAATTTTTCCAGTAACTTTCCATTAGCATTGATTTCTCAATGGTTCGATTTGTGAGATAAAGTGAGGAAGGTGAACATTCAATTAGGTCTGCCATAACTCCATTGGCCGCACCACCTGCTCCCACTAGGAGGCATCTAGCTTGATTTAGATTAATTCCGTTATTAGCTAAGTCTCGAATTAATCCTATGCCATCCGTCGTATCACCGTGGAGCTGATTATTCTTAATGCTAATTGTATTTACTGACTCGCAGAGCTGAGCTTTTTTTGATAATTCCTGACATAACAAATAGGCGTCATGCTTTAATGGAAGTGTGACATTTAAGCCTGAATATTCCTTGCTTTTAAACTCGTCTAATCTGCTCAATAAGTCCTCTCGGTCTATATCCACTCTTTCATAACCTATTGGAAAATCGAACTCTTTTGCATATAACAAATGAATATGTGGAGAAAGTGAATGATTAATTGGATGACCAATTACAGCAAATTGTTTAGGTATGTGGCTCATAAGACACAATTATAAAGCTATAATAAAAACATAGATAAAATATAAAGCACTAAAATAGTGCATATTTTACATAAAAGTGATCTAAAATAGTGCATATGCACTAAAATTTCTGTATTATGGGGTAAAAATAATGTATTTTAGCTCTAATCTAAATTAATTAACAGAGTTTATGCTTGGTTAAATAAAATTTAAATTTTATAAACATTTTTTCAGGGAGTGAAGTATGTCGGTAGCTGATGTAATGAAAAAGATTAAAACAAATAAAATAAAATTTGTTGACTTACGATTCACAGACACTAAAGGTAAGGAACAACATGTAACTGTTCCAGTTTCTGCATTTGATAATACTAAATTTACTGACGGTCACGCATTTGACGGATCATCCATCGCTGGATGGAAGGGAATTAATGCATCAGACATGCTGTTATTTCCAGACCCTAAAACAGCTAATATTGATCCATTTATGGAAGAGCCAACTCTTATATTAACCTGTAATGTTGTTGACCCTACAGACGGCAAAGGCTATGATCGAGATCCTAGAACAATTGCAGAGCGTGCGGAAAAATATCTAAAGAAAACAGGCATTGGTGACACTATATACTTTGGCCCAGAACCTGAATTTTTTGTTTTCGACTCCATTACTTGGACCTCAAATATGAGTGGTTCTTCAGTAAAAATAAGTTCTGAAGAAGCATCATGGGATTCAAATACTGAACACGATGGAGGTAATGTTGGTCATCGGCCTGCGGTCAAAGGTGGTTATTTCCCGGTACCACCAGTAGATTCTTTACAAGACTTACGTTCGGCAATGTGTCTGACGTTAGAGGAAATGGGAGTTCCAGTAGAGGTACACCATCATGAAGTAGGTGGTTCCGGGCAAAATGAAATCGGTACAAAATTTTCTTCTCTTACGCAAAGAGCTGATTGGACTCAAATTCTAAAATACGTAGTCATGAATACTGCGCATAATTTTGGCAAAACAGCCACCTTTATGCCTAAGCCTGTGCTAAACGATAATGGCTCTGGAATGCATGTTCACCAATCAATCTGGAAAGGTGGAAAGAATTTATTTGCAGGTAAAAAATATGCTGGGTTAAGTGATATGGCTCTTTATTACATTGGTGGGATTATCAAACATGGTAAGGCTTTAAATGCTATTACCAACCCATCTACTAACTCTTACAAAAGATTGGTACCAGGATTTGAAGCTCCCGTGATGCTAGCTTATTCAGCTAAAAATAGATCTGCTGCAATTAGGATCCCATTTGTAAGTTCTGATAAAGCCCGAAGAATCGAAGTTAGATTCCCTGATCCTACTGCAAATCCTTACTTAGCCTTCAGTGCATTAATGATGGCAGGTCTTGATGGTATTCAAAATAAAATCGACCCAGGCGAAGCAGCAGTAAAAGATTTATACAGTCTATCCCCATCAGAAGAAGCGAAGATACCTCAGGTTAGCGCTTCTCTTGTAGAGTCTCTTGAGGCCTTAAAAAAAGATCGTAAGTTTTTAACGCAAGGTGGTGTTTTTAGCGACGACTTTTTAGATAGCTTTATTGATCTTAAAATGGAGGAAGTCACTCGCTTACGAATGACTCCGCACCCAATAGAGTTTGATATGTATTATAGCCTGTAAGAACTTTAATGAAGGGTGGGTCTTAATACCCACCTTTTTTTTACTTAAAAAAAAATTGCACGATAATAGTGCATAGGTATATAGCAATTTTGGAGGGTATCACCCAATATTAGTGCTTATTCGGGAGGATTAAAGTTGGCTCGAATTTTGCTTTAATAATGTACATAAGGACAAAAAAAATGACGCCACCATTAGTACATGAATCTCATCAAGGACTTGAGCAATTAGCTACTGCTGCCATTATATTTGATAAAGGCTTAAATATTATATACATGAATCCTAGTGCAGAAGTACTATTGGAATTAAGTCATGGGCAAGCCTTCAATCAGAACATAGGAATCTTCTTTGAGGGTCGTGACTTCTTTAAGGCAGCAGTGGATTCAGCTACAAAACAGCAAAGTAGTTACCGTGAAAATGAATACTTTATTAAATCTAAACAAAATAAAACAATTTGTGTAACTCTTACTATAAGCCAATTGATTAATGATCAAGATCATTTTATTGCTGAACTGATTCAGATGGATCAACATCTTAGAGTAGCCAAAGAAGAGAGGATGTTTATCCAACAGCAAGCAAATTCAGAGCTATTGCGAAATTTAGCACATGAAATTAGAAATCCTTTAGGCGGATTAAGGGGCGCTGCACAATTATTAGAAAAAGAATTAGTTGATAAGGCCTTAGAGGAATACACCCAAATTATCATTAATGAAGCTGACCGCCTCCAAAACTTAATGAATAAACTATTAACCCCCCACCAACTTCCAACCTACCAAGAAACAAATATACATGAGGTAATCGAGCGAGTGCGAAGCCTAGTTCTATCCGAATTTGACAAAGAAATTACTTTTGTCCGAGATTATGATGTAAGTCTGCCAGAGATTATAGCGGATAGAGAAAAGCTCATTCAAGCCGTTTTAAATATTGCAAGAAATGCAATACAGTCGATGCGAAACGATAATACTCAAAATATGCAACTCAAACTAACGACGAGATCAGAGCGGCAGATTGTCTTCCATAAAAAAAAACATGCCACTGCTATTCGACTTGATATTGAGGATAACGGACCAGGTATTCCTTTGAATATTCAAGATAAGATTTTTTATCCGTTGGTTTCTGGCAATGAAGAAGGTTCTGGACTGGGGCTACCATTATCACAAAATATTGTAACCCAGCATAAAGGAATGATTACTTTTGTAAGCCAAACGGGACATACAAAATTCTCGATTCTTCTTCCAATTAATAATGAACTTAAGGCAACTGGGAAATAAAAACTATGAAGAATATTTGGGTATTAGATGATGACAAATCAATCCGCTGGGTATTTGAAAAAGCACTGGGCAAGGAAAATTTAGCCTATAAAACATTTTCAAATACAAATGAAGCCATCAATCAGTTTAATCATGAAACACCTTCTGTGATTGTAAGTGATATTAGAATGCCCGGTGAGTCAGGTCTAACATTTCTTACTAAAGTTAAAGCAAAGTTTCCAGAGATACCTATTATAATCATGACGGCCTACTCAGACTTAGACACCGCGGTCTCTGCTTTTAAATCAGGTGCCTTTGAATACATCGCAAAACCTTTTGATATTGATAAGGTAGTTGAGATAATTCGTCAGGCTATATCAGAATCAGTTAAACAGAAGGACGTGCATGAAACTTCAGAAGATGTATTTCCAGAAATTATTGGTCAAGCTCCATCGATGCAGGAAGTGTTTCGCTCAATTGGACGCTTGTCTCAATCTAGTGCCACAGTTTTATTAAATGGAGAATCTGGCTCAGGTAAGGAATTAGTTGCAAAAGCTATCCATAAAAATAGCCAGCGAAAAGATAAGCCCTTTATTGCTATTAATACTGCCGCTATTCCCAAAGACCTTCTAGAGGCCGAACTCTTTGGTCATGAAAAAGGGGCATTTACAGGCGCAGATGGCCTAAGAAAAGGTCGATTTGAGCAAGCTAATGAAGGTACATTATTTTTAGATGAAATTGGTGATATGCCAATTGAGCTCCAAACGCGTCTTTTAAGAGTATTAAGCGAGGGGAAATTTTACAGAATTGGCGGACAGAATTCTATTACTGTTAATGTTAGGGTCATTGCTGCTACCCACCAGAACCTAGAAACTTACGTCAAGGAGAAAAAATTTCGGGAGGATTTATTTCACCGGCTCAACGTAATTCGAATCCAGGTTCCTCCATTGCGTAGTCGAGCAGATGATATCCCTATTTTAGCTCAATTCTTTCTTACGAGCAGTGCAAGGCAACTTAATGTAGAGCCTAAGATATTATCTATTGAGGTATTAGATTACTTTAAAAATTTACATTGGCAAGGCAATGTTAGGCAGCTCGAGAATGTCTGCCATTGGCTAACTGTAATGTCTGCAGGAAAAACTGTGAATATTGGAGATCTACCTTCTGAACTCAGAAATGTACCCGTGAGTACTAATTTCGATAACATGTCATGGGAAGAAGCATTGCACAAAAATATTACCAAAGAAATAATGGAGTCTACGCCTAATATCCATGAATTATTTATTGGAATAGCTGAGAAAGTTCTTATCCAAGCAGCGCTTCTTCAATCTAAGGGCCGTAAATCTGATGCAGCAAATATTCTCGGGATTGGCCGGAACACCATCACAAGAAAAATACACGAATTAAATATTAAAAAATAAAAATACGGTTAAAAAAAAGGCTCCCGAGGGAGCCTTTTTTATCATAACGTTCTTTTAGAATTAAATTCTAGAAGAATAAGATCGCGCCAAGTGAGAATGAATCACTTTCCGCTTTCAAGTTATTATGTGATTCTGCTTCAATTTTGTTGTACTCAGCAACTAAATTCAGATGCTTAGTTAATGGATGATATGCACCCACTGTCCAACGTTTGTTTTCTTCAACTAGTGCAGAAGTCGCTTCACCTGATGCTAGATCAAGTTTTGATACACCATAAGAAGCACCTAGTTTAGTGCCTGATGGGATAACAAATGTAGCTTGAACATAACCACCGTCTGAATCACGTTCTAGACCAGCAGCAGTTGCACCATTAGCACCAAAGAATGTTGTACCAACACCTTCACCACCGTAATAGTAACCAGTTAAACCAAAGTTACCTAAATTGATGTTAGCACCAATATCTGCAACAGTTGCATCATATGATACTGAAGCAACAGCAGCAATAGCTTCTGCCGTTGTATGAATTACAGTAACCTCACCTGAATGGGTAGCTCCAACACCAGAGAGTGCAGTAACAATAGAGTAAACTATACTTGTTGTAGTAGCAGCAGCAGCATTTACTTGAGCTGTAGTTACGTCATACGCAGCACCAGAAACCCAAACTTTACCTTTAGCATCGCCAGCAGCAAAGTCATAAGAAGCTTTACCTTCAAAACCGAATGAATCTTGATACGCAGCTCCACCTAAAGTAGAACCGTTCGGATTAGTAATACCAATAGTTGCTTGGAAACCATTCATGTTAGGAGTTGTATAAGCAACTTGGCCTTTCCATGCTGGGTAGATGTAACCAGTACCGATACCACCTAATGAAGTAGAACCGCCTGATTTTTGTGAACCAGTAATGGCTGATGAACCAACGCCAAGAAGCGTCATGTCATTAAGGATCGCGTCAGCAGCAAAGATACCAAGATCTTTACCCATTTTAACAGTACCCCATGATTTATCACCAAATGTCAAAAATGCTTGACGATTTAAAGGTGTTTTAGAATCACCAGTAAGGCTGTTATCTGAAGCATTTGGTTGGAATGAAATAGTAAATGATACGTCTAAATCATTTTGACGAGTTGTACCAGTAAAGCCTAACCATGATGGTAATAGACCAGTGTTGATACCTTGTGAATCAGATTCACCGTTAATATCTTTAACAGCTGCAGTACCACCCGTGATTACAGCAGTATCGTCAGCACTATGTGTTGAAGCATAAGCATTAACGTTACCGTTTATATCCATTGTCCACTCGCCAGCTGGAATTACAATACCAGCGTTGGCTGCTGATGCACCCAATACTAGTGCTGCACTTGCAACGGCTAGATTAATTTTCTTATTCATTTTGATTCTCCATAAAATTTAAAATGACCTTAATGTTAAAATAGTATATTTAATAATAAGATCTTTCAAAACACTTCCTAATTAAAAGTTAGTTCATTAGGAACGTTGGATACATTATGGCTTTTAAGTACTCCTATAATCAAGTATTTTGTGACTTTTTTGTCACATTTATGTCTATTTGTTGCACAAAAACAACAAAAATATTATAAGTTACTGATATATATACTTTTTATAATTTTGATGCAGATTGAATTGCAAATCTATCGGTCATACCAGCAATATAATCTGCAATCATTCTTGCTCGGTCATTCATCCGATTCATGGAAAAATTTTCTGGGATGGCTTCCGGTTCTTTTATGTAGTGATTAAATAGTTTTTCAACTGTCTTTCCAGCATCCTGTGTCATTTTTGCAACGTAAGGGTGTTCGTACATTGCATGCCTTAAGAATTGCTTCAACTCGTGCTGCTCTTTTTTAACCTCTGTCGAAAAATCAATCAGGTGTGGCGAGCCTCTAACATCATCTATGCTCTTTGGTTGATAATCATCAAGATTTTTTTGGCTCTGAGTGCATACATCTTTAATTAATAAATGGATCATGCGCCTCACTACTTCATTAATTTTTTGGGCATCATTAATATTGGAATATGTCTCATCAACTACCTTGGAACATCTACTAAACAAGGTATTTTTCTTAAGGGCTCTGAAGTCTAGGAGGCCAGAACGAAAGCCATCATCCACATCATGATTATTATAAGCAATCTCATCGGCGATATTAACAATCTGAGCTTCAAGCGACGGCTGTTGTTTCTTAATAAAACGCTCGCCAATGGAACCAAGAGTTTTGGCATTATTAATTGAGCAATGCTTAAGAATTCCTTCACGTGATTCAAAAGTTAAATTTAGGCCGTCAAAACTAGCGTACCTTCTCTCCAAATAATCCACCACGCGTAATGACTGAAGGTTATGTTCAAAACCACCATGTATTTTCATACAATGATTTAAGGCATCCTGTCCAGCATGGCCAAAAGGCGTGTGCCCTAGATCATGAGCCAAAGCAATTGTCTCTGCCAAGTCCTCGTGGCAGCCCAAAGTTCTAGCAATCCCCCTTGAAATTTGTGAAACTTCAATCGAATGCGTTAAGCGAGTTCGGAACATATCCCCTTCATGATTAACAAAAACCTGCGTTTTATATTCTAGCCGTCGGAAGGCTGAAGAGTGAATAATACGATCCCGGTCACGTTGAAAATCATTACGGGCAGGAGATTTATTCTCTGTATGTTTACGCCCTAATGTTTTGAGTGGGTCAGCGGCGTAAGATTTTAATATCATGAAGCTATAATTTAAGAAAAATTGTTGTTTAAGGTTTTGCTTAAAATTTCTGAGTCATATTCGTGAGTAAGCAACGCTTTGCCAATTGCAGTTTGTAAAACCAAATTAATCTGGTTATTTTTTGTTTTTTTATCTGACTGCATGAGGTCAAGAAATTTTTCCTCAGAAATTTCTGGTGGAGTGATCGGAAGTCCTGCAAGCTCAATCAACCGGATAACTCTTAGGTAGTCCTTTAAACTTAGCCATCCTAGTTCTTTTGACATAAAGGCGGCCATAGTCATACCGACAGCAACTGCCTCTCCATGAAGCCACTTACCATAACCCATTGCATTTTCAATCGCATGCCCAAAGGTATGGCCTAGATTAAGGGTTGCACGAATATTTTTATCAGACTCAAGCTCATCTGCCTCGACCACTTCTGTTTTATTTAAGCATGAACGTTCAACTGCCTCAATCAATGTGGCTGAGTCTTTATCAACTAATCGCTCCATATGAGTTTCAAGCCAATCAAAAAATTCTGGGTCTCTAATCAGTCCATATTTAATAACCTCAGCCAATCCTGCCGATAGCTCTCTTTGAGGTAAAGTATTCAACAGATCAATATCTGCCACCACACATTTAGGCTGATAAAATGCGCCAACCATATTCTTTCCTAGGCGATGATTAATGCCGGTTTTACCTCCAACAGATGAGTCAACTTGAGATAATAGCGTAGTGGGGATCTGAATAAAATCAACTCCGCGCATAAAGCTTGCTGCAGCAAATCCACAAATGTCGCCAATCACTCCTCCCCCAAGTGCTATAAGAAGAACATCGCGTCCTGCCTTATTTATAAGCAGTGCTTCATATATTAGGTTGAGGGTATCTAAATTTTTATGAGCTTCCCCATCCGGCAAAACAATAGGAATAATCTTTTTATCCTTACCTAAAGTTTCAATAAGTATATTTAGGTATAACGGTGCAACTATATCGTTGGTCACAATTGCAATAGTGTTGGCTTTTGCATGGCGATGAAAAATTTCTGTATCGCTTAATAGCTTCTGACCCAGATAAATAGGATAACTTCTATCGCCCAAATTAATATTTAATGTTTTCATGGCTGTTTAATAATTTTTTCAATTTCATTAACAATATCAATGGCACGCTTATTTTTTGTATCAATCACATAATCTGCAATTGATTTATATATGGGGTCACGCACCTCCAAAAGTTCTTTTAATTTTTGCTTAATATCAATGCCTTGAAGCAGTGGTCTTGTCCCGTCATTTCTCAATCGGCTCGCCAATAGATAATAATCTGCTTTTAGATAAATTACTAAGCCATTTTCCGCCAAAAGTCTTTGATTATTTTTTTTAAGGATTATTCCTCCCCCGGTTGCCAAGATAATATCTTTTTTTATTACTAGCTCCTCTAATGCTTTTGTTTCCCTTTTTCTGAAGCCCTCTTCGCCTTCATATTCAAATATTAAGGGAACCTTAACACCAGTAGCTTCCTCGATCACATGATCGCTATCGATGAACAATTTACTTAGTTTTTTAGAGGCTAATTTACCGACGGTTGTTTTCCCCGACCCCATCAACCCCACTAGATAGATATTATTTATCTTTTTAATCATTAAAATTTATACATTATGCAATATTTAGTCATAGTAATATTATGCTTAATCACTATAATAAACGTTTATCTGTAAAAATATATTTTTTCATCTAAAATGCTGTCATCATTAAAAAACTATTTAATACGAGCTATTCTCGCTGGGTTTTCAGCAGTGGCTATGGTATTTTTTGTAGCGCTACTCATCTACCCTTCGTTGCCCAATATTGATGGTTTATCAGAATATCGACCGAAACAACCTCTCCAAATTTATTCTTCCGATGGAGCACTAATTGCTGAGTTTGGTGAAGAACGTCGAGAGTTCACTTCCATAAAAACAGTCCCTCAAAGAATGATCAATGCCATCATCGCTATTGAAGATAGACGTTTTTTTGAGCATCCCGGTATTGATATAATTGGCGTCATACGTGCAGCTCTTAAAAATATAACAGGGCAAAGCTATGAGGGTGCTAGTACTATCACGATGCAGGTAGCACGAAATTTCTTTCTTTCATCCGAAAGAACATTGAAGCGAAAAATTAATGAAATCTTACTTGCTATTAAAATTGAAAATAATTTAACAAAAGAAGAAATCCTCGAGCTTTATATTAACCAAATCTATTTGGGCCAACGTTCATTCGGCTTTTCTGCAGCTGCAGATACTTATTTTGATAAAAGTTTATCCGAATTAAATTTAGGAGAAACCGCTTTATTGGCTGGGCTCCCTAAAGCACCAAGTAGATACAATCCATTTGTTAACACTGATCGAGCAATACAAAGGCAACAAGCAGTCTTATTTAGCATGAAAAGGCATGGATTTATTGATAATCCAACATATATATTAGCTCTAGAAGAACCATTAAATTTAAGGAATTCTTCTCAAAAAATGGAGTTGAGAGCAGACTACGTTGCAGAAATGGTTCGTAAAACTCTTTATGAAGAATTGGGAGAGAAGATTTATACCAGTGGCTTAAAAGTTTATACAACTATCAAGAAAAAAAACCAACGCTACGCAAACCAAGCCGTCAAAAATGGCATTATTAATTTCATTAGCCGCCATGAATTATCGCCCAACGAGAGTTTTATTGATTTAGATGAAAAGTCATTCGAAGATGAAAAAGAGAAAATACAATACCTAGTAAATAAACTTAAATTAATTCCTACCTACAATAATTTTATCCCAGGAGTAGTTCTAAATACACAACCACAAAAAGTTGAGGCACTCCTTAAAAATGGTCAAAAAATTAGTGTCTTTCGAAGAGGGTTAACCCTTTTAAAAGATGATCTAAAAAAAGAAAATATTGATGAAAAAATTATAAAGCCTGGATCCGTTATTCGTTTTGTTAAAAATTATGGTAGGTGGATTGCTACTCAACTTCCAGAGGTTGAGGGGTCTTTAGTCTCAATGGATCCTCAAACCGGCGCTATTCTTGCCTTAGTTGGTGGATTTGATTTTCATCACAATAAATACAACCACATCACCCAAGCTCAAAGACAGCCAGGATCTATTTTTAAGCCTTTTATTTACTCAGCCGCCCTTGAAAAAGGGGTCAATGCAGCCACTCTAGTTAATGATGGCCCTCTCTCTATTAGTGCAAAAGAACTTAATACCAATCAGGCGTGGGAACCACAAAATTATAATAAAAAATATACAGGGCCAATACGACTCCGAAAAGGACTCGCACTTTCAAAAAATTTAGTGGCTATTCGAGTATTGCGGTACATTGGAGCTGAATATGCACAAGACTATATTACTCGATTTGGCTTTGACCCGAAAAAACATCCTCCATACCTTTCGATGGCATTAGGAGTTGGTGAGGTTACTGCTTTAGAAATGGTTTCTGCCTATGGAGTATTTGCTAATGGTGGTTACTTAATGAAACCATTCTTTATTGAAAAGATTATTGACTCTAAAGGCAGAAAAATAAAAAATAGTTCAGAGCTCATGAATGATGAGAGCCCACGTATTATCGATCCAAGAAACGCTTTTATCATGACAGATATGCTTAAAGAAGTTATCAATACAGGAACAGGTAAAAAAGCAAAGCGCCTTAAGCGTTCAGATATTGGGGGTAAAACTGGTACCACTAATGACTTAATCGATGCATGGTTTGCAGGATTTAATCCTGATATTGTTACAGTAACTTGGATGGGCTATGACCAACCAAAACCACTAGGAAAATATGAGACAGGGGCACGAGCTGCACTCCCAATATGGATAGATTATATGGAGCCTATTTTGGGCCAATATCCAATCAAAATCTTGGCTGAACCAGAGGGTATTACACCATTAAAAATTGACCCAGACAACAGCTTAATTGTTAAGCCCTCTGAAAAAGGTTTTTATGAATACTTTTATGAAGAATTTCTGCCTCACACTAATGCTTATTTCATGATTAACTAAAATGGTAAGAGGTCAGATAAAACAAGCGAGGATAATCAT
>Ga0114997_10003924_pt1 | contig 11589 bp, 8 predicted proteins | sample ArcticOcean_MG_C_2_FD_87045 | JGI IMG/M metagenome (GOLD analysis project Ga0114997, IMG submission 87045) | Marine microbial communities from western Arctic Ocean - ArcticOcean_MG_CB4_136 | ecosystem: Environmental > Aquatic > Marine > Oceanic | place: Arctic Ocean: Canada Basin | collected... | reverse complement strand
TTATTTTTTTCATAATAATTTTATATTAACAAGGTAATGGTGTACCATCTGGTGGACATTCAGCAAACCAATTTGCAAATTTGAGCCATGTCCTTCTCCACCATCCTTTTCCACCATCTTTTATTATCGGTGGTATAACTAACCTACCTGAAGATTCATACTGACTAACCATCATTTGTACCGCACCAATAATTTCCTGCAATTCTGGAATCATTCCATGTAGTCCACCAAGTGATTGTCCGTCTTTACCTACAGATTCTGGTGTAAGGGTTTGCATAAAAGATGATGCTGAATTTAAAGAACCCATTAATGGTACAAGTTGGCTCATCATTCTTGCGTCTTCTCCGGATGCTTTACCTTCATCTCTTCCATCTGTTTCCATTTGTTCATTACCTGCGGCCATTGGGTCATTAGAACCACCACCTTGAGATTGTCCACCCATCCAACCATCTATATCCATATCTGGTAAGAATACTGTACCTTTTGTTAAATCAGGCATCTCCCATCGTCTTTCGTTTATAACCCTTCCAATAACTCTAGATAAATCTCTTTCAGATAGTCTAGTTTTTCTTGGGTTAACTCTTTCAAAATCAACATCTAACATTCCATAGTCTACCTTTTTATAACCATTACTAGATACTTTTACTGCTCGTCTTGGTGCTTGTTCAGCAAGAACCCCTCTAAACGTTCCTTTACCGAATCTAGTTTTATTTTTATACTCAAATTCATAAATTGGTATTCCTGATGGAGATTTACCAACTCGTCTTATATTTTTCTTTAGTCTTGAGTCTGAATCAAACCATCCATGTATTGTATCAAGTACTTTGCCAATTGCGAGTAAATCAAGCACCCAAGATTTCCATCTCCACTCAAGTAATAATTGTGATTCAGAAATTGTACGAACTATTCTCGTTAAGTCTGATTCTTTTAATCTAATTGTTTTTGCCATTTTTAAAATTTTTTTATTTTATTGTTTGTTATTTTATAAATATAAAGTGCTTAATAAAAAGTAACCTATACTATATTATTCCTAAATTCTATTTAATACCTGTCCCTGTCCCAAGGCCATCTAAAATCACAGCACCCCATACCAAATATACAACAAAGCCACTTTAATTGTTGTGGGTCCGTATTTGGTGGAACAGTTACACCCATCCTATCACTTAAATCTGTAAGGTGTTCAGTTGCTTTATTACCTTCTCCTCTATCTTGTTCACTAACGACTCTACGTATAAGTCTAGTTAGGTCTTTTTCTGTTAATTTAATTTTTCTCATATTACACTTGGATTATATTTATTTCCTGCTTTATTTACTCTATTGAACCATTTTTTCATATCTTTTATGTCAGATTCAGTAATAGGGTTTGTAGTTTTTAATGTTCTTCTCTCAGTTGTTATATTCCCTTGAGTAGGTGGTGTTGAGTTACATGGTACTTCTGGACAAGACTTAGGACAACGTTTCCCAGGGGTAACACTATATGGTTTTTTACCTACACATTTACAACACCTTTTCTTTTTAGGTGATGTTGTAGATGTACTACTAGAATCATCCTCTCCCATTTCTTGCTCTCTTTTTCTTCTACCACCATCTTTATCAATTCCAGCTTGTTTTACTTGTCTGATAAAATCTTTAAAACTTTTTGGTTTAGGGTGGTTTTCAAATACATCAGGATTTGCTACCATGAAGTCTTGAAATGCTTCTTCATTTTCTTCTGGTGGTCTAACCATCCACCAATCTCTACCACGACCATATTTAAACAATCCCCAAGCTGTTGTTAGTATTGAAAGCCATAAAACTTCATTTATAGGTTGTCTACCACTTTGTTCTTCAAACATACCCCTGATTGTGTCTATTGGTGAACCCTCACAACATTTCATTCTCAATGCACAACAGAAAAAACCACCTAGTATCCACTTACCTTGAGGTGTACCACTTGGTTTTGGAGGCATTGTACCCGACCTAAGATGTTTTGCACATAAACTTTCATTTCCACCTGCAGATTTACAAGCTTTCATATTTTCCGGTGTGTCAAATTTACCTTTTTGTTTACCTCTCCCGGTATCTCTCTCCCTTAAGTCTTGTCTACCTCTCTTTTTCTCACCTAAGGCTCTATCACGCAAACTAACAAACTCTCTATGACTTTTTGGTTTTGGTCCACCTTCAAATACATCAGGATTTGCTACCATGAAATCTTGAAATGCTTCTTCGGTTTCGTTTGGTGGTATAGTCATCCACCATCCCTCATCCTTTCCGTATTTGTAAATATCCCAAGCTAACAGAAGTGCCTTAATCCACCATTCCGTTAATAATTGTTTATTTTCATTTAGTTGTCTACCTTTTGGCTTTTGGACTCGTTTTATTCTATTAGCCACTGGATTAATCTTACTAATTAATCTTTGTAATTGTTGTTCACTTACAACCATTTTTTGTTTTTTATTTTTAGTATAGGTTTTCCTATTACTTTTAGGTAACCCTATTTCCTCTGATAAAATTTGTTTTTTAAATTTCATATCTGTCTATTATATATCTTCAAATGAAGCTCCTGTAGGAGTTATTAGGAATTCAATAAATATGAATTCAAGTGCTCTTGTTGGTTTGATATAAATCTTACCATTTAACTCATTTCTATCGATTTCTTCGGGGTCGTTAGATAATACAACTCTAAAGTCTGTTAAACCTCTATCTCTTCTTATAGAGTCTAATATAGGGTTAACTAGGTCTAAGAATTGTTGTCTTACCACATCATCATTTTGTTCAAATAATAATCTAACCGCAACTGCTGAAATCAGTTTTCTAGTTTGTAATAATAATCTTCTTACATTTATTCTATCTAACGCTGATTCTTTAACTTGTAACGTCTTATTACCAAAGATAATCGGGCCTACATCACTAAATGTAGCGATTGGATTAAGTCTACCAACATATAATGTATCTCTATCGTCTAGAGTTAGTTTTGTTCTAGCTTTAATTGCGTTAACAATACCTCTAGTATATCCAGCCGATGCGAACCATGGGAAAGCTATATTATCTGTTAATGCTAAATTTCTAGTAACCTCACCTGTTGGTGGGATATACAATTGTTTGTTCGTATTGTTATCTCTAACTAGAACCCATGGGTAATAAGTTGCTGTATAGTTAGAATCTATAAAACTGTCTTCCATATTATTAACAGCTTCTGTTGGACTTATTTTGTTACTAGCGTCTGTAGTTGAGTTGATAAATAGGTTATAATCTGGTGTTGTTGTAATATAAAGTGAATCAGCTCTCTCAGTTTCTACCATGTCTATAGCGTCGTTTACTAAAGCTAAATTATTTACATAATCCACACCTGGAGTCGCAAACACATTAATGTCTACAGCTTCTGGATTTTCAAATTTATGTATTGCTTGTCTATAAGCGTCATAATCAGTATTAGATTCTGTTGTAGAAATCCTTTTAAAAGAACCTAGACCAGTAGCGTCTGTATAAGTTGAGTCGGCACATGCTCCGTATTTGTAACCTGTCATCCCCAGTCTATACCCATCTAGATTTGTTCTAGTTTTTCTATACTCATCCCATCCGTCAAAACCACCATAAGGTACTAACGTGAATTTTCTAGATTGTATCTTATAATAAGGGTCTGTTGTTTTAGTTGGTTCTGATTGGAACGAAGCGTCACCCACCATAAACATAGACTTACCACTTAATGTACTAGCTGTTTCTGTTAAATAAGAACCAGAACCTGCTATAACTACAGTAGCTCCAGAATCCATGTGGAATCCTTGTGTTAAGTTTGGCCAATCACTACCTGTTGTACTAGTACAAACAGATGTTGGTGTTTTAAACCCTTTATACTCAAAGAAATCATAATCAATTGCTGCTCCATCACCTGTTGAGTATCCTAGGTAGTTTTTTCTAATATTATCACCAGCTGAAATTGAAGAGTTGCTCATACCTCCCGTAGAATTATAGTATGGGTCAAATATTGTTTCACCTGGGGTGAAATATTTAGTTTTCCATTTTGGGTAAGGGTTTACCGTACTACTACAAGATTCTCTAAATTTATAACCCTCAAATCCTGCTGGTAAAGCATCCTTTAAGTCACCATCGACAACCGCATCTGCTAATTCTAACATTGTATATGTAGATTTTAACTCATATTCACCATCTGAAGTACCAATTTTTCTAGCTATGAAGTTTGGTGCTGTCGGGTCTAGTGTACATCTTGTGTATTTTTCAAAAACTATAGGGTTAGCATCTGTATCGTAGAAATCTCTAATAACCACATCAAACTCAACTCTTTCAAAAGAAATGTTTGTTAATGATATTTTATATTCTCTATTACCTGATGAACCGTCTGATATAGATATAAATCTAAATAATCTAGAAACTTCATTACCTCGTAATTCCGAAACAACATATGGTGTTCTAGGTGTTTGCCATTCATTCATGTACCAACCTAAAGATGTTCTATTAGTATTATTCCATCTTGCCGCTGGAAGATAACATACACAACAATTTATTCCTCTAATTTTTTGTCTTCTATATAAATATTTTAATAAGTTAGGGTAAATTTCTTCTACAAAAATAGGAATTTCATTACTATCTCTATCAAATACTTTTCTTCCCAACACTCTTGATAAATAATTTTTCTTACTACTATCTAAAGATGTTGTAAATTTAGATACAACACCATCGTCAGTTTTTGCTGAAATTCCGAAGTCAGCAAATGGGTCTCTTAATATGTCTTCATAAGTCCCGTCACAATTAAAGTTTACATCACCTTGTTTGTAACCGTCTCCTGTACTTGCACTAATTTTATATACTGGTCCACCAGTTGTTAATGTACTTTCACCTCTGGACCTTAAAGTTGCGATTGTCATATTGTGGTATTCCGTATCCGCACTTACACAGTCGTACGTTGAGTAACAACCACTTAATGTCATAGCTAAATAAGTTACCGCTGAACAACTTCCAGTATAGAATGTCGTAAAGGCTGAAACAGAGTTACCGGTAAAGAACCAACTATTAGCTGGGTCTGCACTTATACTGTTATTCACTACCATACCCGCTGTTACAGCCGCTGAACCACCGTACACCAGACTATTGATAAACTTGACATTATCACCTGTCCCACCTGGTATTAAACCAGTATTGGAGAATCCACTTATAGTTACCTGTACGGCCGTATAAGATGGTGAACTACCACCAATAGATGTTCCTGCACAACTTTGTAATTGATAGTCGGTTACCCCTCCTGAATATTGTACCGCGTTAAATGTTTCTACAGCTGCAGATAATGTACTACCTGTACCATTTGACCCCACAAAAGGGTAAACAGTAGGTTTATATGCTGATAAACCCAACATACCAGCCCCCACATCACTACCCCAAACTTGACCTCCCGAATAAGAGAAGTAATTATTCACACTAAAACCACCAGGTACATTGTTACCAGCGTTAGTATCTGCACCAAAGAACGACCATTCACCCCATGAGGTTGCCGATGTTGATGCTGTATAACTATTTAAGTTAGTAACGTAAGTTGAACTTCCTTCACTTATTAAGTTTGGTAAAATAGCGTAAACCGTAGTTGATGTCTTATTGTCTGATGAACCGGATACACCTGTTAAAGTGGCTCCTTCTACATATGTTGTAGCTGTAACCGCTGAAGACGCGAACATACTAAATGAACCACCTGAATAACAACTATTTCTACAATCAGTACCACCAGTTCCATAATCAAATAAACTATTATACCAACCATCGTTTGTGTCACCTGAAAAATCTGCGGATTGTATAGCGTTAGGGTATGTTGCTCCTGCTCCAGCTTCTCCTGGTCCTAAATCAGACTCAACACCTAATCTATTATAAACATCGACTGGTAAACCTGTCATACCTGTAATAGATGCGAATTGTATAGCTGTACATCCTGTAGGTATAAAACCATAGTGGTAATATTCAGTAGCTCCTGTTTCGTTGAATGAACTTTGGTTATTATTTAATACGTTATTGGTAAAGTGGGCTATATCCTGAACTAAGGTCCCTACAGAATCTCCTTCACCGTCATACATTGTTTCACCCGTTATCTTATTTGTTGTTCTAAATGGACCATTTTCTCCCCCAACTAATCCTGTTCCTACTGTAGCACCACTTAAAGCATCTGCAAATGCAGCGGTAACGTGATTTAACGTACTATAAATGTTAGATGCGTTTATTGTACCACCTGTAAGTGGAACGTAAACAATGTCTGACCACCCTGTTGAGGTCATAGCTGTTGAATTAGTAGCCACATGTAATGGGTCCAACTCACCAATAGTTAATAATTGCCATGATGGACCAGCATCATAACCAGATAAACCCAATACCCTTGTTATGAATAACTGATTTGATTGTGATAGATAAGACCGTGCTATAAATGAAGTCTCATATTTAGGAATTTGTGAGTCCGTATACTTTTCTGGGTCGGTATCCCCAAATCGATTTCTAAAGGAGTCGAAAGAATCTATAAATATAGGTTCAAACGCTGGTCCCTTTTTAGTTTCACCAACAACCCCTAAAGTTGTCACTCCCACACTCTGCGCTACGAAGGTTAAATCTTTCTCCGCGGTATAAACACCGGGAGATACGAATACTTTTGAATTTTCTGCCATTTTAAACTATTTTAGTAATTTTAGTAATTTTATATTTTATTAAATAAATATTGATTTCAATTCCAAAAGTTTCTTTAATAAACAATATAATTATATAGAGTAGGAATAAATTCTCCCTTTTTTCTACCTTTAATTAATATGAAAATAAAAAACCTTAAAATAAGACCCGAGTATCACAAACTATTAAAACAGTATTGTAAGGAACATGGTTTGGTGATGTCTCGATTTTTAGAAAAACTTATAAAAGATAAATGTGTTAAAAAACCTGATATATATGCGGAATAAATTTATGAATAAATAAGTTCTTCCAACACCATTTGAGCTGTCCCACCAGCACTTTTAACTATAGTAATCAGTAAAACATCACCGATATTTACCTCCACCTTACCTTGTGTTGTAGTACCATTAATAGTGTAGACAACACTGGCCACATTATCTGACCTAACTAAAGTAATGGTAGCTTTATAAGAATATGTGATTGTTTTTGTGGTTTCTAAGGCTGTAAAATCTAATTTTCTTCTATACTTGTTTTTATTATAGATATTCATTTCTTTTTGGTCGACAATAGAGGGGCTACCTTTTCCTGCATTCTTTGTGTTTGTTTCTGCATCAAAAAATAATATTGACCTACTAATCGCGGGTTTAACTTCAAACTCATCCTCGTCTATTAAAAACCCTTGTAATTGGAACTGGTAGTTTTGTTGGTAATATCTTCTTTCTTCTGTATCTATAACACTCTCATCCCCTAAACTGTTTAAAATAATAGGTATGTAGTGTCCTTTTACAAAAGTGTAAGCCTGTCTGGAACTAAATTTTTGCATTACTATTTTATTAAACCTATTAAGTTCTCTCATCCTATTACATATTATTTTAACATCGTATATAATATCTACCGGTATTGGTTGTGGTATTGTATATATGTCCATCCCTTTTCTATTACCATCCCATGTAGGGACTTTTGCAAAATGAAATTGTTTTCTATCGGGAATGGTATATAATAAAGATGGATTGGTACCGTATTGTACATCTGGTTTTCTTACTACAACAATGAAAGGTAGTTCTACGTTTTTATCCTCTGTCGAGAAACTCCAAGTTTGTGAAAATTCACCCCATCTTTGTAATGTTAAAATTCTATCTATAACAGGTATTCTTTTACCAGAAGCAGTAGTATCTAACTCTTTCTCAACAAAATCTAACATACCTCTATCCATATCAGCGTGTAAAACTGATTTTGGTAGGAATGTTCCATCCTCCGTTATAAGTTCACTCAACTCCCGTCTTCTATTCGGTGTTGTCAAACCATTATACCCAGAATCATATTGTGGTTGAGGTGGTCTGGGACTAATATTAATATTTGTTTTAACTTTTTTAGGTATACTCATTATATTCCGTTAAATTCATTAGGACTTACATAAGAACAAATTATAGTTCTAAAGAAAGGTTTATAACCCCCTATCGTATGTGCATTATCTGAAACCACTCTACCGTCATTTGTAACAACATAGTATCTCATCCTATCTTCTGTTTCTGCATAACCAATATAATCCCCATAAGACACATCAATATTTAACTCATCTAAATGTTTCATATAAACACTAACCGTCATATTTCCAGGTTCCATTTGATTTACTAGACCACTAGAGTAAGTTTTATTTTGTGGTGATGTAATATTAACATACCCATTAAACTCTACAGGGGCTTTATATCTAATTTCTTCAGGTCCAGCTTCACCATAGACATCATCAACATCTGTCTTTTTTTTATCCACTCTAAATAAAACTAAAGTAAAATGCATGTCACCATGCAACCATTCCATTCCCATATCCTGTTCTAACTTAAAATCCTGGGAGCCAAAGAAACGTGATATCCTAGTAATTGGTATTTTTTTCTGTTCTGCCATATAATAATAAATAGTTTGTTGTCTATGTTATGGTTTTATATTATATTTTAATAACATATGGAATTAAATTTACCTGAAATAGAAGCAAAAAAAATTCTTTTAGAATATAATGGTGCAAATAACTATATATTACAATTAAAATCCACATATAAATTATACAAATCTAAAACTTTAACTAGGTCTCAATCTGAATACATTATAAATAATCACGATAAGGTCCCTAAAATTGCTAGGAAATGGGTTGAGATTGATGATTATTTTGCTGAAGGTTTAATGGCTGATAATTTATTAAGTGAGAAACCTAAGTCTGTGTGGGTAGAAAAGATACTCTCGGAAACCGTAAAAGCTTTCCATATGTGGGGTAAAATATTAGAAGACCAGAAACTTTATAGTTTTTGGGCACCTAAAAATCAAATAATACCGAACACCGAAAGAAAAGTAACGGTGGATTATTCACCATATTCTCACAGAAAACCTTACGACCATCAAAAAATAGCTGTAGAAAAATTATTAGGAAACGATAAATACATTCTAGCTGATGATATGGGTGTGGGTAAAACTACTAGTGCAACTATAGCAGCTCTTGAAAGTGGTTCCAAAAAAATTCTAATTATATGCCCAGCTACTCTTAAGTTGAACTGGAAAAGAGAGGTAGAGAATTATACGGACGATAAAATTTCTATAATAACAAGTAAGAAGTGGGAAAGTGGAAAATTTATAATTATTAATTATGACATTCTTAAAAATTTCCATAGTTTAGATAAAAAAGATGAGATTACCACTATTTTAGATGAGAATTTTGATTTGGTGATAATAGATGAAGCTCATTACATTTCTAATACAAAAGCCCAAAGAACTAAATTAGCTAACGATATTGTGAAAAAAGTAGGTAAGGTTTGGTTACTTACGGGTACACCAATGACATCCAGACCTATAAATTATTATAACCTTTTGCGGTTAGTTGAGTCTAGAGTCGCTAAAAACTGGGTGAGTTATGTTAGACGATATTGTGAGGGTTATCAAATAAATAAAGGTGGTAGAAAAATATGGTTAACTAATGGTGCTTCTAATCTTGACGAATTAAGAGATAGGTCCAAACAAAAGGTATTAAGAAGGTTAAAAGAAGAAATTTTAGATTTACCCGATAAAATTATAACACCTATATTCTTAGAGATTGATTCACTTGAATATAGAAAAGAGGTTGGGGAGTATCTAGACTGGGCAAATGAAAACCCAAATCAAAGTTTAACTATACAATTAAATAAGTTAATGAAAGTTAGACAAATTATAGCAAATGAAAAATTAAAAAACACTTTTGAACTAATAGACCAATGTTTAGACCAAGATAAAAAAGTAATAGTTTTTACAAATTTTACAGAACCGTTAATGGGGATTTGGTCTAAGTATAAAAAAATGGCTGTACCTTTATATGGGCAAATGAATCAAGAACAAAGACAGGAAAGTGTAGATTCATTTCAAAATGACCCAAAAATAAAAATATTTGTTTCCAATATAAAAGCTGGTGGTATTGGTATAACATTAACTGCTGCTGAAGTTGTAATTTTTAATGATTTATCTTTTGTTCCTTCTGATATGTCACAGGCAGAAGATAGAGCTTTTAGAATTGGTCAAAAGAAAAACGTATCTTGCATATATCCCATTTTTGACAATACTGTGGAGAAAATAATCTATAATATGGTACAAAAGAAAAAAAGAGTAATAGATGCTGTTCTGGGTGACCACATTGAGGATGAAGATTTAATGCTAAGTCTTTTAGAAGAAATGCAATCACTGTAGGTATTTATTAAAAAACTATACATTAATGAGTCTTACTAAAAACAATATGAGTTTGTTGCCTTTGTTGAGTGATGTTATTTCAAGAACAATCAAAGAACAGGAGGAAATCCCATCAGACACTTTGATAAATATGCAGAGTAATGTTGGTCCTGATTTCAAAGGAACGTTGACTTACTGTAGTTTTTTAGAATACTGGAAAAACAGATATGATGAAAAATATAACGCAAACAAAGGGTCTAGTTACTCCCAACCAGTAAAGGACGCTTTTGAAAAACATAAAACTTCAAAAATAACATTAAGAATTCTTAATACGGTGTCTTATTTAGAAAGTTTGGGTAACGTAAAAGCTGATAACGGTAGATGTTATGGTCTATTTCAATACTGTAGAGAATATTTTTCTGATTATGGTATAAACAGTAAGTCCGACGCACAAAACGCTGACATAGCTACTAGACAATTTGTAAAACACGCTACAATACTAGGTAATACATTATCTGGTAATCTTGGTTTGGATGTTTTCTCTGCAGAAAATCAATGGTTGTTATACTTGAGTTGGCAACAAGGTAGAGCTGGTACTGTAAAAATATATAAAGGTTGTGATGATGTGGAAACTTTTACGGGGGATGAATTATATGATACTACTCCAGAAATAATAGGCCCTACAACTGCTGATGATATAATGTTAGGTAAAGCTGTACTTAAAAAGGGAGACTCTAGTCAGTTAGTTACGATGATACAAAGAATGTTATTATACGATTATGAAATAGACTTGGGTGAGGATGGTGTAGATGGGATTTTCTTAGTTGATACTCATAACGCTGTTTTGGAGTTTCAAAAAAAGTTTGATTTGAAACCAGATGGTGTTATTGGTCCTTGTACTTTTGATACTCTATCAGAAGGAAGTGTAAGATATTGTTGTAAGAGTGATGCGTGTAAAAAAGATGAATGTAAGGATTCTAACTGGTGTACATGGCAAAGTACTTTTAAAAGAAAAAAGACAACTAAAGATAAGACTGATAAAGAATCTGAAGTAGATGTAGAGAATGTAACCCCTAGTAAAGGATTACCTGGTAATTTTGCTGAAATACCTGGTGGTCAGGGTAATTTTAGAAGTGAACAACCTTCCCTTAGAGAGTTTGCTAAACTATTTGAAGAATACCCTGATATTGAGCGTGTTGTTAGAATGAACGGTAATAAAGATAGTGGTGGACTTAGTATGGAAAGTGAAAAAAAATATGTAGAATCTACAGGTAGAGAGTA
>Ga0114997_10003923_pt1 | contig 11590 bp, 26 predicted proteins | sample ArcticOcean_MG_C_2_FD_87045 | JGI IMG/M metagenome (GOLD analysis project Ga0114997, IMG submission 87045) | Marine microbial communities from western Arctic Ocean - ArcticOcean_MG_CB4_136 | ecosystem: Environmental > Aquatic > Marine > Oceanic | place: Arctic Ocean: Canada Basin | collected... | reverse complement strand
ATTTACACAGGATAATTGAAACAATCAAGATAATAGTGGTGTAAATGGTGGTGTATTATACTATAAAAGTATTTTCACGACGAGAGAAATAATACTTGTTTGGTATATCATTTCATTCGTAATTTCTTGTTGTGATATGGTTATAGAGAGGAAACATATAAAATATAGTGGTGGTGTAGTGGTGGTGTATTACGAAGATAAACTACATTTTTCAATGTAATTTCCCCTATAAAAGTGGTGTAAATCGGTGGTGTAAAACCATTGGTGGTGTAATTAGAAAAACAACAAGAGGTTATGATAATGAATACATACGGATTAGTTAGAGTATCAACTTTAGGGCAGAAAGAAAACACATCTTTAGAAAGTCAGTCCAAACGGATAAATGATTATTGTTCTCTTTATGATTTATCATTGAATGAAATAATAACTGAAACTGAAAGTGGTGGTAAAAATGTGGAAGATAGAACTGGATTGACCAAACTGAAATCTCTGATTGAAAGTGGTGAGTGTAAAACCATCATTGTGAATAAGGTTGATAGGTTAGGTAGAAGTTTATTACAGGGATTATTATTTCTGAAGGATTGTGAAGATAATGATGTTCGTGTGATTTGTATAGAGAATGGGTTGGACTCATCTCGTCCAGATTCTAAACTAATAATCAACATCCTTTTTTCAATAGCGGAGAATGAAAAAGAAACTATCAAATCCAGATTGAAAGATGGTAGAGAAAGAACATTTGAAATGGGTAAGAAACCTTATGGTGGAAATCTTTCCTTTGGTTACAGAAAAAATAATAAAGGTGAAATTGTTATAGATAAGTTTGATTCTAAAGTGGTGAAATACATTTACAAAAAATGGAATCTCTTATCCAAAGTGAAACATCTCACCAAAACCAAAAGGACTCAAAGGATGTTGAAACTTCTGAAACGGAATGGATATGAGTTTCATGGAAAGGATTTCAAATACTTCAACCTTCACGACATCCTATCCAATCCAATCTATTGTGGTTTGATTCGTTGGAAGGATAGAGTTATTGAATCAGCGTATCCAACTATTGTCAGTAAAAGATTATACAATCTGGTGAATGTATGATTGGTGATGTTTGGTTAGAAAAGGGAAAGAATAATAAAGTATATCTCTGTATTGATTTAGGTAATGGTGTCATATCTAAAAAAGAAATAAACAAGAATGTCAAAAATAAGATTCAAACTAAAACCGATAGATAAAGATACTGATTTATTAGAATGGGCAAAGAACAAAGGATTCTTCACCATTCAACTTGGTGTGCCAGTAAAAACAGATTTATCCAAACAATCATCATTCAAAGAATGGAATAAGAAATGGGAAAAGAAATAAAGTGTAAAATATGTAAAGAACCTTTAAAGGGTGAAATGTTATTTTACCCAGAGGTTTGTTTGAGTTGTGATATAGACCACGGCAGTAAAGGTGAATTGAACAAATTAAAAAAATATGAAAAACAAAAAAGTAATAAAGTGTGAGATATGTTTAGACGATGGTTTATGTCTGAATAATGAAAAGAACCCTGACTACGATGGTGGTTTCTTTGGAAGTGACATATACGATTGTTGTGATTATCTAAATGTTAAAGAAGGGAAACCCAAAGGAAGTTGGATGATGGAATGGGGAAAAAGATTGAAAGAGAAAGTGTCTTATGAATCAGATTTTGTGAAATGGTCAAATAAGGTTAAAAGGAATCTTCTATCCAATCGTAAATCCAATAGTATAACAAAATAATAATCGTCAGAGTTCCAAAAAATAATGGTAAAAATAAAAAGAGTAATGTTATATCCTCAATGTTCCCGAAGAAATAGTCAATAATGTTTAATGTAAAGAAGAAAACCAAAAATGAAGTCCCTAAAAATATAAAAGGTTTCAAGAATTTCAGTAAGATAAGTAAGATGGTTAGGAATTTATTTTCCCCCCATTTCTTCATCATTCTTTCGGATTCAGTTAATTGGGATTCATTAAACAATGTTGTTAGTTCTGACATTTTCGCAGATTCAGGCACTTTCTCAAACTCATCCCACTCTTTATCAGTTTTAGGACGAAGAGTATTTATGAAATCTTCTATAGTTGGTTTTTTTCTACTCATATTACATTTCTCCATCCATCATATATCTCTGTCATTATGGAATCTATGAATAAAGAAACACTAATAGTTTTAATAATCACCTTTATCGGATGTAGTGATGAAGTTATTTCATCTGAACCTATTGATGATGAAGAACCTATTTTAGAAATCTTTATGAATCTTCCAACTTCATCAGATGGATTGTATTTATTTGATTATCCTAATAACCATCCCCATACATATACATCAGTAGAATATATTTCATCTCCAATGGAAAGAGTATTCTGGTTTTCACCAGATTCTTTTTCTGTATATCATATGTGGAACTGGTTTGTATATCCAATAATAGATTACACCACTTACACATCATCAGATGGAACAGGGAAACAACTCATATACTTATATGAACCTCATATTGGTGACACCCTGTTAGTATATGGGTGTATTGGTGATTATTGTAAGGAAGTATCCTTTATCGTTACTGAATGATTTTTTGATTAAACATCATGTTCTTCCCCATCAGTTGTTTTAATAAAAGTTCCAACCCAATTGTCATAAAATTTATCAATCAATTTATCTACATCATCTAATTCTTTGACTTTTGGGGAAAATTTCCAATTAAAACCTTCATCAAAACCATTAGATGCATCAAAAATCCATTGAGGAAATTCAAAGTAATATGTATCACTCAATTCCTTACGGATAATTTTATTTACAACTTTAATGTGATTGACATCTTCAGGTTCAACCTTATTACTTATTGGGTTTTTCTCTACCCTATCTTCGGGATCTCCAATCAAAATACCATCCCACCATACTTCCATTAGTCGTTCAATTTCTTCTTCACTTTTATCAGTCAATTCTTCCTTAATGAAGTCAATAAATTCTATTCTGTATCCTTCAAATATAAACGACCATATAAATTCTATTGTTCTGTGTGAGTCAGTTTTTAATTCGAGGTAGGGTTGTTCAATGTGTTCTGTTTTCATAATTAAAATTAGTTAGTTAGCCTTCACTCCTACAATAATTTCCATCATCATCTATATTATTACTTAAATCTTCTAAAGTATCCTTTATCGTTACTGAATGATTTTTTGATTACCCAAGTCCATCTTTCGGAACGAAGTGGAGAAAGTGGATGGGGTAATCAAAAAAATCTTACTCCTACCCATCGTAATCAAGTAATCACTTTAAATAACCTTCACCCTTACAATAATTTTCATCATCATCTATATTATTTGTTTTCCATATAGCAACATAATTATTACTTAAATCTTCTAACACTCTTGTAATCTCCTCCACATTTACTATTTCCCCCAAATTATCCACTTGCTCACCTTCTTCATATACAACTAAACATATCGTCTCACCTTCTTCATCGTAAATCTTTAGTTCCCCATCTTGGAGTCCTTTCTTAAAATTCATAGTGCTAACTAAAACATCAATAGGTTCTATTGTTTCCCTAATAGTTTTTGTTATAGTCCAAACACCTTCTTCCAAACCATTTTTATACATTCCTTCATATCTATATTTCAAATGATAATGTAATCCTTTTTCTTCAATCATATCATCCTCCTTTACTATCTACTGAACCAATAATAGATTTTTTAAAATCTTCTACTTCTTTTTCTGTTCTCCAAAACATCATCGGGTCAGATTGATTTTTATATTTGTTCTTTGGTTTTCTAATTCCTTTACCACTCTGATTAGGATTCCATAATCCATATATTTTGGCATATTTCTTGAAAGTGTTATACGAACAATGAAGTAGTAATGATGCCTGTGTCATAGATAAAGTTTGATTTATAGACCATTTGATTTCATTTATAGATAATGGTTTTTTCTGAAATGGATTACTCATTTATGTATGAACTCATTTATTTTTTTACCAACTCGTCTTTGTTCTTTGTTCTGTAAATCACCATCTTGTTCATCATAAAATGGGTTCTCTCCATCTGGGAAATCAACAACTGGTAATATACCTTTTTTAGTTTCCATGACTATTCCACCATATCGTTCAACTTGGGCTAACATCAATCCAATCGTCCATCTATTTGAATCAAAATCATAATCATCTGGAAACTCCAACCATTCTTCTTCATAACCTTTTTTCAACCAACCCACATGGTCATCAAATAAATGTTCATCATCATATTCACGGGCTTCATAATATGCTGATATGATTTCTTTCAACATTTCCTCTCGTTCTTTTCTATCCACTACGATATACCCATTTCATCCAAATCAAATGATTTTTTCCAATCATTTTTTGTCAGGTTCATTTGAGATAATATATCATCAACCATTCTGTTTTCATTTTTATCAACTTCAAACTCAATGTTCCTTTGAACTATTTGTTTTATATCATCATCTGATTTTTTTAGTATTTCTTGATTTTTCTTTACCAAACTTTTTCTAAACATATTTCTAAACTCATTTTTAAAGTCCATCAATCTTTCACCCATTTCTTCATCAGTCATTTTTGAGAAACAGAACCAAACAAAACCCAATGTTACTTTTTCTGGGTTAAACCATTCATTCAAATCTGTTTCAACTATTTCTTCTCTTTTCTTTTTCAGTATATCATCTCTGTGATTGTGATAATACCTTGTAGATTTCTCTCTTTTCCTATCTCGTTGTGCATCCTTGTTTTTATATTTTTTCATTCTACCCATCTTCCATCTCCTTTTGGACTTTCTTACTCAACATGGATTTGATTCTGGGAGTGAAGGCTTCTTCAAGAGATTTACGGGCTATTTCTAAACATACTTCTCGTTCATAATTAGATAGATGTATTATTTCTTTTTGGAGTTCTTTCATCTGTTCCCATTTATACACAAACTTTGTTTTCTGATAATCATCAACTACTGGTGTTCCATCTTTTTGAAATCCAGTTACTAACCCAAAATAGTCATTCTGTTTATCATCTAATCTTTTCTCTATATCTAATTTTTTATCTTTATTACTCATTCTGTAATCCACTCAACTTTAGGTGCTATTCTCTGAAATCTATTCCACTTTGATTTGAACTCTTTAGGTTTCATCAATCCGTATTTATTTACCAGTAGTTCAAAACATTCATCTTCATTTTTGTTTTCTTCCAGATTTAGTTTTATCAACTCAACATATTTACTTCCTTCTGTCCAGTTGTGTTGGTCAATTATATCTAATGTATTTTTATACATTTATTATTTCTCCAGTTATAGATAAGAATGTTGAATCAAATAATCCTTATGATTATCTACTACATATAGTTATTCAACATTCTCTATCTAATCTTTCAGTTCTATAAATAAATATAAACTTTTTGAAAAAAAGTGATGTTTTTTTTAAAAAACTTGATAGTTATTACTGATAGGGATAGGGATGATATAATAAATAACTAATAACTAATAAGTAATAGGTAATAAGCAGTAATACTAAATACTTTCAGTTCTAATAAAGTATTCCTGTGTATTCAAGATTCTGAAAGAATCTTGGAAACAACTGAACGAAGTGAAGTTGTTTCATTAGGTATAGTTACTATAATACTAATCTTTATATTATATGATTAGTTGATTACTTGATTACCAGGAACCAATAGTTGATATAAATCTATTAGTTTATCAGAGTAATAATAGTAATCAAGTAATCATTATTCTATGATAGATAGACACATATCAGAAATAATTCTTTTATGTCGCTGTGTATGTGTATGACTTGTGTCTATCTGTTACATACACATCTATGTTTTTGATACACCTGTGTCAAATTATCTGTGTTATTTACGCTAAAAGGAAAGGTTATATGATATATTTACCGACTGAAAACTGAACTTGATGTAAAGAGTAAGTTCAGATTTCTAAACCTATTGATTACCTGATTACCTATCATGAATTAGTAATCAAGTAATCTTTGGTTTATTCAAAGATGTTACATCTTTGTCTGGGGTGGGATATGAATCCTTATCTTTTCAACTTGGTTTTCTTTTGGACCATGTAACCATCGTCTTGAAGATAATGTATCCCCAGTTCTATGTGGATTGTATAACCACTTCTTATCTTTACAGATTTCAAAAAGACATTTCTTGAAACGAGTTGATTCCCATTTCTCTAAAACATCTTGTTCAAAATCTCCAGTAAAGTCAGAATAGATTTTTTTGTATTCTATTCCTCCTTTGAAAGAAGATTCATTACCATCTACATAGTTGATAATCCACTCACAAACTCCATCATTGATTCCAACTCCCTCTATTTGAGCAACAAGTTGTTTCCGTTTGTAGTTTGAATGTGGATTCTGGACTACACCTTTGGAAAGGTATTCTTCAATACACTTGAATCCAAAGTTGTAGAAATCCAACCAATCGTCTTTTGACCAATCCTGACCGAATAACCTTTTACCATCAAAATACTTCTGAACAGAAATACCTTCATTTTTGGTTTTATCGTGCCAGTAACTACCAAACTCAACAATATATTGTCTCCGTAAAGTGGAGTAATCAGTATCGGGAAGAATGTAGTTTGTAGCCAAACCGATTTTGGGTTTCTTATCCATTGAAATCACAAACCTATCTTTGAACTTTCGTTCAATCTCCATATCTGATGTGGTATAGTTATAGATGGTTTTGAAATCAAAATCATCATTCACATCATCTAAAAAGATGAACTCTGTATCAAGGAACACACCACTAAAAAGAAACTTGTCCTTTTCAGAAATGTTTTTCCCATTGATAGGAAGTGTTTTCTTCCATTGTTTCACAGAACCCATGATTAGAGATTTTCCATTTCCACCTTCTGCGTGTTTTCCATCAGAATCTCTATCCACAAAAACTGGTGCTGGTGTATCTCCGTTGTTACAATAGTTACTTAACATATATCCGTAAGTAGTTCTGAATGATTGGTATTCCTTATCATCCAAAATCCATTTACCACTATCATCTATGTAACTCATCGCCTTTTCAACGAACTCAACAAAAACACCTTTTCTGTTTTTATCAATCTCTATACTCTTGGGTAGTATTTGTGATTCCCATATGTAACCAGTTGAAACATCATTGTAACTCATCAAAGATGAACCATTCATATCTGTTTTTACAATTCCATTTCGGAAATATGTATAAACATAATCTTCAGTATCTTTGAAAATTGGAGTGTAAAGATGTTTGTCTTTTGGTTGTGATAGTATCTCCTCATCATCCGTGTAATAAGATAAATAAATGATACTCTTTTCTGAAAACCATTTGAACTTGATTATTGCACTTCTCACTTCTTGTTGTGAGAAATAAACTATTTCTGGTGGTAATGGATTTCCGTCATCATCTTCAAGGTGTTCTTCAGATTTTTCAACTCCATATAAATCGGGGTTGTGAAATACTTCAGAATCTAAACCCATGAAATAATCGTAGATGAACTTTGATACAATCTTCGTATCTACAATCTTTAGGATTTTATCTTTTCCTCGTTTGATGAACTCTGTTCCATTATACTGACCATAGCCAGTTTCCACCAAAAAATCAATCATAAGTTCTTCACCAACATAACATTTACCTTTATCACCTTTGAACCATATGGTTGGTGGATGTTTTTTGGTTGGAACTGATTTGGTGTTATGATTCAAAAAATCCTTTTGTTTTTGAACCTGTTGTTTCAAATCAGATTGTTCTTCAGTTGTAAGTTTCACTTCTTCGGAAACTTGTGGTTTTACTGGTGAGATTGTTTCGTCAGGTTTCTTATCATCAAATAATGCGTCAAAAACTGAATCATCAAACTCACCATTCTGAACGGGTGTTATTTCCGTTCCTTCAGGTGTCATAGTGACCTCCGTTTGTTTGTTGATTTCTTGATTACTCATATCAATAGGTAATCAAATAATCATCGTTATTAGTTTCTCCAACATAGAGAAAATCATTTAGTAACTCATCTTCAGTTTCATCAACCTCATAAAGATTGTTGAAACCTTTCTCATCCAATGAACCAGTGAAATCCATTCCACCAAGTTCATTTTCAAGTTCTACGAAATCAAAATCTGTTTTCATTTCTATTTTTTCCTTTTTGTTATTCATTTTATTTTCCTTTTTAAGTTTTGTTTTTCCTTACACTATACAATACGACTTATTTCTGAATTATTTAGTTAGTTAGGGTGCTATTTGATTTCCATTTTCATTTGTAAATCATTATAGTTAATACCAGTTCTATCACAATACTGACGGAACATATCTTTGATGAACCAAAGTGTGTTTGTATTTATCGGATAGTTAGTATCAGGACGATTTTTGATTTGTTTTAGAAACCATAGAAACTCTTTTCCAACATTGTTTTTCTTCACATTTAGGAAGTTTGGTTTTTTTACTTTATTCATTTTATTTTCCTTTTTTAGTTTTGTTTTTCCTTACACTATACAATACGACTTATTTATCAATTATTTGGTTAGTTGGGGTGCTATTTTATTTCCTTTTATGTTCTTCTGTTATTCTTTCCACCATCTTCATTTCCATAGTTCTCTTTATTAAAACATCAAATAAGTTTTGTTTGGAGAGATATGGGGAAGGATTATTTCCTTTTAATAATTGTTCTTTTAATTCCTTGATTGAGTTTTCACACTCCACCTTAAACCAATCATCAAACCCACTCAACGGAAACCAATTTTTAGGATAATCCATAACTCCGTCTTTGTAAGGGTGGAACTCTGTTTTTAGATAATCTTTTATCCATTTAATCCATCCTTGTTCTACTTTTAGTATTTCTGTTTTATTTTTCATTTTCTTTTCCTTTTTTAGTTTTGTTTTTCCTTACACTATACAATACGACTTATTTTTCAATTATTTAGTTAGATGGGGTGCTATATCGGGAAGTTTTGTTCGAATTGTTTAATCCCACCAATCCCTACTTTTACACCATCCAGAAATCCATGAACTTTTTTCCAATCAATTTCATATTCTTTGTATTCTTCTCTGATAGATAATGTTGATTCAACACTTTCTTCACATAATGATTCATACTCATCTCCATCATAGTATTCAATTATATCCAATACATCTATTACTACATTTTTCCACAAGTGAGTTGGAACTCCAAATACCTTTATCAGTATCAATTTCAGTATTTCTCTTGGTTGGGGTTTCATGTTCATTATTTGTTCTCCAATGGGATTTCTTTTAATGATGGATTGTATTCATATTCTAAATCCCTATTCCCGAAACCACTACCTCTACCAATTTCTTCCCATCCAAAAGGTTTTAACACACTTTCAAGAATGGTGTCCATTTCCCAATTACTACCCATTCCACTTTCAGATTCAATTTGGTAATTGATGGTTAGTTTTAGTTTTTCTTTTTTCACTTCATCATTCCTTTCTGTATTTCATATTCTTTTCTACCATATTGTTCGTTTATTATTCCCATTTCCTGAACATGATTTTCCATTATACTAATAGTGTGATTTAATACAGCCTGTTTCCAAATGAGTTGGTCTTGAAGGGTTCTATTCTCTTTCTTCAAACGATTTATTCGTTCTTGTTTTGTTATTTGTCTTTTCATTTAAGCCACCATCTTATAGTTGATTCCAGATTTCTTTTCTAAACCCATTCGTTTTCTGATTTCTCTATCTTTCCCCAAATGGTATTTAGTTAGTTCTGGTATTGTTTTAGAGTTTTGTTCTTTTTGTTTTTCCATTTTTTTACTGATTTTTCGTTTCATGTTATTTTGTCCTTTTTTATTTTTGTTATTCGTTATGTCCTATATTAGCAATTACGACTTATTTTTGAATTATTTAGTTAGTTGGGGTGCTATTTGATGACCTTTTCATTTCATTTACCATCCCATTCCAAATAAAGGTCGTTCCATTGAAGTTGTCTTGTTTGATTACTCCAAGTTCCGTCAAAGCCCCTATGTTTCCACTTATCATCATTCCCTTCAGGTTTGATTCTTCCAAGTTTCTTTTGGTTGGTTTTCCCCAATAACTAATAGGGGATTGTCCTTTGGGTGGTTGTATTGTTGATTTACCCATACTCAACAAACTCCAGTATTCTTTTGTCCATATTTTGATTTGTTCCAAATAATAGGTTTCATCAACTTCATTATCTTCTTGTATATCTTGAATACAACCATCAACCCATTCCTTATAGATTTCCCAATGTGATGGACTCCATTTTGTAGTAATCAATGTGATTCCATCATCTTTATCAGCCTTGTAATAGAATCCTGTCTGTTCAGGTATTGTTGAAATACTTTTCCCTACATTCTCTTTATACCTTTTGTCTTGTTTTTCTGTATGATATGGAAAACACTTCTTTGTTTTTTTCCCACTTTCACACAAACACTTTTTATTTCTTATTTTATTATTCATTTTATTTTTCCTTTTTTAGTTTTGTTTTTCCTTACACTCTATAATATGACTTATTTATCAATTATTTGGTTAGTTCGGGTGCTAAACCCATTCTCCTTTATCATCAATACTTCCATCTAATACACAATCATAAATCTCACTCCATGTCTCTCTGTTAGATGGGGAACTTTTGTATCCATCACAATAAAGAGTCATTCTATCTTCAAAAGCATCTATCATTTCATCATAGGATTTTTCATCCTTGTATTCCTCATGGACTTCCATACTGACATCTATTAGGACTCCTTCACCTATTATTGTTTTTGTTTCTTCTATTATCATTTTGTTTTCCTTTTTGTTTTTTTAGTTTTGTTTTTCCTTACACTATACAATACGACTTATTTATCAATTATTTGGTTAGTTCGGGTGCTATGTGATTACCTTTTCAGTTTATTGATAATTTCATTCCAACTCATTCCATTAGGTTTCCAACCATCAATGTATTCCACACCACCACCACCGACTTGGATGAAGAAGGTTTTATGTGATGGTTTATTTATCCATTTCCCTTCACTTGTAAAATGTGGGATTATTTCTGTTTTGTATGGATTTCCATACACCCACAATCCTTCTTCAAGATTTCCATCATAAGAAAAAATCTTATCAAATCGTTTTAGTGTTTCTTTCGTGAATCTGAACATTTTCTTTGTATTTAGTTTTTTCATTATTATTCCTTTTTGATTTTTAGGATTTCTTTTATCCTATATTAGCAATTACGACTTATTTTTGAATTATTTGGTTAGGTGGGGTGCTAATACTTTTCCTCCATTACTTCATCAAACACCACACCTATGATTTCTTCATTATCTATATCGTGTCCATTATCCAAAAACCACTCGCTTGAGATTTCAAACCAAGTATGTTTTTTATCATATGGGTATTCTTCCATTACAAAGTTCAATAACCCTCTGTATTCTGACTCTTGTTCTTCTGTTAGTTTTTTCATTTTTTACTCCTGTTTTTTAGTTATTTTGTCTTACACTATACAATACGACTTATTTATCAATTATTTGGTTAGTTCGGGTGCTATTACATCACACCCTACATAGATGGTTGTGATTATTCCATTAAACTTCATACGGGCGTATCTCATTATTTTATTTCCAACCTTTATTTCTATTTTGGTTATTGTTCCGAT
>Ga0114997_10003922_pt1 | contig 11592 bp, 6 predicted proteins | sample ArcticOcean_MG_C_2_FD_87045 | JGI IMG/M metagenome (GOLD analysis project Ga0114997, IMG submission 87045) | Marine microbial communities from western Arctic Ocean - ArcticOcean_MG_CB4_136 | ecosystem: Environmental > Aquatic > Marine > Oceanic | place: Arctic Ocean: Canada Basin | collected... | reverse complement strand
GAATGAGGATAATCAGATTCAAGTTTTTCATACATGTAGGTATTTATTTTCTTGAAAGTTTGTTTCCAATCAAATGGATTGATTAACAGAGTTTGTTCATCATCACCACAAATTAAGATACTGTGTAAAGGGCCAGCATGCATAATGAGTAAGAGTGATATGATTGGAGAAGTAAGATCTTGCACTTCGTCAAGAATGAGTATGTCCGATTTGAGAGTCTGTAACTGTTCTTTTTGTTCGCGGGTCCCTTCACTTTCTATAGTGAGTACTCGGTCAATAATTTCCCCAGCAATTTCTGGAATGGAACGAACATTTTGGAATTCACTTTCACAGTATTCTGCAAATTCTTTCATTGCCTCTTGGTTTGATTTGTCAAAAAGATTAGAACGACTTCTTGAATAAGAATCAGGGTTACTCTTTCTTCCAGAGCGATCAATGTAGTTTGTGTTATATTCAAGCCACAACGCAGAGGTAGATTTTTTCCGAACGTCGTTTAGTAGCGGCTGATTTCTACTCCGAATGAGATCTGTTTCAAAGCGTTGTTCGAATAATTTAAAATCAAGCTTTTTCCAGTTGATGTTTAGAATTTTACACAATTTGTCAAGGTAGTTTTCAATATCAAAAGTATTCCAATCCATCGGCACGAACTTACTTTTATTATAGTACTCGTCGATACGTTTTCTTTGTTGTTTGATTAAATTTTTATTTAATGTCATAAACATTACATTGTATCTTTCCGTTCCGATTTTTCTTTCCCATTCCTTTTCAGTCCATTCCCCCTTGTTTTTAGGAATCCATTTTCTTTCAGCGATTTGAAACATTTTTGAATCCGCCCAAACGAACGACAAATGAGATTTTCCTACTCCAGGAGGTCCATTTACCAGTACTGGATTATTCGATAACTGGTGTGCTTCAAGCATCTCTTTCTTTTCGTCATTCAACCAATGGATACTCGAAGTAGGATATATTGGAATTTCAGATTTTTTGTCAGCACCGCGAACAGAAACTGCAATTTCGATTAATTCCTTCCATTCTTGGCTGATGTATTCTTCACTTTCATATTCAATAAGTTTTATGTTAAAAACTGCAAATGGGTACAACCAACTTTTGGCTTCGTCAACTCTAGTCGCTAATGCAGCATCGCTTAATTTGTGTGAATTATAGTGATTCTCATATGTTCTCAACCAATAAGAAGGGAATCCAGATAATTTCATTTGCACTTCATCATCATTTGCATAATCATTTGATGAGCCGTGTTTGTAGAGGCACCATTCTGCAAATAACTGATGCCCCATTTCAAAGAGCCCATTCATGCGTTCATTTAACAATCCATTTCTTTTTGCTAGAAGTATTAGGTGATCTAATTCCATAGAATCTGATTTAATTCGAACTTGTATACGGCCACCAATGGTATTGTGATCGGGTAGCGACTCATAGAAGAATTCTTGTTCAACGTATTCTTCCCATATATTCTCAAAGTCTTCGATTTTTCCTTTCCTGTCGAAGTCTCTGAATGCCTTTTGACAAATCTTTGCCACAAGTGCTTCATAAAGATAGTCGGTGGCAAATTTTCTGTCTAGCTGATTCATAATCCATGGCAGTGGACTCGCTTTTTCCTCAGGCTTGAAGGCTACTGATTTTTTAATAATCATTAGTTGTTCTTTCAGGAACACAACAGTCTTAGTTGGAAGTAAACCTTTCCGAGCATACCCAGCCAATATTGGGAATGCTTGTTGAATATATCTGAAAAACAGTTTTTCTTCTTCTGGAATCTCAAATATGCTGTAGATGCCGACTTCGTCAACTGTTCGGTAGTCAAGGGCAGGTAAACTAATTTCAGTGGGCTGATAGTTTAGTTCTAAGAATTCCTTTGTTTCATTCCATTCAACCTCCCGTGAACTCCAAAATATCGCAGGCTTTACTTTATCATTGGAATTTAGTTTCTTTAACAGAGAGCTCCATAATGAGCCAATTTTCTTTTGTCCTATTCCATCATTTCCAAGATGGCTAATTCCATATGTAAGCAAGTCAATGGTATCAATAAATAATATTGGCTGGTAATTTTCACCATCATGCCAATCTAGAAATTGTTCCACACTCCAATTCTTTAGTGCCCAATGTCTAGAGCAATGACTGTGTAAAATGAGGCTCCATAAATCATCCTCAGTCGTTATTTCTTTGTGAGATCCAGATGTGTTTTGAATTGAACAAAAGTGTAGAATTTTATTCGATTCTCTAGGTAATTTCTTTTTTAGAAGGATGGCCACTTTTTGTAGTTCAGTTGTTTTACCTGAGGAGGGTGCTCCGGTGAGTATGAAATTCAAAGTTTTATTGTATTTATCTCTCATGTAAAAAAACTCAGCCAGAGTTTCTGCAAATGGTTTTTTATTGGCAGCGATTTCAACTCCAAAAGTTGTATTCAATACTTTGATAATCTCAGGATCTAGATGTTTACGCTGAATCAAAAATTCATCATCGAGAGGGATTCCCTCAAGCGCTAAATCGTATTCACTTATCATTTCAATCATCCCACCAATCTAAGTTTTGCCTCTCGTTCCCGATAGCTGGAGTACCATCAGGCTCTTCCCATCCACATATATCTAGTCCCGTTTTTAATTCACGAAAAATCTCATGCGCCGTTAAGAATGGAATCTGACGCTTGTCTTCACCCTCTAAGTAGAGTTTAGTCCACTCATGATTAATTATTTTATCAGAGATGGTCCTAAACGGATTACCATGTGTGACCTTTTTTGATTCTCTCCATAATCTAACAAACTGTGTACATACTTCTTTGTTAAGTAAAAACATTGCAAACATAGTATTGGCTGTAGGTCCTACACTCGGACGCTGTCTAGGATCACGCAATCTACGAATTTCTTCCTTCCATGAAATGAGAGCCTTCTCTGCATTAAGATTAATGTCTTCTGGCAGTATAATATCAAGGATTTTAAGAATTTTTTTCTTTCTTTTGTCCGCTGATCTCCGGGCATGCCATGCTTCATTCATTTCAAGGAAACGAGAACCGATTAAACCCTGCCGTTCTCGGCCGTCTCTATCATCCACCATAGTCTGATGACCGATTATATGACTTGATTGTTTCAGTCTGCCCCATTTCTCACGAATTTCATTTTCATTTTCTAACAGGGAGCCAATGTCTCTTATTTGACTTAATACTGAGGCAAAAAGTACTGCTTTGTGAACTTCATTTTCGCAGCGATTAAAGTAGGCATTCACGTAATCAAGAGAGTGGTAGAGGATCGTTGTCCATTCCTTTTCTAAATCCTTACACAATGAGTGATCAAATTTCAGAGAACATTCATTAGTAAAACTGTCTATGGATTTAATCCCCAATGTTGGGAAATTACGCTGAGAATCTTCTTGAATTGAATATCTAGGAGTTTGTGATTGCAAAATTAGTGGGGTTGAGATGAATGTAGTTGCTGAGATTGCGATATCGCGTTTTTGATAGTCCAAATTAGTCGGACTAACAGGTATTCTCTCAGAGAGTTTTTGTTGAGATGATTCAATCCATTCATTGTGTCCACCTTCAATCGAATTTGATGCCACGAGCGACTCAATAATCCCAGCCCTTTCAAAACTGAGGTTTTGATTCATAGGGGTTCTTGAGGCGGGTAGAAGTAATACTCGCGCAATATCCTTCTCTATCACCTCATCCTTAAACTCACAAAATAAATCAAAGTCATCATGAATTGCATCTTGAATGGAGTTGGAAAAAAGCCCTAATGTTTCTAAAGGTAACTTCTCGTCATTAGAACGTAGAAGAACTAACAATTCTGAAAGATTGATACTATCCGAAACCTTGAATTGACTAATACTGCTTAATTCCGAAACTTCACTTTTCATGTCGAATAAATAAATTCGTGAATCGGATGTCAACTGTCCTATCAGTCTGTTAATTTTTTTCCATTCAAGATCGTTTACATTAGTAGTTGAATGAAGTGGGCAGAAGTGTATCTCGCAATTTGGCGTAACATTGTTTGATATGACACTGTTTATTCTTTCTCGAACAAAATCCTTGAGGGTATTAACGTACTTTCCCAGTTCCTTCTCTTCTATGTCACGATTTACATTTATGTCAATAAAGAGATACATCGGCATTGCAGTATTTTTCTGTTCCAGTTCACTGTGATCTGTCTTCATTACATTGTGAACAGGTGTCAGTAAATCATTTTCTAAATCACTGAGAAAACTTAGATCTTCAAAAGATTCAACCATTTTTCGACTCGATTGGTGGGGTTCTATATTTGGAGAAATGTAACTTTGCGCAGAATTGAGTATTTGCTTTCGAGCAATTTCAATAACATCATCAGACATTTTTCCACCCCTCTGCTTATTGTGTGTGTGTTTCTATATGAGTTATCAAGTTGTTAATCATTCGTTCGATTCCGATTTTCGCTCCGTGTTGTGAGAGAACAGCCTTCCAGAGTGGGTCCGCCTCACTGGGGAATACGATACGCAAGAACCCATCAGCGGAACTGCTTTTTTGCCGCATGGTCGCATAGACACAAACAAGTTCGATGATTCCTGCATGAGGCAGCGTTTGCCCGCCAAGAGCCATAGAATCTGCAATAAGGGCTTCAGAAGTTAAAAATTCATAACAACTCAAATCACCATACGGTGCATTTTTCATTTTTCCGAGGAAATCGGTCGCATTTTGGATGAAGGCTTGCATTTCTGAACCACTCATCGCAGGGCATATTTTATTCCGAACAAGGGTGTTGACAAGTGATTCGATGGTCGAGCGCTCAGGTTCATAATCACGTTCAATAATCGTGAAAAGGTCTTGGAAGTGACTTGGTAAATCAGCAGGAAATGATGACAACGCCCTTTCAAGTGCCCTTTTACCCATGCCAAACCTTTTCCAGAACATCCAGAGTGGCTCTACATGCCTCATTATGGCGGTTTTATGAAGATAGACTGTGACAAGTAGGTTTTCTTTAATCGTGGCACTTTCCTTGACGTCTAATGTGTCTTTAATGAATGGCCATAAACAATCAAACCATTCATTTGGAGCATTTTGTTGATCGAGAATTTCGTTATATTCTTCCTCCTGCCAAGCCGAAATGAATTGTTCAATTACATAGGGTGGATCTAATTCATACAAATAATCACCCAACGCTGTAGAAGCACTTGTTTTGGTATGATTCTTTGCCTCATTACTTGGTTGTATAACCCCCGCTGGTGCATAATATTCCTGGTCGAACTCTGCGATCTCTTCAGGAGTGGGTTGCGCCCTTGGAATCGCTGGATTATAATCGTCTTCGCGTATGAGCGGGACTCCATAGGGTGAAATGTTCTCTATGCCGGCGTGTTTTCCGCCACATATCCCAAATTTAGCGAGAATATACACTTCATCTGATTGAGAAGTTTGGTGTTTTACAAACCCTCTCAGACGCATCTCATCTTCTTCGTCGATTAATGTAAAAATGGGGCCGCAGTGGGGACAGACAAGACTTGGGCCTTCACCTTCCTTTTCGTGATATTCACGCAAGTCATCAACAGAGAACTTCTCTTCGTCGGTCATGCCATCCCCTCCCTACTGATATCTCCGTACAGTTGACTTGCGACTAGGTAGCCTTCATTGGTGAGCGAAAAGCGGAGGACCGATGACCCTTCTTCAGCGACATTACGGCGGACAAGTTTTGATTGAATGAGTTTTTTCATTCGAGTTGAGCTTCCAGTGACAATTCCTTTCTTGAGGTCGTATGGGCTTTTCAAATCTTGAACAAAAGTAACAATTTCAGACCATTCCACGCCATCAAAATCTTCTTCTTCCACATCATCAAACGGAAGATTGTTTGATGATTTCTTGGAATTTACATTTTCAAGGAGCATGAGTGCGACCAGAATATTACGATATCCCGAAGCGATTTTTTTATTCATTATTTCTAGTGCTCCCCAGTTTGGAACAGACAGTTTGTGAGAATAACGAGGGTGTCGAGAGAGTTCGACTTTTTCTATAACTGCTCCTTTTTCTCCTTTGGACTTGAGAATGTAGCATGTTGAGGCTTTCGTAACGTTTGAGAAAGATGAAACGGCAGGCTTAATCTGATTCACGGGACTTGTAATGTCAAAATTCCAGTGATGTCGACCATATTGCTTTTCAAAATCTTCAAGAACAGCAAGAAGATGTTTTGAGAAGAGCAATTGAAACTCTTCTCCATAGACGGGATTAATGACGACCAAGTGATTTTTCACTTCAACACAGTCGTAAACACACCTTTGGCGGAGTATTTCTTGTGCGGCCCTTAAATCCCCAACAAGTTCTGGTTCCGTGAAATAATTACATGCTTTATCCAGTGACATCACATGCGACCCCTCAATTGAATCATCTATTTTTTGAAGAACGACCAGTAATCCATCGTGAATGCCTGCAGCAGAAATTTGCGAGGCAAGGAGTGGTGGTCGTGAATTGTGACTTTCTGCAGACGCTATGTTTGGAAGACGGGCGAAAGAGATCAAAATTTCCTTCAAACCTTCATCTTCAACGCCTTTCGATTCAATGTAATTTTTTAGGGACTGAGTCCAGCCTTTTGGAGTTAATTTGTAAACCGTATTGCCAGATGTTGTGTCTTCTTTGATCAAATACCCTTCTTTCAAGGCGAATTGTGTTGCTGAATTTATTCCTGAAGCAACAGCGCCAGGTAATTGAGAAATATCATTTGCACTGAACCAGCCGTTTTTACCAGTTATGTTTTCATTGATCTCCTGTACATGTAGACGAACAAACGCCCCGAGGGTTGCGTTAGCAATTTCTGTATTTATTCTTGAAGAGCCAACATGAAAGAGTTCCACCTTCGGCTCATCAATAGAAATTGTCTTGCTTCCTCGAATTTCAGCTGTAAGCCACATGGCATGTTGAAGCAGACTTGCGCCACGACCAAGCACAAAAAGAGAGTCTTGACTTTCATCAAGTTTGGAAAGAATTTGGCGCAATAAATTCCATGGCTGCTGCATCATCTCATGCATAACCATGTCAGTAGAAATAGGTTCAAGCTGCTCAGGGCGGATGGTTGATTGTGGGAATCTCTCTTCCAACTCCTCTCTGAGCTCATCGCAAACGCGGTCTGTCGATTGGAAAAGAATGATTTCATCAATATCGTGTTTGGATGCTGCATCGATAAAATCTACCGAAAAATACTCGCCAGTATCTTGGTTAGGACGAGAAAATTCGACGAGGCATAATTGCATAGTTGTTCCACCTTTCTATATTATTTAGTTACTATGACCGTCAAACTTTGTTAATTTTAACAGATTTGCAGTTTCTCATTGGCTTAACAAGGCATGTCTCTACGAGAAGTGAAGTTTATTCTCGATTCAAACGAGACCCTTTCAACACGTGTTCTCGTGGATGAAACTTCAACTGTATATGAGGCAATGACTCAATCTGGCCTTCTACCTCGAGATGGTAGTTTGAGGTATGCTATGGATAAAGATGGAAATTCTCTGAATCATCAACTTGTAGGAAAGGCTCCTACTACGATTCATTTGGGGATGTTGGAGCGCGTAGAATCAATTTGGGGTGAAACAAAATTGAGAGGGCCATTTACTGGAACTGAATGCTTGAATGGAAGCAAAATTCTCATTCCAGGTATTGAGGTTGGAGATTACATCAATGTATTCATCACGCGTCGTAAGCAAAAAACTAGCACTTATGCGTACCGTTTTCGAACTGAAGGGGAGCCGTATCAGCATCGAGACATCGTCTTTGTACAAGCTCCAATAAAGGGAAATACTGTATCGCTGTTTAATCCACAAACTGGACAAGAAGATATCCAAATCAATTATCATTGCTCCGATCTTCAACGTATCCGAGGGTTTTGGGGATGTTGCGAGATTCGTAATGCAGGGCCGAGCATATTCGTTGTCTTCCGGCCAGATCTAACACCAGTTCCATCAACCTTCAAACCGCACAACAATCAACCCAACAATGGCAAGAAATACAACAAAATGAAGATTAAACCAGTACCATGTAAGATGAAGATTCCTTCGGTGGCGAAAGAGAATCAAAGTGTTTTCAGAGGTAGTGTTCAACAGCCCGCAGGAGGGTGGCAACGTGCCCTCATCACCGGAAGTACTCCCAAAAAGGGAACCTCCTGTGAGGGAGTTCTCGTTCGATTTGCTCGGAAAAACTCCCCTGCATTAGTGAATCGCCCTTATTATCAAGACGGACATTATGTCTTTGTCAAGGTTCCTGAATCCGAAAACCGGATCCAAATGTACAATATTCATCACCCGGAATCACCTCTTGAATTACCTTATTGTTTCCAACCTGGAGTCTCAAGTGATGTGAAAGGGCAATGGGTTGTCGCTAAAATCTCCCGCAATGCATCGAATAAGCGTATTTTAGTGGTAGAGGGCACGCCCAAGAATCACAATTCTTGTCAAATTTAATGAAATGAAACCCATTCAAGAAATCAAAAAGGTGAAGTGAAGAATATGGATAATGAAGAATATGGAATTTTTAATGGCAATGGCGACTTTCTACGTAGAGCATCTGAGGTAGAGCAAAGCCGAGAAAACAGTCGGAATGAGTACCTTGTCCCACTTCGTGTACGCTCGGGCTCGAGTTTATCCAAAGCGGTGTTTAATAGTTTTAAATTAACATCGTATCCTTCGCTCAATCTTATTCGCGACCACAGTACGAGCTCCACTGTTGGAGCATTTGTTGTCAATCTTCAGGGTGTCGTTTCAAGTCGAGATTATACCGTGATGAACTATCAAATTCGTATCGATTCACGTTCATTTGTAGAAGCACCACAGGTATTCATTTTGACACCAAAATGCGAGAATATTTTACACGATAATATCTTTGAAAAGGGGAGATACAATATTCTCCCACAAAGAGAAATATGCGGGTTGTGTATGGGTCCAGGGTTTTCAGAACAATTTGCAACGTATCAGTCTGAGAAAGAAAAATTAGGCTTTTTGCTGCATCAAATTGAAGATGTCTTGAAAAACCCCAACCCAGATGATAGCGCTCGAAATCGGTGATAAAATGAATGATAAATATCGACGCCAACGAGGTCTTGTTGACCAAGAACGAGTTTCAAATCTGAAAATACTTGTTTCTGGAAGTTCTGGTGGCGTAAGCGACCTTCTTGTTCTCCTCTCGCAATTTGGTATAGGCCAAGAGTCAGGATTCATCGGAGTACTCCGACCAAATGTTCTGCCGGATTCTGTGTTTTGGAAACTTACTTTTCCAAACGCAAAGCGATGGGAGGATTGGGAGCAAGAAAGTCCTCCTCATCGTCAGATTTTTTCATCTCTCAAAGATACTGAACATTTCCAATTCGATTACCATCTTTGTCTTAATCCTGCGCATGCCGTTCACGATGCAGATCTGTACGGTTACGCGAAAGGGGCTCGAGCCAAAATTTCTCGTCAACCTCTTTCTCCATCCCCTATTTATTCAGAACATGTTCTTACTCCATCGATGCGAGTGGCTGTAGCTGCAACAATGTTACAACAAATGCTTCGAGATGTCGATTGTATGGCACACATGAAAATCAGCGACGCATGGTTTACAGTTACGTGCCGTGTTGAATCGACGGACTTTGAAGAAGTGAGGAAACACATCACCGGTATTGATGGGACACTGGTTGATGTGCAATTAACCAGCGATGGCAATGCGACACTTGCTCGATACCGACCACCGACTCAACCAAACGTGAGTCCTTTTGATTCCCTTTCTCGAACGATGCAGTCTTCGCAAAAACAACTTTCAGTTTCAGAGGATTTGGGTTTGATTCCATGGGATGCCCCTGTTGAGGTATTCGATTCCTCATGGTCTCTTTCTGGTCATGAACTCGTACTCTTGGGAGCAGGTGGACTTGGTAGTTGGAGCGCCCCTTTACTTGTTGAGCAGATGGAAGAAGGAACGATTCACATTGTCGATGGCGATGCAGAAATTGAACTTCATAATCTCAATCGCCAAGTACTCTACAATGAAACCCACATTGGGTCAAAGAAAGCATTGACTGCCGCTCAACAGCTCCAATTATTGAATCCTAAAATTCATGTTGAATCGTATTTTGAATTTCTCACTCCACATCATTTGGTCCAGGAGGATTTCGATTCTGATGAAGAGTTTGATGACTTGGGTCTTGAAACTTCACTGTTGTTTGACGCATTGAGTAGGAGCAGCATATATCTCGCTTGTCTTGACAATATGATCGCTCGAACAATTTTGAATGAGTCTGCTATCAAGAATGGCAGCATTATGGTAAATGGAGCAACTGAGGCACTTCACGGAGTCGTTGAGACGTTTGGACAAAAAGGGTGCATGGTTTGCCGTTATGGTAAAGAAAACGCTCGTTCCAGTGAAGTAATATCATGTACTGAAGAAGGAATCCGGCCAATTGCTTCAATTGTGACTTCAACAGCCTGGGTTGGTTCTATGATGGCTTTACTGACGATGATGAATTTGAATCCCAGTTCCAAGGATCAGAATTACCGAGCAACCTGGTATGAGGGGAATTTTGAACAATTCATGCCAACACGGCCTCCTTGGTTTGATGAACCTTGCAAATATCATATTTAACAAAAAACAAGAATCTCAAAGAAATCAAAAGATGGAATGATTATTATGAACCAATTTACCTGTATTGCACCAATGATTGATGGCGGAACTGGAGACGATGTGTACATGAATACGCAAGCTGCTGAAGACAACGGTTATGCGAGCCGTTCTCCTGTTCGAATTTCTGGAAAGAAAACTACTGTTGCAGTATTGCGATATGATCCGAACATTCCTTACGATTCCGTTGGTCTAGGGCCTACTCTTCGAATCAATGCTCAATGTAATGAAGGGGACTCGGTTGAAATCGATCAAATCAAAGTTCAAGGTCCGTTTGCGAAGGTTCGTATTCAACCCACAACTCGTTCCCTCGAAGACCAAGAAATCCCCCTTGTCAAGGCGGCAATTCGTGATGTTTATCTTTCCAAAGATGACCACTTTACAGTTTCTCTGAACGGAGAGCCTCTCGAACTTCAAGTTACACGTTGCCGCCCACAGCATGGTTGGCTCACTCCTGATATCGACATTCATATTATTGGTAAAAAGTCACGTCGTTCAATTATTGATGTTCCAGCTGTTTCCTTTGATGACATAGGTGGCCTTGACAAGACCATTGAAGCGATAAAAGAGATTGCAATTGTGCCGCTTATCCATCCTGAAATTTATGTTAAATCGGGACAAGAACCTCCGCGAGGGATTCTTCTTTACGGTCCTCCAGGTGTCGGAAAAACGCTTCTTGCACGTGCTTTAGCCCGAGAGGCACAATGCAATTTTATCTGTATCAGTGGCCCTGAAATTATCAGTGGTACATACGGTGCTTCTGAAAAAGCGCTACGTGAAAAGTTTGCTGAAGCCAAGCGCGAAGCTCCTTCCGTCATTTATATAGATGAAATTGACGCTATTGCCGGAGATCGTAAGAACAGTCGTGGTGAACTTGAAAAGCGAATATTGACTGAACTTCTTATCCAACTGGATGGATTTGAAGACCGAGGGCAAGTTTTGGTCGTTGGTTCGACAAATCTTCTCGAAACAATTGATCCCGCCCTTCTTCG
>Ga0114997_10003921_pt1 | contig 11594 bp, 15 predicted proteins | sample ArcticOcean_MG_C_2_FD_87045 | JGI IMG/M metagenome (GOLD analysis project Ga0114997, IMG submission 87045) | Marine microbial communities from western Arctic Ocean - ArcticOcean_MG_CB4_136 | ecosystem: Environmental > Aquatic > Marine > Oceanic | place: Arctic Ocean: Canada Basin | collected... | reverse complement strand
ATAACTGGTAACATCGGTCCACTAGGTCCACAAGGTCCAAAGGGTGACATCGGAATAACTGGTAACATCGGTCCACTAGGTCCACAAGGTCCAAAGGGTGACATCGGAATAACTGGTGAAGAAGGCCCAAAAGGCGTCAAGGGTGACATCGGTCCAAAGGGTGACATCGGAATAACTGGTGACATCGGAATAACTGGAGAAGAAGGAACAAAGGGCGTCAAGGGTGACATCGGTCCAAAGGGTGACATCGGTCCAAAGGGTGACATCGGAATAACTGGTGACATCGGTCCAAAGGGTGAAGAAGGAACAAAGGGTGACATCGGAATAACTGGAGACATCGGAACAAAGGGTGATACGGGAGATACAGGTTTACAAGGGGAACAGGGAGAGAGTGGTAAAAATGAATGGTGGGTATATGAAAGTGGTGAGTTGCGCGTCAACGCAACAAACGTATATTTTTCAAATGTGCATGCGGATGGTGACATAATTGCACATGGTACAATAGTTACAGATACAATCAACGCAACAAATGTGCATGCGGATGGTGACATAATTGCACATGGTAAAATAGTTACAGATAGAAATTTTGAAATAGGACATAATGATTAATTATTATTCGAATGGTTTTACTTCTACGTAGTCTTCCAAGTGGTCTGCTTTTTTGTTTTCAACAAAAGCTTGTTCAACAAAAGCGATTGTTGGGTGTTGAGGTTTGTATTCTTCAATTTGTTCTTCTTTTCCAGTAAAGAATTGTTCAGGTTCAGCGATAGGAATATTTGATTTTTTGTTAAGGATAGACATATTTTACGGATTGTGTACTCTGTTATATAGTGTACTTTTACTGTTTGGAGTATAAAAGTAAAACCATCCAATTCAAATGAGTGAGACACAATTGGAATTGTCTGATGAACAACGAGAAGAAGTACGTCAAATGCTGTCTAAATTTGGTACCAAAAAGGCAAAACAAAAAGAAGTACAAGGTCAGCAAGAACAAGATATAGGTCAATTAGATCCTGATCCTTTAGAACTTTCACCGCCTGGTTCTACTATAGAATGGACAGATTTGACTCCCAAAACGAGGCGTTATTCATTTGTAAGGGAGACTCGGGCTCGATTTGTACCTTATATATTAGATAGGGTTTCTTTATCTGTCGAAGATTTGAACATTTTGATTAAAAAGATCGGTATGGATATTACATCTCAAAACAATATGCTTACTGTGTGTTCAATAACACAAGCAGATCCCGTTCGTGTATTTCAAATTCAAACGTGTGAAAAAGATGATTTAATCGTAATAGAAGCTATACGATATATTGTTTAGCGCTTTCCTTCGGTACCGGCCAGATGTATATGGCCGAAATAAAGTGAACGATGGAGACGGCTACGACAGAAACGACAGCAAATGCCCACCCTATTGGTTTGTCGTATTGTGCATACCAATAGGGCAATTTCCCTGAAATGGACCGTCCACCTGTTCCCACGTATATGATGAGAAAGAGATTATATAGTATAGTATATGTGATAGGTTTCCATATGGAACATAGTGATATGTGTTTTATTTCCGATACGATTGCAATTGCGTTGAGTCCGTGTGTAACACAGATAAAAAAGATGTTTTTTGGTAACTTGTTGTTCATATAAATGGGTGCGATGACTGTCCAAAATCCTACAAAGACAACGATACACGGTGCAAATATTGTTTCAAATATATACTTTTGAATTTGTTGTATCCTTTTACTTTTACTTTTACTTTTACTTTTAATTAAAAATAATGAGAAAAAAAGGGTTTCCAAAACGAATGTCCACATTGTGTAATAAATAAATATGTAACTGTTTTCGGTCCACAAATCAAATAGAAGTACAATCAAAAACAATAAAAACCATAAGATTCTGTGCATACAACATATAAAAAAAACTTGTCTGTTTAAATAGTTATAATGTGACATATGTCCATCTAGTATCTTCTACAAATGCACGTAACGATGTATATGCGCCGTTCATTAATTTCTCAACTAGTGGTGGCAATTCATTTTCAACAAAAGATGTAAATTTCTCAGGAGGAACTCTGGAAACTTCTGAATTTTTGGAATTTAAGAAAAAGGATTTTGTGTTTCGTTCTTGATAGAGTGCGAAAAATAATAGGGCATGTTTGGCAACCCTATCGTCTGTCTCTTTTATTTTTTGAAGCATATTTAGGAGCCTAACTGACTGTTGTGTGTAGTTTTGCATGACATTGACAATAATTTTGTTACAAACGTCGTCTAAGGTGGTGGCATTTGTGTTTACTAAAATATGATACATCAAGTCGTTTTTCTGACGATTGATTTCAATTTCGTGTTGTTGCTGGTATTGTGTGGCCATTTGTTTCTATTTTGACGACGAAAGTAGGATCGTTAAACTAAAATAGGATTTCTATTTGCGAGTATAAATCTTCTTTTATTTGTTCGATATGCAAAACTTCGACTCATTTATCCATGTCTTTTCATTTTTTGTGAAAAGTCATTATAACCCTTTGTATGTGGATAGTATCGATAAATCTATACGGGAAAATACTATCAAAGACGATACAAAGAAAATGATCGAAAATGTGAAAGAATTCCATAAGATGCGCCACCAAATGTGTGGTCAAATATTTGATTATTTGAAAAATGATGAACTTTTGAATATTTTGGTTTCTGCAAGGGGATTGGAACAATTTGATATAGTCCCGAACAATTCACTCTGTTTTATTTCTGGTGTAAAACTCACTGCCCATAGTGGTATCTTATTATATATAAACAGTGTCGAAGTAAAATGTATATGTGTACATAAGCGATACAAGCAAATTTTGTATAATTTTTGGTATTTAGTGCATTTTACCGAGGAGATAATTGGGGATACAACAAATTGGTTGAACAAAAAAGAGTATAAAAATAATTCTTCTGTAATTGAAAAAATACTCCATCATCAAGACCAATTATTTATTAAACAGGGATATGTGAAGTTAAAAAATATAAATGAATACATCCAATCTGAAATGTCGCGTTTACCTATAAATCATGCCGATTGACCAGTATAATGAAATGGGCAATCGGATGGCCTTTCTTACTTGTATCGTTATTTTTACCTGAACCATACAGGGAACAATCACTTGCTGTGCAAACAATTATCTGTACATGTTTCAAACAAATGTATACTTTTCAACTGATGACATTTATATTTGTCCTGTCTTATTTTGTTGAATCACAATTGCATAATATATTATCTGTACAAATATTACACCATGTCGTCATTGTTTGTACAGTTGTTGTTCAATATATAGAACCAAAATACCAATACTTTTGTTGGTGCTTGGTTGGTTGGTCTACACGATGGCTTGGTTCTGTGAACATGTATGTCCAACCAGTGAGAACACTCATTAAATGTATGATATTGCTAGTCGTTTTAAAAGGTAAATGGCGACCCGTCAAAAAATTCGAATGGAGAGACGAATTGAAATGGTGTTGGATATTATTCGTCCATGAATTCATGTGTATTTTATTACCTGTGCAAATATTATATGAGGTATACGCACATAATGAACAAACTGTGTTAATCGGTTGAAATCATATCTGGTTGGAACGGATCTGTAGTACACATCTGATTAATTATTGTTATGGATTACTCATCTTATGAACTATTGAAGATTTCTAAACAAGCTTCACCTATTGAAATTTTGGAAAAGTGTAAACAATATTGTGAAGAATGGACATTTACCGCTGTACAGCAAAAATTAGGTTTACAAATGTCTCCAGAAGAAGCAGCTGTCTGTGCTGTTGACGTCTATGAAAATGGAAAAAAATATTTGACTTCAATCGCAACTATGTTATTAGATCCTTCGGCAAGACAATGTTATGATGCTTGGTTGGACGTACGTAAAAGTGGGTCGCCAGAATTGGTGGCGCTAACAAAAGCCAGATTTCAGTGGTTTAATAATACATCGAAAAACCTATGTTTTTCAGAGTTGATGTTGGAATCATTGTCTAATACACAGACTGTACAACCGAAACCTCCTCCATGCAGACAATTGAGTTCAAAACCAGTTTGTCGTCAGTGTCAGTGTCATTTTGATTTCAATGAACCATATCTGGTACTACATTGTGATTGCACGACACGTGTTGGACATGTTGGGTGTATTCAAGATTTCTCAACACGTGTTGGTACTAAATGTCCGGTTTGTCGTCAAAGATTATTACAAAGACATCGAGTTTCAAAATATTTATTTTGGAACGTAAAAGAGAAATTTAAATTTATTGCGTAATTGTTTCTATACACTGTTTGTATATTACATGTACTTTTCCTTTTTCATCTCGTACCGAATAAGCGTTATGTTGTTGTCCGATACAAGTTCCCTCGACAACACATCTAAATGTGTAAAAACCACCGACATTTGCTTGGTTTGGCAGCGAAGCACGCGTCAGAAGTGTTATTTGCGTACCGTCCAAAATCCCATAGTCTGCTAGAGTTCCTTCACTGTCAAAATCTGGCTCATTTCCATCCTCATCAACCAAAGTTTTGGATGGTGTTTGAAAGAAAAAATCAGTGCCCGGTGTAATCCACTGCATCTCCGCTAGTTCACCGATAAGACGCTGCATCGAATTGCAACGAATGGCTGTTTGGTGTTCATCCATATGAACAATGATTGTTTTTTCATCTGAGATGGTAGCACTCAAAAACGACGTTAGATATTTTAAACAATTTTCAGACGGTGCTTTTCTAACATTTTTCCACTGCTGATACCATTGCAATACTTCAGTATTTCCAGCAGCGTGTTTCAAGACCTTTTTAATGCGAGGATTTAATACTCGGTGAATAACATCTGTATATTTAGCGACGGAAGGCGGAATATTCGTCCACGTATCATGCATTAACGAATATTCTACGAAAGGTGAACCACCAACTGCCAACAAAGCAATAACCTCCCGTGTATCGTCTGAATCTTGGGAGCAAAATATACCAGGACGTGCTTTAAAGAGGGATTCTCGATTGATCATTCTGGTAGCCACATTCTCTAACGAATCAATACACCGATAGACATCTTTGGAATACTTGACAGTTACGTAATGTCCATTAAATGCAACGATGTATCCCACAAACGTTGGATTTGCTTCTAATACTGGAATAAAATACCCCGATGGGATTTTTTGAATGTCTATACGTTGAGCCCACTTGCCTTTTGAATGAAGAACATCTTTCAAAACTTCCACAGAGTAATCTCCATATAACGGATTGAACATCGGTACACCAAAAGATTTTTCTTCCATTTTTTTAGAACGACTGTCCATTTCTTCTCGTGTTACAATATGTGCACCATACATATTTTGCAAACATCGCATGCCACAGGTGAGGTCACCGTGTTGTTTTATCACTGGAGAATCCAACATCGGAAATGTTTGATATGGTTCGAGTTCTTCTTCCTCTGATTCAGATTCGGACTCTTCATATGATACAAACTCTTTATTTGCCCCAAGTTCCAAATCTCTTTTCAAACGCGCAAGAATTGCTTCGCGATCTCCCACCATAAACGACATGTTTAATATAATAACGTCCCATTTATACGTCCCATTTATAAGCCGTTATACCTTCGCCCAATGTGCGGTGTTGTGCAACATCGGGAGGGTCAAACATTAATCGACACAACCTTCCAAAATCCATAGAACCATACAATATACCTCTATAATCACGTCTTACGATAAGCAACCATAATTGGAAGGCTTCACTAAACTTTCCATTGGGTACAAGATTCACCAATCCTTTATGCATAACATCGTACCGTCTTCGTCGTTCAATGACGATGGGTATTGTCATATGTGGTATTTTTGTTCTGTGTGTCCACGATTTTTCAGAGGAACAGAAGAAAAAGTCTTTGAATGACACCGAATACGTCGACATAAAATGCGCATGCACCATTTGCAAATATAATCCATCATTGATCATACTATGTACAAATAACTCTTCTGGCTTACCATAGCTAGTCAGATGATTTAAAACGTCCAGAACTGCTAATGGACGGTTTTCAGCGACTGCTTGGTACGCAGAAACACGCGAACCTCGCGCATTATACGAAGCACGGGCACCGTCAGATAACCGACCTAGATTTTCCCAGGTTAAATCCTGTACGCGGTCTCGAAACTTACGAATTTTTAAATGACGCGTCTCAGTTCTCACAAAATCGTCCCACAGTGTCTCGGGCATATCGGTTAAGATGGGAACAGTGTCCCACATTGTATATTGTGCAAAAGACCGTCGGATACTAAGAAAACGCACATATAATTGATACACAAGCGCAGGGTGGATTTGAAACTCATTTTCTCCAATTTTCAATCGATGTTTGCGAATATCAAAATGCTCTAATCCTGCTGTGTGAGCAATAAACCACGATGCACGAAATTCAAGCGCGTCTAAATAGACAAATATATGGTGCTCCAAAGTTTTAAATTCATACCATTTCAATTCAAGCGTATCCAAAGCATTTAAAATGTCGGAAATGGTGAACGTGGCAGTATCATACGACACGTGTGTTCGTAAGCAATGCGTTTTCATCCAGATACGTGTCTCCATCGGTATAACTGTACAACCCGGCTTCGATGCCAACCATCTACACATGGAAATGCACGTATATATAAACATGCCTTCACACCATCCTTTTAATTGGCCTGGGATCCTGTCAAACAACGAATCCCAGACTTCAAATGTATATATTTCCATTTTGTTGGCCAAACGCATATATGGCACATCGTCGTTTTCATCCATAATCATGGAACCATCAGCATGGGATAATAAAATATCGTAGGTATCAAGTAAATACAAAAATAAATCAGCTTTTGAAACGTTCGAGTCAAGAGAATAATTCATACATTCTGTCAACGTGTGACATCGAAAAATACTTTTGTAACTAGAACTATACATTTTATATGGAATTACTTTTAACTTATATACATTTAACGACCTGACGAACCAAATCCACCAAAGTTTTTTGTGTCTAAAGAAGAAGTTCGATAAATATTTGGTGACGAGTAGTGCTGTATTATCATTTGAGCAATGCGATCACCTGATTTAATTTTATAATCTTGTTGACTGAAATTGAACAATTTTACTTTAATTGGACCACGATAATCTTCATCAATAATACCACCGAATGGCACAATATCATGCAACATACCGAGTCCAGAACGACCCTCAATCTTACCATAGTGTTGAATTGGCAATTGAACAGCCAACTGCGTGTCAATTATAACAGAACCATTAGCAGGAACAATTGCCGCACTAGGTGAAAACAAATCGTATCCCGCAGCACCAGCTGATTTTCGCTGTGGTGTACAATCATCACGAGATACAATACGCATTCCACTGGACAAAATTTGCCCAAGACCATGGGTTTCAATAGGTAAAGGACGAACCATTTTTAACAGATCTGTGGGCAAGATGGCAGGTTGTAACTCAGAATGGTTCGAAAACATTTTTTCATTTATTTTCAAGTTTATTAACATTTCAATATATTCTCTACTTTTATCTTTTTAGCACTAGTGTTTTCCTTTTGAATGGTGCTGCAATACGTAAACAGTGTATTCTCAATATTTGATGAGGAAAATCAAACTCTATATTTGTACAAAAAGAACGACAATCATGTAATATTGTTTCTAAAGATTCCAAACTCATATTGTCAACAATGTGTGCGTCTAACAAGTACATTTCAGGTGCAGACGTATCGACACGGACCTCAAATTGACATTCAATCTCGGGCATCGCGTTTAAACGCAAAAGCAATTGCTTCAAACATTTTTTATCCTTTTCGTCCACAGAACTTAAATCGCAACTAGTGACAACACACTCTTTCGGTCTTTTTCTTTTCTTTTTCCTTTCTGGTTTTTTTCCATAACGCCAAATGTCAATTCGTACAACCTCTTCAGCAGTAGAAATGCGCAGATCACGAATGTGATCATTTGTATCGCGAATATTTTGAAAATCTTCAATTGACATTGAAGGCATTCCTCGAATTGCAATAATGTATCGCGTTGGAAATTTTGTATTTGTCGATAATACAAGACCAGATTTGACCGCACCATTTATAGAGGAAATATAGTGCAGCGTCTTTTCTATAAATGCATTCTCATTTGCTTGGAGAGCGACAGGTCTTTTTACTCGAACCAGGGATATCTCTCGGGATTTATTAGATGCAACTGGTGGAAGGAGTAGCTTGCCACTACTATTACTACTGAACGTATCAACCATACTTTATTACTCGAGACAGACCTTCTTTTATACTCGATATTAATATCAATATTTCCAGAAGAAGTATCAAGTCTTGTTTTTATTCCCGTAGCGCCGTGTTTTTTTGCTATATATTTCCATTCGTCAATATCTTCGTCATCAAACGAATCCACAAATGTCAGGCGTAATTTCAGACCAGTGGTATAATTTAAAATACCGACGTACGCAACGTCAAGATCTACATTATTCTCAGCAAAATTAGACTTGTACAACTCTTCCATTATATTTTGGGCACTTTTTTGGATGTGTCCCGCTAAATATGGATTAGAAACTTCCATTATGTCGACGTCAATGGTAACTATATACCCTATGACATTAAATAAAACATGTTGGGAATATGTGCACAACAAAATTCAAAGGATGTTCAAAACAAAATGGATTTTAATTCATGGACAGTCAAACAAAAAATACAGGATTTTTTACAAACATTAACCTCTTTTGAAAAATTAACCATCCACTTTTGTCAAATCGCACAAAAAATGAAAAATCCAAAAAATAGCGATTATCAACAAGCCTTGCAAACATTTCACAACCTACATTATCACGAATTCTTGTATCATAACACCCACCGAACACCGGAATGTAGAGATTTCATTCAATGCCTACGAGAATTCGAACAAATCAAAAAGCCAAAAAAAACAGAATACGTTGAGTTGTTCCACACATTACAAGCTTTTCAAAAAAAACAACTGCCAGGAGGACACTACAACAAAGTACCATTCATGTTTACAAACCGTGTCGCCGAACAGTGGTTCTATGACGAAGTCGGCATCGCAAAGAGTAAAGACCAAAAGTATGAATTGTACGAGAATGGAATATGGACTGGTCATACCAATTGTCCAGCAAATAATGCTTCTAAACCAGACCAACATCTATTGCAAATTGAATTGAACGAAAAACACAAAGAAACACTTTTGAAATTACAAAAAGATAATATTCAACTACATCAAGATTTTGTCTCACACATGGAAGACGAATATCCTTATAAATCGATTCAAATGGATTATATACAACGAAACCATGCGTATGTACGCAATTTGAACGAAAAATACGAACAATTGAAACACAGTTACGAACAATTACATGAACAACATCGTGAATTAAAAAATATGTTTACACTCAATCAACAACTGAATCATTGTCAATTTGATGAAATAAATAACCTACGATACACATTGGAAATGAAAAATCGCGAAGTGGCGTACAAAGACAACGAATTGCATTATTTTAAAAATAGTTTTAAAAGAGTTCGATATGCATAATCTTTTTTTTTTTATTCACGATGTTGTTCAGGTATATATTCAGGTATATATTCAGGTGGTTTACATTTACAACATTTCAAAGCTATATTTGCCCATTTACCCCACTCTCCTTTGTACGGATTTGTTAAAAACTTTTCATTAAAAAAAGCATTCAAGATAAATGATTTGTCGTGAATCATTTGCAATTGCGCTGCTGCTAACAAAACGGATAATACCAATTTTCCAAATGCATAGACGTCCATACGTTTGGATTTATTTGTATTGGAACATTTCCAATTGTCGACAACCAATTTATCCACAATATAATTGACCGTTCCACAATATTGGAAATTGTCCAAATGTGATGAAAAGTCCCAGTCAATTAACTTTGGGGTTCCTTTATGAAATATGACGTTCTCTGGTTTGATATCTCGATGGGCGATTCCATTTTCATGGAGAAAGTGTATGGCTTCACGAATATGGACAAGGTGATTCTGCATATATTTCCACTTAAAAGGTTTGTGCATATAATCAAAAAAATCAGAATCAGCGTAATCCATGCATATAAACGTGGTCAATGGGCCTGTACGTATAATATCGATAGGCTGTAATATGAAATCGGATGTTGGTAAATTCATAATTCTAAAATGTCTTAGTTCTATATCAATTGAACTGATTGTGGTGAATTCAGTTCTTTTTTTCCATAACCTACGTTTTTTATCGATAAAAAACGCGCTGCCTTTGGAACCGCTAACACAAGTCAATTTTTTCATTTTCATTGAATCCTTTTTCGTCATTAATGTATGAGTACATCCCATAGTTAATGGATTCAACTGTGGTTTATACTCTCGTTTTACAGTTACAATGCGGTTGTATTTATAGTAAACATTTTTTTATTAAGTACATAGGGGTCGAGTATAAATGATCAATTTTTACAACAATAATGCGCCTCATTGCAATATTTTATTTTGATCAGTACGCGTACAAGTATGTCCAAGACCTGAGTTTCGTCTCTTATTTTAATCGCAATTCTGTGTCTGAACAACTGCATGAATTTGTCAAAGGTACCGTTAAAACAATACAAGACCACCGAAAAATATTTGAATATCCACCTTGGCAACTTGTCTGTCATCGCGTACAGGATATTAATGCAGTTATTGTAACAGATAATGAATATCCAACGAACATTTTGTTCGAATTTCTCCAAAAAATACATGAGTCTCCTGACATAATAACAAATATATTGTCAAATTGTCAAGACCCGCGGACTGTCAGTAACATGTACAGAGTCAAAGTAGATGAAACGATGGTTATTGTGCATGAAAATATCGACTGTAGTAGCGATATGAGCTTGTTGAAAAATCCTTACAAGGTGGAACCTGATTGCGTTATTTGTTGAACAACACTTTTGACAACATCTTTTACTGTTTGTGCTTTTTTTACAAACCATGATAGAATGGAATTACCAGATGCGATTTCGACAGAACTTCGTATAGGCATGGACCGTGGCTTTTGTGGCGGTGGGTCAATAAACATGTTGTTATGCTAAATTATACTTTTATAGTCTTAACAGCAAAACCCGACACATGTATTGCAATATATTTCTAAACAATTTGTGCATTTGACGAAATGTTCAAGACAGACATCTTTCTCGCAAAGAGGACAGTGTTCCATATACTTTGGATTTCTTAAAGCATTGCACATTGAACAGTCTTCAACGTTATAAAAAGATTGTACATACGTTTTCCATGGTCCACAGACATTTTCAGAGGTCTGTTTGGACACTTTATTTACTTGTCTAAGACGTGTTATGTCCTTTGGTACTAAATAATGTGTCAACACTGAGAGTAGTGTAGTTTTTGGTCCGAAAGTTTTATCCATTTCTTGTTGTTTTTCCCTATAAATACAACACTATTTTAATAAATGTTCACCGCGCTCATCTTTCTAAATATGTGTTTGACAATTATGGCAATACAACCCCAAATACAACCGACTTCGAATGAAATACGAGAGATATTTAATCAGCAACATTCGTGTTCGAATGGAAATTTTACTATTGAACTT
>Ga0114997_10003919_pt1 | contig 11596 bp, 9 predicted proteins | sample ArcticOcean_MG_C_2_FD_87045 | JGI IMG/M metagenome (GOLD analysis project Ga0114997, IMG submission 87045) | Marine microbial communities from western Arctic Ocean - ArcticOcean_MG_CB4_136 | ecosystem: Environmental > Aquatic > Marine > Oceanic | place: Arctic Ocean: Canada Basin | collected... | reverse complement strand
ATGAATGGATGGATCTTAACACAGTTTATTTTAGTTTTCTTCGTATTTGAGAAGGTTTACCAAATCTTCGGGCGAATTTACTGGAGGAAGACAGGTCCCAAACTTACAAATATAGGCTGTGACTTTACTATTCTTTAACGTTTTACCCGCTAATAATGGCAATGTAGCACTATTTTTAACCATTTCGTCTTCATATGAAAATGCAAACACAGCGTTGGGGAAAAATCCCGAACGGATAACCTTGAGCATTTCTTTAGTGGGGGAGTCATTTCGCTTACCGATGATGGCCACTTCTTTTAAGCCTCCTAAGTAGAGGTGTAATGCTTGCATCATAAATGATGAATTCATTCCGTATTCAACGAGTTCTTCATGGAAAGCAAGAAAAATTTTTTCAGCACATTTAATTAAACTTACTTCTTCTAAGTAAACACCTAATTTTAGAAATGCAAGTGATGCATTACTATTTCCTGAAGGTTCGACGCCATCGTACCCTGAAATTTGCCTGACGATTAGATTTTCTCCGTCGATTGCAGTTTCATGATACGCACCTTCGGAAATAAATTTTTCCTCAACTGTTTTCATAAGGCTACGTGCTTCAAGTATGTGCTTTACATCGTAGGTAGCTTCGTAAAGCTCTAGGCAAGCGACAGCTATAGATGAGTAGTCAAAGAGATAACCATCATATCGAGACTCGCCATCTCTAAATCGTCTAAGCAACTTTCCTTTTGATGTTTTTAGATTGGATAAAATAAATTGCATTGCTTTTTCTGCTTTTATAATTCGGTTCGTATCTTCTAGCACGCGTCCTGTCTTTGCCATAGCTGAAATCATAAGCCCATTCCACGATGTCAGCACTTTGTCATCTAGAAGAGGTCGAATACGTTTGTTTCGTTGCTCAAGAAGTTTTTCTCGAGCAGTCTTTAGTTCAGTCGCAACTGTTTCTAGCTTTAATCCCAATTCCTTTGCCAATTGTTTCTGAGTGCGTGTTTGGTTGAGAATATTTTGATGCTCGAAGTTACCCTCCTTGGTAACGCTAAAAAATGGAATAGCAACGGATGCTGTTTGCCGGCCTAAGGTCATTTCGACTTCTTCTTTAGACCAGACATAAAACTTACCCTCCACACCCTCACTGTCGGCATCCTCAGCGCTAAAAAAACCGCCTTCTGGGGAGGTCATATCGCGATCAATATAATTTAGGACATCGTTGGCATAGTCTGCAAATTCTTGGTTTCCCGTGACTTGAAATGTTTCAATTAGCGCTGTAACAAATAGTGAATTGTCGTAAAGCATTTTTTCAAAATGAGGGACTAGCCATCGGTAGTCTGTGCTGTAACGCGAGATACCACCTCCAATTTGATCGTAGATACCGCCCCACTTCATAGCTCGAAGGGTACTTTTTGTCATTTCTAGACTAGGCCTGGATCCTGTGCGGTTATAATGCCGCAATAACATTGATAGGCCCATGGAGGGAGGGAACTTGTTTTGTGGTTGAAAACGGAACCCGTGGTTTAAGTTATCGTAATGACTTTCATAAAGTTTTGCTGCTTTATCTTCACCGTCGAAATCAAGTGTTTCTATTGTTCCTTTAGTTGGCTCGCGTTGCGAACTTTGACGGATTGCTGTTACTAGCGCCTCGCTTTGTTTTTTTACTTTTTCTGGTTCGTCGAGCCATGTTTTGGCTAGAAATATTAATACATCGCTAAACGAAGGAAGGTTGAATCGTTTGTTTGGAGGGAAGTAAGTCCCGGAGTAAAAAGGCATTCCTTGAGGTGTTATGAAAACATTGAGTGGCCAGCCACCCTGTTGTCCCATTGCTTGAACCGATTGCATATAGATACTATCAATATCAGGTCTTTCCTCTCGATCAATTTTGATGCTGATAAAATGCTCATTGAGAAGCTTGGCCAATTCAGGGTCTTCAAAAGATTCTCGTTCCATAACATGGCACCAATGGCAGGTCGCGTAGCCTATGCTAACGAGTAATGGTAGATTTTTATCTAGGGCTATTGTAAAAGGTTCTTCTCCCCAGGGATACCAGTTGACTGGATTATGCGCATGTTGAAGAAGATAAGGACTTTTTTCATGGATCAATTGGTTGGTATATGGATGCTTGGTCATAATATTGACTCTAATTGTTCAAAAAAATCTGGGAAAGATTTTTCAACACAGTTTGGATTTTTAATACGTACTCCTGGGATCTTGAGTCCGGCCAGGGCCAGACTCATAGCCATGCGATGGTCGTCATATGTTTCAATGTCTGCTGGAACGTATGTTCCTGGATGAATTATTAAAAAGTCTTCACCTGTTTCAACGCGGGCGCCTAATCTAGAGAGTTCTCCTTTTAAGGCTTCTATTCGGTCCGTTTCCTTAATTTTTAAATTTCCAATGCCAGAGATGCGTGTCATACCTTTAGCAAATAATGCAGTAACAGCGAGAGTCTGGGCTACGTCAGGCATGTTGTTCATATTGATGTCTATTCCTCTCAAAGGGTTCCCTTTTATAAAAATTTTTTCAGGTGATCGTTCAATTGTGCAACCCATCTGTTCTAAAACATCGAGAAAGCCAGCATCTCCCTGCAAGCTGTCTGGATTTAGTCCAAATAAGGTCATTTCTCCTTGAGTGATTGCTGCTGCCGCAAGGAAGTATGATGCGCTAGACCAGTCAGCTTCAACATCATAGTTTCTCGCTTGGTAAGTTTGACCTGCTGGAATATAGAACTGGGTATAGTTTTTATTCTGAACAGTTACTCCAAAGTCTTTCATGATGCTGAGTGTTATATCGGCATAGGACTTGGAAGTTAGATTTCCAATTATATCGATGGTTGTGTCACTTTTAAAATAAGGTGCGCAAAGTAGAATAGATGTTAGGTATTGACTGCTTTTGTCGCCAGCAAGATTGATTTTACCTCCTAAAACCCCGCCCCCTGAAATTTCCAGAGGAGGACAGCCGTTATTTTTTAATGATCGAGCTTTGACCCCCATTTGATTGAGTGCGTTCAATAAATCGGAAATGGGTCGCTCCAGCATCCGCCGTTCGCCTGTTAGATAGGTCGTTCCTGGAGATAAAGCTGCGAAAGTAGTTAAAAAACGCATTGTAGTTCCTGCAAGGCCGATAGAGATTTCGCTCTGCGGGCACTTTATATCTCCGCCAGTTCCTAAAACAATGAAGTCGTGATCCTCTTGTTTAACAAAAACACCAAATTGTTCGAGAGCCAGGCGCATATATTTTGTATCGTTACTAACCAGCGGTTTTTGTAAAGTCGAAGTTCCATTAGCGAGAGCTGCTATTAAAAGCGCGCGATTGGTGTAACTTTTAGAGGCTGGGCATTCGATTTTCGCAACAATTTTTCCTGCAGGATTAATTTTTTTCAAAAAACAGTCTCCACAACTTGGATAAAACATGAACTATACCATAATCATATAAACCCAAAGGCTCCTACGAAATGTAGCATTAATTTGTAGGTGGCTCACTTGTTTCGACAGTTTGATTTTGTTACCATCAGGATACCCCTTAATGTTAATCGTTAGTCTTTTAAGCCCTTTGTTTTTAATGTTTTTTTGAGCTTTAATTATGGTTGATGACAGTGCAAAGGATCAGCGAAAAAAGTCATACTGGAAGCGTCTTGACCATTGGTGGAAAAATAAGGGAGAGGCGGAGCAAAAACGTATCAAATCGTTTATTCCGCTATCTCTGTATACGGTTGCAGTTGTTTATGGAGTGATCTATCTTTCTATTCTCAATACGGTTAACCGTGGTAAGGGAATGGATGCTATTAAAAGTTGGTATGGTGGCGATAGGTCAGAGATAGTTAGAGCACTTAATAAAGAAAAAGATTATTTGGAAAATAGTTTTAAAAAAATGATTCGAAAAAGAGTTTCTGGTGGGCGCTGAATACTAGAAATTTTTTTCCTTCTTTAAGTTCATGCATGGTAATCAGTCTATGAAACGTCTCGTTTATACACTCAATATGTTTTATCTTTTTGGGCTTAGTTTGTGGCTTGGGGGTATGTTTTTGCTTGGAATCTTGGTTGAGATCATAGTGCGGATCAAACTTAAAGATCAGCCACTACAGGCTAGCGAAATAATGAATAGCGTAATGGATATTTTTAATATTCAGGTGATCTATACTTGTATAGGGCTTATGATCACCACCGAGATTGTAAAGTTTTTGGTTAATAAGTTTAGTATTCATGAGTTTGACACGCTAACGCTTGAAAGGCGTAGATATGTGAAAGAAGTGATTCTCATTATTATGATTTTGCTGGCGTTTTATATGGGAAGTTTTCTAAGGCCTGAAATGCACGAAGTAGATAAATTAAAAAAAGCCAATCCAGCAGACCAGAAACTGCAAATACGTTTTGATCGTTTTCATTCGAAGTTTGTAAATATTTATTCCGTGAACATGATTCTAGGGCTATCACTTTTCTATATCCACGGTAAGGAGATGACTCGGTTCCGAAAAAATTCCAATGAAACTGATGGTTGAGACGGTCATTACCTTTCGTTAACTAATTAGCCTAACCCATGTCTCATCGTCTATTCTTTTTCTTTGTGGGCTGTTTTTTTTGTGGAGCTTGTTTTTTGCAACTAACCTCTGTAGTGTTTGCGATGCACAAGGCTAAAGTCCCTTCTAGACAAGGGTTGTCTAATAATCAACATGAAATTTTAGCTAAATCGTCCTCTACTAAATCAGATAATTTATTTATGGTTCGTATTCCCAAAGGGACCTTTAAAATGGGGTCGAGTTTCATAGAAAATAAAAAGCACGTGAAGGAGTGTCGCAAGTATGACAAGTCTTGTGAATTATGGTGGTTTAGTGATGAGTTTCCGGACCAACTTATTTTTCTTGATAGTTTTTGGATAGATGTTTATGAAGTAACGAATGATAAATATCTCGAGTTTGTTATTGCCACGGGGCATCGTCTTGCCTTAGATGAAACCTGCGAAACAGCTAAATGTCGCGAGGGTAATCTGTGGGAAGGCTTTTCGTTTCCTGCTCGGATTAAACGCCAGCCAGTAACGCAAGTTAGCTGGCAAGATGCTAATGCATACTGCCAGTGGCGAGGTAAGAGACTTCCTTCTGAGGCGGAATGGGAAAAGGCAGCAAGAGGCCCAAGTGGTAACATATACCCTTGGGGTTCGAGGTCACCTAAAAGCCGCGCAACTTATGGTAGAAAATGGCGTGGTATTTTCACTATGACAGACGCAGGAGCTTACTCTCAAGGAGCATCATTATATGGTCTCTTTGATATGGCAGGAAATGTTTGGGAATGGGTTGATGATTGGTATGATTTAAAGTATTACCAGTGGAGGCGTAAGAAAAATCCAAGGGGTCCGGGTGAAGGTGAGTTTAAAGTAGTTCGCGGAGGATCCTGGGTAAATCACGCCGATACTTTACGCAGTTCTTTTAGAAGGTGGAGTGAACCTGAAGTGAGATATAATGATACTGGATTCCGGTGCGCGCGAGATGACAATTAAGAAACCAAAAAGAGCAGATGAGCTCACAAAAATAGAAAAAGAGCACCTTTCTCCCTACATCTCAGATGTTGATGCAGATATCTTTGTCATTGGGAACCTTAATCCAGAAGTAGTTGGAGCTGCTCTTGCTCGTTACAGTCGAGCTCCCACTGGAATCAAAGAAACAATCGCGCGTGAATTTCTTAATCCGGATGGAACACCTAATGAGGTCAAGGGTACTGAACTTATTGATCGAGTGGTTAATAAGTATGGCGACGAGTCTGTTGCTGAACTTGCGGTTGCCCCCCTTTGCATTGAGAATGTTTCCAATCTGATGACAAAAATTATTGAAGACTGCAGGATTGGTGGTTCGCCAATTGAAGAGTCGACTCGTTATGTTTTATACGATGTAAAGCATAATGATCAGTGGCGATATGTTCGTCCTCAATCGATTATGAAATCCGGCCTAGCCGAGCCATATGTTAAGACGATGGATTTTTTGTTTGAAACTTATGCGGGTTTAGTTGAGCCGATGCAGGAATTTTTTCGTAAAAAACTTCCCGCATCAACGTTTAAAATTGAGGTAGAGCGTGAAGGCCACGTAGCAATGTTAGGTTCTGACGCATTGCTAAATGATAACGAAAAAAGAGCTCATCGTTTAGCTTATGGTTTCACTATACGAAGCGCAGCTTGCGATATTATTCGTTGCATTCTTCCCGCTTCGACTAAAGCGAATATGGGGCTTGTTGGGAATGGAAGATTTTACAGTGGACTCATCAGCAAGTTGCTATCTCAGGATCTTGATGAGGGTTGGTTACTTGCAGAAAATGTTCGCAAAGCGCTGGGAACGCAGATTCCCACTTTTATCAGGCGAGCAGGTAAAAATGAATATCTTGTCGAAAATCAAAAAAAAATACGAGAACTTTCCGTAGCATTGTTCAAAGATGTCCCAATTGAAATGGTTCCAGAGGTTGTTCTAATCGAAGATCGAGTTGAGGACTACACGATCAATCTCTTAGCAAATATCATATTCCCGTATGTACAACATTCTACGATGCAAATCCGCAATATTGTTCGCGCGCTCCCTGAAGAAGAAAAAAATAAAATTTTATCTACAGTCCTTGGTGAGAGAAAAAGTAAAAGAGATCGACCGCCTCGTGCCTTTGAATATGGCTACCCAATAAATTTTGATGTGGTTACAGGGTTTGCTGAGTATCGGGATCTGCAAAGGCATCGAATGCTGACACAACAAAGACAAGATATGAATGTGTCACTTGGCTACTCAGTTCCTGAAGAAATTGAGGAAATGGGCAAAGGGGAGGTTGTTCAAGAATGTTTTGAACGATCAGAGTCGCTTCATAGCGATTTAATTAAGGCTGGGCTTGTCCGCGAAGCACAATATGCCCCATTATTTAATCACTTTATTCGCTGGAATATGGGTATGAATCTAAGAGAGATGGGACATCTCACCGAATTACGTTCCCAAAAAGCCGGACACCCAAAGTATCGCCGTACGGTCCAAGTGATGGCAAAACTTTATCTAAAAAGACATCCTGAGATGGGGTCGGTTCTAAAATTTGTTGATTATAATGACTATGATCAGGGAATTACTCGCGCTGAGCAGGAAGCACGGACAGCACGAAAAAGTCTTTCCACAGGCGTATTTGATGATATGGATTAGAAAGTAGTTTTAAAAAGGTTTTCAGGGACTCTTGTAGTCGTATACCTACTTTAAAAGTAGAATATGTTTGATGCATGCCAAGTTTGGCTGGTTTTCGAAGCCTTTTGTTTAAACTAAAAATATATTTTTTGCATAGAATTGATGTTTTTCGTTGATATTCGTTTTGGTTTGTTTATTATTGGCATTTACTATTTTCGAATAAATCCTTAGGAAAGTGTGAAGTTATGAAAATTGGTGTCCCAAAAGAAGTTCACGATGGTGAAAAAAGGGTGGCAACGACTCCCGATGTCACCAAGCATCTCATTAAGTTAGGTTTTGAAGTTGCGGTTGAATCAGGGGCTGGAGCCGGTTCTAATTTTTCTGATTCTTCTTACACCGAGGCAGGTGCAACGATTAAGGAAGGTGCAAAAATAATTTGGGAAGAGAGTGATATTATTTTAAAAGTTCGAGCACCAGAGTTTAATTCCAAACTTAATACTGAAGAAATAGACTTGCTTCATGAAAAACAGGTAATAATTACCTTTCTCTGGCCAGCGCAAAATCCTGAATTACTTAAAAGCTTGGCTGACAAGAAGGTAACTGCCCTGGCTATGGATAGCGTGCCACGAATTTCTCGTGCCCAAAAAATGGATGCGCTTAGCTCAATGGCAAATATTGCAGGATATCGTGCGGTGGTTGAAGCAGCCCAACACTTTGGTAGGTTTTTCACCGGTCAAATCACTGCAGCAGGTAAAATCCCACCAGCCAAAGTCATGGTAATTGGGGCAGGTGTAGCCGGACTTTCAGCAATTGGGGCAGCTAAAAGTATGGGAGCGATTGTACGTGCTTTCGATACTCGACCAGAAGTTAAGGAACAAGTTGAGAGTATGAATGCAGAATTTTTAGAACTCGATTTTAAAGAAGAAGGTTCGGGAACTGGGGGGTATGCAAAGGTTATGAGTAAGGAGTTTATAGAAGCTGAAATGTCTTTATTTGCAGAACAGGCAAAAGAGGTTGATATCATAATAACTACTGCCTTGATTCCAGGGAAACCAGCTCCGGAGTTGATTAAAGAAGAAATGGTTGTTTCTATGAAAGACGGTAGCGTTATCGTTGATCTTGCTGCTGAGCAGGGGGGCAATTGCAAGTTATCGGAAGCGGGGATAGTTAAAAAGGTTCATGGAGTATCAATTATTGGTTATACAGATTTACCTAGCCGCTTGGCCACGCAGTCAAGTCAGTTATATGGGACCAATTTACGCCACCTTTTAACTGACATGTGTAAGGAGAAGGATGGCAATATTGTTGTCGATATGGAAGACGAAGTGGTTCGAGGAGCAACCGTCGTTAAAGATGGAGAAGTGACTTGGCCTCCGCCTGCACCAAAATTATCTGTAGCACCACCTTCTAAAGCTGAAGAAAAATCAACAGATACAACTCCTAATCAAGTGGTTGTAGAGAAACCTTCGTGGTTGGGGCCCTTGGTTACTTTCTTAGTTGGGGGTTTAGGTTTGTTAGGGCTTGGAGCTGTGGCACCGGCGTCGTTCATGGCTCATTTTACCGTGTTTGTTCTAGCCTGTTTTGTGGGTTATATGGTCATATGGAATGTGAAAGCAGCTCTTCATACACCACTAATGAGTGTGACTAATGCTATCAGCAGTATTATTGTTATTGGGGCTATTTTGCAGATAAGTTCAGGAGAGAACATGATTACGTGGATTGCAGGGTTTGCTACCACGATTACAGCAATTAATATAGTGGGCGGATTTGCGGTAACGCGCCGCATGCTCGAAATGTTTCGCAGATAGGAGAGAAGTAAATGAGTGAAGGTATTGTTACTGCTTCTTACGTTGGGGCAACTATTCTGTTTATTTTAGCTCTTGGTGGTTTGAGTAATCAGGAAACGTCACGTCGTGGAAATATATTTGGTATGACAGGAATGGCAATCGCTCTTATAGTGACAATTGCTACTGTTACTTCTAATATCGAAATTCTTATTGGTGGTCTGTTAATAGGTGGTTCTATTGGATTAATTTTAGCTAAGCGCGTTAAAATGACGGAGATGCCAGAGTTAGTGGCAATTCTTCATAGTCTTGTTGGCTTAGCGGCAGTATTGGTTGGTTATGCTAACTTCATGGATCCAACCCGGTTAGAACATTATGCAGGTGTAGAATTAACCATTCATGATATTGAAACTTATTTAGGCATTCTTATAGGAGCCATTACGTTTTCGGGATCGCTGATCGCATTTGGTAAGCTAAGTGGCAAGATAGGGGGAAATCCGATGCTTCTGCCTGCTCGACACTGGCTTAATCTTGGATTGTTATTGGCTTCAGTTTACCTTTGTTCTATGTTTATTGATCAATCAGCAGCGGGTAGCGGGTTAAACCCATTATTGATCATGACGGGGATAGCATTGCTGTTTGGTATTCATATGGTCGTGGCTATTGGTGGTGCAGATATGCCGGTGGTTGTTTCGATGCTCAATAGTTACTCTGGGTGGGCAGCTTCGGCAACAGGATTTATGCTTAGTAATGACCTTTTGATTGTAACAGGCGCATTAGTAGGTAGCAGTGGTGCTATCCTGAGTTACATTATGTGTCGTGCGATGAATAGAAAATTTATAGCAGTAATAGCCGGGGGCTTTGGTACTACATCAGGTGGTTCTTCCCCTAGCGCAGATGTTGACCAGGGCGAGGTTATAGCTTTAGAAGCACCAGATGTTGCTAGTTTATTGACTGAGGCTAAAGAGGTTATGATTATCCCTGGTTATGGAATGGCAGTTGCGCAAGCCCAACATATTGTGTGCGAGATTACAAAAACTCTACAAAGTAAAAAGATAAATGTTCGATTTGGGATTCATCCAGTTGCCGGTCGCATGCCAGGGCATATGAATGTTTTATTAGCTGAGGCTAGAGTGCCTTATGACATTGTTTATGAAATGGATGAGATCAATGATGACTTTCCTAATATTGATGTGTCAATTGTGATTGGGGCAAATGATATAGTTAACCCTTCCGCACAAACCGATCCCAACAGCCCAATTGCAGGAATGCCCGTTCTTGAATGTTGGAAGGGTAAAATAACAATTGTGTTAAAACGAGGTATGGCTACTGGATACGCAGGTGTTCAAAACCCCCTATTCTTTGAAGAAAACACACGCATGTTGTTTGGTGACGCAAAAGCTAGTTTGGATAAAGTCTCTAAGAGCCTTTAAGCTTTTTACTAATTCGCTTCTAAAATATACCCCCTCCCACCAGGGGAGGGGGGTCTCCAAATAAGATTAAATCGAGCTTTTAGTCTCTATAAGCGACTCCATGTGTTTCTCCACTTGTGTTTATTTTAGTTTTAACACTAAGGTCTGCGGCTGAAACTACAGCAAGTTTGTTTTCATCTCTGATAGCAACAAAAATAGTTTTCCCATCTGAACTAATAGCCAGCATGTCTGGGCGTTGTCCGATAGGAGTTGTTTTAACTATTTTCCGGCTAGTGGTATCGATCATAGATATCTGATTCAGTTTTCTTTGACCTACGTATACTGTTTTACCATCGGGACTAAGCACTAATCCATGAGGTTCTCCAGGCACATCGATTGAAGCCTCAATCAAACCAGTTTTTGGGTTCATTAGTAATAATTTATCATCCGTAGGATCATTAAGCCAAAGCTGGTCAAAATTGGCAGTGGGTTTGATTGCCATGACTCCTTTGGCTCCTGTAAAGGTCTTGACGATTTTCTTAGTGTTCACATCAACCACCGAAATCGTTGCATCACCCGCATTAGCTACGTACAAAGTTTTTCCATCAGGAGAAAAAACAGCGGTAATAGCTTTTTTCCCAGTAGACATAGTATGAGTAGCTTTTTTTGATGCGACATCAATGAAGGTAATATTGCCTGCTCCAACATTGCAAGAAACAGCGATTTTCCCATCGGGAGACACTGCAACATCATGAGCTTTGGTATCCGTTAATACATCAGCTAATTTTTCTTTTGTGGCAGCATCTATAATAGTTATACTATTAGTACCCAAATTGGCGATATAAGCTAGCTTACCATCAGGGCTAAAAGTCACATTATGCGCACCAGCACCAGTTGCAATTGTCTTTATGATTTTATTAGAACTAGTATCTATAACCTCTACATTTGCACCTTTCATATTAGCAACCCAAACTTCTCCAGCAGCACTTGTACTAACAAAACATATCAGGGAGAAGAAAAAAGCTGTAAAAATAGAACTTAAAAAAAGAGAGAATGGTTGCTGATTTTTTTTGCAAAGATTATTAGACTTGTCTTTGGTAGATTGCATTGGTTGAGTTTTCTCGTGCCTCATAAGTTACCCCCGTAGAAAATAGATGTCATAAGTTATTTAATTAAATAAACTATATGTCCTTTAATTATGAATAGCCAAACTTTTTTATTTTTTTTAACTTTACTCTTTAAACGGTTAAAGTTAGAACATGAAATACATAACTAGATTAATT
>Ga0114997_10003917_pt1 | contig 11596 bp, 11 predicted proteins | sample ArcticOcean_MG_C_2_FD_87045 | JGI IMG/M metagenome (GOLD analysis project Ga0114997, IMG submission 87045) | Marine microbial communities from western Arctic Ocean - ArcticOcean_MG_CB4_136 | ecosystem: Environmental > Aquatic > Marine > Oceanic | place: Arctic Ocean: Canada Basin | collected... | reverse complement strand
GTCAATAAGTATTTTTTTTCTTTTTGACATTTGACCAAATGTTATACTTTTACCTTTTGGTACAAATATTGAGTCATATCCAAAACCTTTATTACCTAAAATTTTTTTTGATATTTTACCCTTTATTTTTCCAATAGCACTTACAAAACCTCCCTTTGGATCTTTTAAGGTCAAACTACAAATAAATTCTGCATTTCTATTTTCAAAAGTTTTTTTTTTATTTTTTGTATTTACTAGTTCAATAATTTTTTTCATTGCATTTTTAAAGCCGCCATACCTTTTGGCCCATCTTGCAGAATAAATACCAGGTTTATTAGAAAGGCAACTTACTGCTAAGCCTGAATCATCTGATATTGAAATCATTCCTGTTTTTTTCGAAAAAAACCTTGCTTTCAGTTTTGAATTTTCAAGAAATGTTCTTCCAGTTTCTTTTGGTGAAGGTAACTTTAACTTAAAAGGTGAAAGTTTTTTATTTTTTTTGGATAACAAAAAGCTAATTTCTTTAAATTTTCCTTTGTTGTGAGTTCCTATTAAAATTTTTTTCATTTACCACTAGTATTCAAGATTTAAATTACTATATACCAAATATAATGAATAAAAATATGGAAAATAAACAAGAAAATGAAGAAAAAGTTGAAGGGGGAAAATCTGCTGATCCTAAAAAAGAAGAAAAAAAGGACCTGACTTTAGAAGATAAACTAAAAGAAGCCGAGGATAGAGCGTTGAGATCTTTAGCCGAGATAGAAAATCAAAGGAGAAGATTTGAAAAAGAAATCAAAGAAGCCTTTGATTATGGAGGCTTCAATTTTGCAAAAGAAACTATTTCTATTTTAGACAACTTACAACGAGCAAAAATTTCAATAAAAAATGATGAGACTTTAAAAAATAATAAAGATTTAGAGAAATTTTTATTAAATATAGACATTATAGAAAAAGATCTAATTTCTATATTTGAAAAAAATAAGATAAGCAAAATAGATTCTATTAACAAAAAATTTGACCCAAATTTACATCAGGCAATGTTAGAGGTAGAAGATGAAAAATCAGAACCAGGTACTGTAATTCAGGAAATTCAGCCTGGCTATATGTATGCGGAAAGATTGCTTAGACCTTCATTTGTAGGAGTTACAAAGAAAAAATTAGCCAAAAAAGAGGAAAATAGTGAAAAAAAGACTGATTAGCAGACTTGTAGAAACAAAAAAAGCACCCATATAGAAAGTTAGTAAACATAGGAAATTAAATATGAGCAAAGTAATAGGAATAGATCTTGGAACAACAAATTCATGTGTATCAATCATGGATGGTTCGCAAGCAAAAGTGTTAGAAAACACTGAAGGAGCTAGAACAACACCATCGGTTGTGGCCTTCATAGATAACGATGAAAAATTAATTGGACAACCCGCAAAAAGGCAGGCTGTAACAAATCCTCAAGACACCATTTTTGCATCTAAAAGACTTATAGGAAGAAGCTTTGAAGATGAGTCGGTAAAAAAAGATATCAATAAAGTTCCTTTTAAGATAGTAAAATCAGAAAATGGTGAGGCGTGGGTAGAGGGTAAAGGTAAAAAATATTCTCCTTCACAAATATCTGCTTTCGTTTTACAAAAAATGAAAGAGACCGCAGAGAAATATCTTGGCCAAGCAGTAACTAAAGCGGTTATAACGGTACCAGCATATTTCAATGATGCTCAAAGACAAGCAACCAAAGATGCGGGTAAAATCGCAGGCCTAGAAGTTTTGAGAATTATTAACGAACCAACTGCCGCAGCCTTGGCGTATGGACTAGACAAAAAAAATGGTCAAAAAATAGCTGTGTATGATTTGGGTGGCGGTACATTTGACGTTTCTATTTTAGAAATAGGAGACGGTGTATTTGAAGTGAAGTCAACCAATGGTGATACATTTTTGGGTGGGGAAGATTTTGATGACGAGATAGTGAATTATTTAATTGATGAATTTAAAAAAGATAATGGAATAGATTTGAGAAGTGACAAACTAGCTTTACAAAGATTAAAGGAAGCAGCCGAAAAAGCAAAAATAGAACTTTCGTCTGCTACTCAAACGGAAATTAACCTTCCTTTTATTACCGCAGATAAAACTGGTCCCAAACATGTTAACCTAAAGTTTACAAGGGCTAAACTCGAAGCCTTAGTATCAAACTTAGTAGAAAAAACTCTAGAACCATGTAAAACCGCATTAGAAGATTCCGGTTATTCTGCAGCTGAAATAAATGAGGTAGTTTTAGTTGGTGGAATGACAAGAATGCCTAAAATTATAGAGACTGTTAAAAACTTTTTTGGCAAAGAACCTAATAAAAGTGTAAATCCTGATGAAGTTGTGGCAATGGGAGCTGCAATCCAAGGTGGGGTTTTACAGGGCGATGTAAAAGATGTGTTGTTGCTTGATGTAACGCCTTTATCATTAGGAATTGAAACTTTGGGAGGAGTATCAACTAAGCTTATTGATAAAAATACAACGATTCCAACAAAAAAGAGCCAGGTTTTTTCTACGGCTGAAGATAATCAGCCAGCCGTTTCGATCAGAGTTTTACAAGGAGAAAGAGAAATGGCATCAGACAACAAAGTTTTGGGTAATTTTGAATTAGTTGGTATACCGCCGGCAGCAAGAGGAACACCCCAAATTGAAGTTACATTTGATATAGATGCAAATGGGATAGTCAATGTTTCAGCTAAAGACAAAGGAACTGGCAAAGAACAAAAAATTCAAATTCAAGCTTCTGGAGGGCTATCAGAGGAAGAAATTAAAAAAATGGTTAAAGAAGCCGAAGCAAATAAAGAGGCTGATAAAAAGAAAAGAGAAACTGTAGATTCTAGAAATCAAGCAGATAGCTTGATGTTTTCAACAAAAAAAAGCCTCAAAGAACATGGTGATAAAGTAACTGCTGAAGAAAAAAAAGCCATTGAAGAAGGTATTGATAAACTTAAAAAATCCTTAGAAGGAACAGACTCTGAAGATATAAAGAAAAAAACTCAAGACTTAATTCAGGTTTCAATGAAACTAGGTGAGGCAGTTTATAAAAGTCAGCAAACAAAAGATCCAAAATCTGATGAAAATAAAGATAAAAAAACTGATGACAAAGAAAAAGAGAATGTAGTTGATGCAGATTTTGAAGACGTAAAAGAAGATAAAGAAAAAAGCGCCTAAGATATAACTAATATAGGAGACGTCCTGTGAGCAAAAGAGATTGTTATGATGTCTTAGGTACAACTAAGTCATCTTCAAAAGATGAAATAAAAAAAGCATATAGAAAATTAGCATTAAAATATCATCCTGACAAAACTAAAGGAGACAAAGCTTCCGAGGAAAAGTTTAGAGAAGCTAGTGAAGCCTACCACATCCTTTCTGATGACAAGAGAAAAGCAAACTACGATCAGTTTGGTCATGCTGCCTTTGAAGGGGCCGGAAGTGGGCAAGGTTTTGGAGGTTTTGATACATCGTCTTTTTCAGACATTTTTGAAGATTTTTTTGGAGACTTTGGCGGAGACGGTAACTCAAGAAGGCAAAATAATCGAGGGAATGACCTAAGGTACGACTTAACAGTAGATTTAGAAGAAGCTTATAGAGGTTTAGAAAGAAACATTAAATATACTACTAATAAAAAATGTTCGGACTGTTCAGGTAGCGGGGCCGCTAAAGGATCGCAACCTATAAGCTGTAATTACTGTGGGGGGAAAGGAAAAGTTAGAACAAATCAAGGTTTTTTTACTATTCAGCAAACCTGTCCACAATGCAGTGGTTATGGAGAAACCATTGGAAAACCTTGCAAAGATTGTAGCGGTAACGGAAAAGTACAAAGTCAAGAAAATGTCTCTGTAAAGATACCAAAAGGAGTTGATGACGGAACAAGAATTAGACTATCAGGTAAGGGGGAGGCAGGAACAAAAGGCAATTCTAATGGTGACTTATACTTATTTATATCTGTTGAAAACCATAATATATTTAAAAGGTCAGAAGAAAATTTATACTATGAACTACCAATAACATTTTCAGATGCAGCGCTAGGCATTACAATTAATGTCCCTTCAATAGACGGTGGTAAATCGAAAATAAAGATTCCAGCAGGAACTCAGAACGGTAAACAATTTAGATTAAAAGGAAAAGGTATGCCTATACTCAGAAGAAGTATGTTTGGTGATTTATATATTAGAATTATCACAGAAGTTCCTGTATCTTTATCAAAAAGGCAAAAAGATATTTTAGAGGAGTTTAAAAAAATTGAAGAAACAAAACCTAACCCTGTTATTAAAAACTTCTTTGATAAAGCCAAGAAATTTTGGGAGGCTAAATAATGAAAAAAATTAATTTAGCTATCACTGGATGTATGGGAAGAATGGGCCAACATCTGATTAAATCTTCAAAAAAAAATAAGAACTTTAAACTAGTTTCTTTAACAGAAAATAAAATAATAAATAAAAAAATATCTGGAATTAAACCTAGTCTTAACACAACAAATGCCTTTAGAAACGCTAGTGTGATAATTGATTTTACTGTACCTAAATGTACCTTAGAAATTCTAAAAATTGCTGCAAAACATAATAAAAGAGTTGTCATCGGAACAACAGGTTTTAATAAAAGAGATGAAGCTCTAATAAAAAAATTCTCAAAAAAAATTCCAATTTTAAAAGCAGGCAATATGAGTCTTGGTGTAAATCTATTGATGTATCTTACTGAAATTGCGTCAAAATCTCTTGGAAATAATTTTTTCAGTAAAATAAATGAAATTCATCATAAACATAAAATAGATTACCCATCTGGTACAGCCTTGATGCTTGGCAAAGGAATAGCTAATGGTAAAAATAAAAGTCTGTATAGTTTGATGGGTAAAAAATATTTAAATAAAAAATCATTTCCTTATTCAAATAAAATTAACTTTAATTCAATTCGCAAAGGTGAGGTTATTGGTGAGCACGAAGTTAAATTTTCGAGCGGAAAGGAAATTATAAGATTAAATCATGAATCTTTTGATAGGGCTCTTTATTCTGAAGGTGCTTTAACTGCCGCAAGATGGTTGATAACTAGAAAACCTGGCTTGTATTCAATGCGCGACCTTTTAAATTTTAAGTGAATAATAAAGAAAAGTCTAAAATAATTTTAAGGATACTTAATAAAATCTATCCTAATGTCACAATACCTCTAAATTACAAAAATAAATTTACTTTATTAATTTCTGTTTTACTTTCGGCGCAATGTACAGATGTTAATGTAAATAACGTTACGAGCAAAATTTATCCAAAATATAATCAACCTAGACATTTTGTAAAACTCGGTAGGAGAAAAATAGAAAAATTAATAAATAAAATTGGCATATTTAGAGTTAAGGCTAAAAGTATTTATAATCTTTCAAAAATTTTAGTTGAAAAATATAGAAGCAAAGTTCCTAAAACATATGAAGAATTGGAAAGACTACCTGGTGTTGGACATAAAACAGCAAGCGTTGTAATGTCACAAGGATTCGGTTTCTCAGCGTTTCCAGTAGATACACATATTCATCGATTAGCTCAAAGATGGGGATTAACTAATGGTAAAAATGTGGTTCAAACTGAGAAAGATTTGAAATATCTTTTCTCAAAAAAGCATTGGAACAAGCTACATCTTCAGATTATTTGGTATGGTAGAGAATACTGTAAAGCAAGGGAGTGCTATGGAATTGCTTGTAAAATTTGTAAAAGTTGTTATCCAAATAGAAAAAAACTAATAAAAACAAAAAAGGCTTAAATGAAAATAATAGGTATGGGGAATGCAATAGTAGATGTAATTTGTAAAGTAAATGATGAGTTTTTAACTAAAAATAACTTAACAAAAAGCACAATGAAACTCGTAGATGAAATTAAATTCAAAAAATTATTATTAGATTTAAAAATTCAAGATACTATTTCGGGAGGATCAGTAGCTAATTCTATTGTTGGCCTTTCACAACTAGGAAATGAAGTGGGTTTTATTGGAAAAATAAGTGATGACGAGTTAGGTAATAAATATGAGGAAGGCTTAAGAAAAGAAGAAGTTAAGTATTTTTACTCAAAAAAAAAGGAAATATCGCCAACAGGAACTTGTCTCATATTAATAACTCCAGATTCTGAAAGAACTATGGTCACGTTTCTTGGCACTGCAGGAAAAATTAATGAAACTGACATTAATATTGATGCAGTAAAAAAGAGTGAAATTTTATTTCTTGAAGGCTACCTTTGGGATGAGGGTGAACCTAAAAAAGCATTTGATAAGGCAATTAATAACTCTAATAAAGTTGCGATGTCATTGTCAGATTTATTTTGTGTAGAAAGACATAAACTAAATTTTCTAGATTTAGTTAAAAATAAATTAGATATAACTTTTGCTAATGAACAGGAAATCATGTCTTTAATTAATGCTAAAAAGTTTGAGGATGTAATTGAGTTTTCTAAAGAAACTAATAAATTAATAGTAATAACACGTGGAAAAAAAGGTGCTATAGCAATTATAAATAATGAGGTAATAGAGTGCCCAGCAAAAACCAATCTTAAAATTGTAGATTTAACAGGAGCTGGTGATTTATTTGCTGGAGGCTTTCTTCATGGATATATAAACGGTAAAACATTAAAAGAAAATTTGGAAAAAGGCACTGAAATGTCCTCAAAAATTATTCAGACGATTGGAGCAAGGCTTAATTGATAATTAGATTTTTTGTAAAGGGCAATTTAAACTAAGTTTTTTTTCTTTTAAAGCTACCCTTTCCTTTTTTAGCTTTGACAATTCTTTTTCTGTACTTTTTTGAAAATAAATCGATTGCAATTTTATTTCTTTTTTTCAAATCAAATATCCATTTTTTTTGTTAAGAATGACATTATCATCTCCAAACTTGTCGACAATTTTTTTTCTGAGCCTATATATGTGCGTCTCCACAGTATGTGTGTCTGCTTCGGAAGAATAATTCCAAACTTTGTTTAGCATATCTTTTTTTGAAATAGGTTCTTTTTGACTTATGAGAAGTTCAAGAAGCTGAATCTCTTTTTCAGTTACAACAATAAACTTCTTACCCATAAATAATTTTTTCTCATTTTTATTTAACTTATATTCTTTAATTTTTATTGATGAATTTTTACTAAATTCTTTACTAGTTAAAAGCTTTAAAAGTCTTTTGTTTAAATCAATAATTGAGATAGGTCTTTTTATTTTTTTATCAAATGAAATATTTATAGTTTTTTCTGAATTAGAAATTAATAATTTACTAACGCTTTTTAAGTCATTAATAAATTTGACTATATATTCACCTTCTAGAATATCACTATCTATCAATAAGACATTAAAATCATAATTATGTAGTTCTTTTTCAGGATTTTTAATAAAAATTAAATTAAAATCAAATTCGTTCTTGAGTTCACTTAAGGAATTGATAAATTTATCTGAAGCAAAGCAAGCAACATTGGATTTGTTATTAGGATTATGCATATAAAGTTAATAAATAAAAAATTAAACTTCGATAACTATAAAGTAAAATGTTCTATAGGTAAAAGGGGAATTTCAAGAAAAAAGATAGAAGGTGATTTTAAAACACCAAAAGGTACTTTTAAATTTAATAAAGTCTATTATAGAAAAGACCGTATTTTAAAAATAAAAACTAAACTTCCAAAGTTTGTAATTAAAAAAAACATGGGTTGGTGTGACGATCCTAGATCTAATAAATATAATAAATTAATTAATTTTCCTTACAAGTGTTCTGCAGAAAAATTGTACTTAAAAAAAAAAATTTATGATATTATTTTAGTTTTAGATTACAATTTAAATCCAATTAAAAAAAAAGCTGGAAGTGCTATCTTTCTTCATATTGCCACGAAAAAATTCAATCCGACAAAAGGTTGCGTAGCGATTTCAAGAAGTGACATGATAAAATTACTATTGAGACTAAATAAAGATTCACGATTGACTATATGTTAGATAATTTTTTTATTTACGATTGCCAAATATAGAACTCCCTAAACGTAAAAATGTAGCCTTGTGGTTTAGTGCCTTTTCATAGTCAGCTGACATTCCCATGCTTAAATCTTTCAATTCTAACGATGCATTCGCTTCATATAAGTATTTAAAATATTTATCTTCATTTCCATCGGCTGGAGGTATAGCCATGAGACCTATAACATTAAGATTTAATTTATTGGTAACATACGTATAAAATTCATCGACAGAACCTGGGTCAACTCCAGATTTTTGAGTTTCTTGACCAATATTAACTTGTATAAAATATTTAATATTTTTATTTAATTGTTTTTCATATTTTGAAAGAGCGTTTGCTAACTTTTCACTGTCTAAAGAGTGTATGTAATCAAATATTTGAACAGCTTTTTTTGCTTTATTTGACTGTAATTTACCAATCATATGAAGTTGTATAGGTGGATTGTTCAAGCTTTTAACTTTAACCCACTTATTTTCTGCTTCTTGAACCTTGTTTTCTCCAAAATGAATGTGCCCAAAGTCAACAAGTGGTTTTATATGGTCATAAGTAAAAGTTTTGCTTACTGCTATAATATTAACATTACTATTAATATTAGATTTTATTTTATTAAATCTATCTACTATTATGCTCATACATGTTTACTACCAAAAAAAATTATTATTTATATATTGATAATACTAAAGTATTAGACCTAAATTTAATAAAAAAAAGAGGAAAATTTAATATAATCCTAAGAAACAGTAAAAAAAAAGAGGAATATAGCAAAATAAATAAGTTTAGAAAACAATGCAGCAGAAAGGGTATAAAATTTTTTATTGCAAACAATAAACGTCTCGCTATTTTACACAAAGCTGACGGTCTTTATATATCTTCTTATAACAAAATGAGGCTTTTTAATTCTAATTTTAGCAAGAACATGCAATTAATCGGCTCTGCTCATAATCAAAGAGAAATCTATCAAAAAATCAATCAGGGATGCAAAAGCATTATTCTTTCTAGAGTTTTTAAAACAGACTATATAAACAAAATCGGTTTTCTCGGTGTAGTTAAATTTAACAACTTTATTCAAAAAAATAAAGTTATTTTAGTTCCTCTTGGTGGGATCAGGATTAATAATTTAAATAAATTAAAAATGATTAAAACTAGTAGTCTCGCAATTTTATCTGAGATAAAAAAAAAGCCGGCTATACTTAACCGGCTTTTTTAATTTAAATTATCTATCTAACTAGAATGCTAATGCAACAGTTAACATAGTTTCTTTAAGATCTCTGTTTAGTATGTACTGAGCATTTTCGATATCGTCCATCGAAACTGCAATAGTCATACCACCCATAGTGTAAGCAGCTTGAATTGATGTAATTTCAAGTTCTACATTTGGTGTAACAGATGCTCCGCCTAAAGTGTTAGTTGCTCCAGTAAATAAAGCATCACTTTCTTCTTGTGTGTAAGAAAGAGATAACTGATCGTTAACTGCGTAACCTAAACCCATAGAAGTGTTAGTGATCTGCTCTATTGTATTAGCAGCTAATGTTCCTGTCATACCTAAAGCTTCGTAACCTCTACCTAATCCGATAGTAGCGTTACCAATAGCGTATTTAGCAGAAATGTGACCTGACTCTGGTTCTTGGTGGTCAACAACTAAGTCAGCACCAGCTCCAGAAGCATCACCGTAGTCAGCAATTATAGACAATCCGTCTAAAGGTGTAGCTGAAATTTGATACTGTTCAAACTTCTTAGCAACGAAGTTTGTAGTCGCATTTGTACCTGGTAATTGGTTAGTAATAGCCGTAGCTACTCCACCAGAACCAGCAGCTTTAAAGCTGTTAACTGATGTATCGCCGTTAACAGATTGTCCGCCTTTTAATACTATACCGTAAGGTAAAAGACCTGCGGGAGTGTGGTACTGAATGTTGTTGTAACCACTTAACTCTGAACCAAGTCTCATTCCGCCACCTGCACCGTTGTCTGATCCAGCACCAAATGCTGATACGTCCCATCCTAGAGCTCCTCCTCTTAAAGAACCTTCAGATACCATCAAACCAACTGTACCGTAGTCAGTAGTAAATACTATTTGTGAGTCATCGATACCAGCGCCTGAAGTTGTTTCAGCACCAGAGTCTAACTCAGTTTGGTATTTCCACGCCCAGCCGTTATCTAACTCGCCAGTAGCAGAAAATGTTATTTCATTTGTTATACCTAAAGCTTTACCTTTGTCGCCATTATTGTTGTCTGATCCATCAGCAGATTGAATGTTGTATGACGCTTTAGCATCACCAGTTACATTCAAAGCACCTGCGAACGAAGCAGTTGTAATCGCAACAGAAGCAAATATAGTTAACAAAATTTTTGTTATGTTTTTCATATATTTTCCTTTGTTTTATTAGTTTAAATTTAAACTTGAGTGACATTACAGTAAGTAGGCATTCTTAAACCACAAGTTTCCCATGAAATTAAAGATATTTTTGCATATGTGATATTTTTGCAACATCAAATTGTGCCTAGTAAATATGAGTTTTTTTACTAAATTAGCTCAATAAAATTGCATAATTAGACTAATAATCATATTGTAAGTAAATTCTTATTAAAATGCCAAAATTTATTAAATTCATTAGTGTATTTTTAGCTTTTTCTCTTTTAGCTAGTTGCCAAGCTTTTAAGCCCAAAAAAGTTGACACAAGAGATATTCCAGTAAATGCCCAAGAAAGAGCAAAAAAAAATATTAAAGAAGGAAGAGGAGTAACCCTGGGTGGTTTAACTGGTAAAAGATCAACCACTTACGAGTTCAGTACAGCTAATCCTATGTGGAGAGCCTCTTTAGAAATTTTAGATTTTTTACCACTTACAACAGTTGACTACTCTGGAGGAATGATTGTTTCTGATTGGTACAATGACTCTGTAAATGAGAAAGAGGCTATTAAAATTACTGTTCGTTTTTTATCAAATGAAGTTCAAACTAATAGTTTAAAAATAATTGTTCATCGTAAAAATTGTAACAAGCAAAATAACTGTGTTGTAAAAAAAATTGACTCAAAAATTGAAGAAGAATTAACAAGAACTATATTAGCCAAAGCTGCTTTACTTGAACGAGAATCAAAAAAAAAATAACCTTAGAAAATGGAAAGAATCAATTTTCAGTTAATTGAAAAAAAGTGGCAAAAGGTATGGGAAAATAAAAAGCTTACTCATTCAGATAAGAATAAAAAATTTTATTGTCTAGAAATGTTTCCTTACCCATCTGGTAAAATTCACATGGGCCATGTAAGAAATTATACTATTGGTGATGTAATTGCGAGATTCAAATATTTAAAAGGGTTTAATGTTCTCCACCCAATGGGTTGGGATTCTTTTGGCTTACCAGCAGAAAATGCTGCTAAAGAAAATAATTTAAAACCAAAAGAATGGACACAAAAAAATATTTCTAATATGAAAGAACAACTTAAAATGCTTGGTCTTTCAATAGATTGGGATAAAGAAATTTCTACTTGTGATGAAAATTATTACAAACACCAACAAGAATTATTTATCGACTTTTATAAAAAAGGATTAATTTCTAGAAAAGAAAATTATGTAAACTGGGACCCAGTAGAAAAAACAGTGCTGGCTAATGAACAAGTAATTAATGGTTGTGGTTGGAGGTCAGGCGCTATAGTT
>Ga0114997_10003915_pt1 | contig 11603 bp, 9 predicted proteins | sample ArcticOcean_MG_C_2_FD_87045 | JGI IMG/M metagenome (GOLD analysis project Ga0114997, IMG submission 87045) | Marine microbial communities from western Arctic Ocean - ArcticOcean_MG_CB4_136 | ecosystem: Environmental > Aquatic > Marine > Oceanic | place: Arctic Ocean: Canada Basin | collected... | reverse complement strand
CCATCTATTAGAATACATTTTAAATGCATAATCAAAAAGTTCTCTTCCCATTATGGTTTCTCTTAAAATATTCATTGCAGTTGCAGGTTTTCCATAAGCATTGTTGCCAAACTGATGAATAGATTCACTGTTGGTCATAATTGGAGAAATCCTTTCTTTATCTCCTTTCATGTAATTAACAATTTTATAAGCTGGTCCTCTTCTTGAAGGATAACCTTTCTCAAATTCTTGTTCTGTAAGATATTGTAAAAATGTATTTAGTCCTTCATCCATCCAAGTCCACTGTCTTTCATCTGAATTAATTATCATAGGGAAATAATTATGACCAACCTCGTGAATAATAACACCAATCATTCCATATTTTGTTCTCTCAGAGTAAGTACCATCTTCTTCTGGTCTTCCACCGTTAAAACATATCATAGGATACTCCATTCCAATCCATTTTGTGTGAACCGAAATTGCTACAGGATATGGATAGTCAAAAGTATATTTTGAGTAAGATTTCAATGTATGAGCAACTACTTTTGTACTGTATTGTTCCCATAGAGGATTGCCTTCTTTAGGATAAAATGACATAGCTAAAACATCTTTAGAAGCTTGTTTGACAACCATTGCATCCCAAATAAACTTTCTGGAAGATGCCCAGCCAAAATCTCTTACATTTTCTGCCTTAAAGTGCCAGACTTTCATAGCTTTAACTACGCTTTTTTCATTTTTAGTGGCCTCTTTTTGAGTAACAATAAAAACTGGCTCTTTTTCACTTTTTCTAGCTTTTTCCAACCTTTCAAGTTGAGTTGGTGTTAGAATATCATTGGCATTAACTAACTCTCCTGTTGCAGCTACAACATGGTCTGAGGGAACAGTCAATTTCACATCATAATCTCCAAATGGAAGAGTAAACTCTCCACTTCCCAAAAACTGTTTATTTTGCCATCCTTCGGTGTCGTTGTAAACACACATTCTAGGGAAAAATTGAGCTATGGTGTATAGATAATTCCCATCTTTTTCAAAGTATTCATATCCTGATCTTCCACCAATTTCCATTCTGTTGTTAATGTTGTACCACCAATCGATACTAAACTCAAAACTTTCCTTAGGTTTTAGAGGTTTGTCTAAATTTATTCTCATCATAGTTTGGTGAATAGTGTAGGATAGAGGTTTCCCATCCTTATTTAATACTTTCATTATATTAAATCCACCTTCGAATTTAGGATCCATATTAAGAATACTTCTTGAATTAATAGATTTAATATTCCCAGTTTGGATTTTATAGCTGTTCGAATTTTGAGCACGTTTATTTTGGTCTAACTGAATCCATAAATATTCCAATTTATCAGGGCTATTATTGTGGTATTTTATGGTTTCAGAACCAGTAATTTTCTGTTCTTTATCGTTTAGTGTTATACTCATCACATAATCAGCTTCGTTTTGGTAGTATTCATGACCAGGAGCACCAGCTGCAGTTCTAAAAACATTTGGTGGAGCAACTTCTTCTTTAAGTTGTTTAAACTTACTGTAGTTCAAGTTTTTATTTTGAGCAAATGAAAAAGCAGGAACTAAAACAACTAGAAAAATCGATAGATATTTATTGAAAGACATAAGATTTTTGGTTTTTGTTGAATGTGAAACTTGATTTTATAGCACCGTTTAAATTTACAATGTTTTGCTGATTGGGTAACCAATTGACCAACAAATCATTATTTACTTTAAGATATTTTGTGTTTTTTTTATATTTTCCTTGTAGGTAAATAAGTAATGTGCCATCTAGCTTTATTTCGTTGCCAATAATTTCAAGTTCTATTTCTGAGTTCTTTTGAGCAATTGAAAAATGATTGTCTAAATAGCTTTTTACTTCATTGGTATTGTAAAACTCCTTCTTTTCTTTGAAACTAGATTTTATAGGTTTATTCATTTCTTTTTTGAATGAATATTCAAAATCGTGTGCAATCAATTCAATACTAATTTCTAACCTTTCATCTTCATGAACCATAATATCTGTAATTGAAATATATGTTTCGTGTTTTAATGGGGTGGAAAGTTGTAAAATAACAGCTAAAAATATATTTAGATAAAGATGCAATTAGTTTATTTTTTGAAGGTTAATAAATGGATGTTTTTTAATTTAATCGCTAAATTTTTAGATTTTATTTTATCAATTTTTTGGTTGTCATTAAATATGAATCTATCTACGATGAAAATTTTTTTAGGACGAATTTTTTTCTCTTTTATCAAACTAATAGACTCTATTAATTGATCAATATCTACATCCTTACATGCAATTAAAATAATTTCTTCACCAAATTTATCATTTTTAATTTTGTCAATAAAAAAATTATCATCACTAAAGTTTTTGAAGATTTCATTTTCTATTTCTATTGGATTTATTTTTAGTCCGCCGGAATTAATGATATTATCAATTCTATTTAAAAACAAGAACTCTTTATCGCTTAGAATATTTACTTTGTCATTAGTGATTAAACTTTCAATATTTAATTTTTTAGAATTTATAAGTAATTGTTCATCCTTGTTGGTTTCAATTGTAATATCGTTTAAACATTTATAGGGAGTTTTATAGTTACAGTTCTTAAGATTTCTTACTGCTATATGTGATACTGTTTCAGTCATTCCATAAGTTTGAAAGCATTGAGTAGGAATATTATTTATTTTAGAAATTAAGGTTTTAGAAACTATTCCTCCACCTACAATAGCCAATTTAATTTTCTTAAAAATATTTTCATTATCTAAAATATTACCCAATTGCAAGGGAGTAAGAGCAATAAAATCTATTTCAATATCCAGTACTTTCATTGGAATCGACAATGGTTTACATAAAATAATTTTCCCTTTAGATAAAATTGCTCTTACCAACATCATTTTACCACCAATATATTTTACAGGTAAACAATTTAAAAATGTAGAGTTTTCATTAATGTTGAAGTGTTTTAATGTAGCTTCTGCACTTATTGTCATTTGTTTTTTAGAAATATTTATTTTTTTTGGATTTCCTGTGGATCCTGATGTTTGTACAGTAATTTTTTGTTCGTCAGATTTCCAAAACAACAAAAGCTTATGAATTTCTGGATCTATCTCATCTAGAATTGCTTTATCCAGCTTAAATATTTCTTGGTAATCAGTTATTATCATTTGAATTTTTAAAATTTACTAAATCCCAATTTCTATTTTTTTTGTAAAAAATATTTTCGCCTTTAATTTCCAAAGGAGATGAAATATTATTGCTAAAAAGTTGTCCTGTTCCCAGTCCTTGAGGAAGTGAAAGTTGGTAATTGGCACAAAACTGAGCTATTGCACTTAACCCTACATTAGATTCAAGAGCAGATGTTATCCACCAACCAACATTATTTTTTTTGGCAATCTGTATCCATTTATCTGTTTCTTTAAATCCTCCTAAAAGAGTAGGTTTTAAAACTAGATATTGAGGAGATATGTATTCTGTAAATTCATTTCTTTCTTTTTTTAAATGAATTAACTCTTCGTCTAATGCAATTGGAATTGGAGACTTTTCACAAATTTCTTTCAATTGTTTCCATTGATTAACTGCTATGGGTTGTTCAATAGAATGAATCTTTAATGAATTTAATATTTCTAATTTTTTAAATATGTTTTTAGTTGAAAATGCTCCGTTTGCATCTACTCTAATTTCTAATACATCAGAATTAAATTTTTCTCTTATGTTTTTTAAAATGGAAATTTCTTCCATAAAATTAATAGATCCAATTTTGAGTTTTAAGCAGCTAAACCCTTTTTCAATTTTAGTTTTTATTTGATTCAGCATAAAATCTTTATCCCCCATCCATATTAGTCCATTAATTTTAATTGGTTTTCCTTTTATAAATGAATTTTGGAAAATAATTCTCTCACCACCATTTTTTAAGTCATTGAGTGCATTTTCAACACCAAATCTAATACTTGGAAAGGATGTCAAATCCAATTTTGATAAATCATTAATTGATTTTTGAACTTTCTTTAGTTGGTTTATCATTTGATCACCAGTTTCTATACTTAGCCCTTCAATTGGACCACATTCACCTAAGCCAAATATATTTGGGTTATCGGAATTAAATATTTTTATATACCATGTGGGCTTATTTCTTAAAACTCCTCTTGATGTTCCACCAGGAATTATGAAATTAAGATTGTGGTTAAATATTTCAGTAGTTAGCATTTGAAACTTCTATTTATCTAACTCGCTAAATTCAGAGTTTTTACTTTTAAACTCTGGTATTATCTCCTTCATGAGTTTAACAATATTATTGTTTTCTTGAGTTTTAATAGATGCTTCTATTTTAGTAATTGTTTGTTCAATATTCTTAAAATTCTCATTAGAAACTTTTCCAATTAATATTTTAGGATGATGTGTTTTGGAGGTGCTCTCATTGGTGTTTAATACCTCTTCAAACATTTTTTCTCCAGGCCTTAGCCCTGTAAATTTTACTTTAATATCCTTATTTACTTCTAATCCAGCTAATTGAATCATTTTATGTGCCAAATCAATAATCTTAATACTTTTGCCCATGTCAAAAACATAAATTTCTCCACCATTACCCATGCAAGATGCTTCTAATACCAGTTGGCAAGCTTCTTGAATAGTCATAAAAAACCTAGTTACTTCTGGATGTGTAACTGTAATTGGTCCACCATTTTTTAATTGCTTTTTGAATAAAGGAATTACCGAACCGTTACTTCCCAGAACATTACCAAACCTTGTAATAATAAACTTTGTTTTATAGCTTCTATTTAGTGACTCACAATACATTTCTGCTAACCTTTTGGATGCACCCATTACATTGGTTGGATTTACAGCTTTATCTGTAGATATTAAAACAAATTTTTGGATTTTAAATTCAACTGCTAAGTCAGCAACTATTCTTGTCCCAATTAGATTGGTTCTCACCGATTCAGATGGATTAAGTTCCATTAATGGAACGTGTTTATAAGCAGCTGCATGGTAGACTAGATTAGGTTCATGAGTTAGGAAAATATTTCTCATTCTTTCTTTTCTTGTAACATCTCCGATAATAATTTCTAAATTGGCATCCATAGAAATTAAATCTTGATTTAAGTCATATAGTGGACTTTCAGCTTGGTCCAAAAGAATTATCTTCTTTGGTTCATATTTAGCTAATTGTCTTACAATTTCACTTCCTATAGATCCGGCAGCTCCAGTAACTAAAATTGTTTTATTCTCAATTTGATTTTTTGTTTTCTGATTGGAAATCTCTATGGGTTTTCTACCTAATAAATCTCCAATATTAATGTCTTTTATTTGTTGTGTAGAGAAGTTTCCATCATACCAATCTTTAACAGAGGGAACTATTTTAACTTTAATTTGATTTTCTAAGCAAAAATCAACCAAACCCTGTTTGTTTTCTAAAGAAGGATATTTAATTGCTATTATTACCGTACTTATTTTAAGTTTTTCAATATGGTGTTTTAGATTTTTCGGATGAATTATTTTTTTTCTATTAACCATTAAATTCTCTTTTTTTAAATCATCATCAATAAACCCTTTAATATTATAATAACTATTATCGTCTTTTTCAAGATTTGTTTTGGTAATCATTCCCATTTTACCAGAACCATATATTAGAATATTTATTTTTTCTCCCTTTTTTTTATTTTGACTGAAAAAAATTTGTTTGATAGTTAGTCTTGAAGAAAGTAGTAGAAATAAAGTGGCTAAATACTCAATAATTATCACAGATTTTGGGAGCAGGACTCTACCATCGAGAAATTTAAATTTTAGTATCGAAAGTATACTGATTAATATAGTTCCTATGGTAACAGTGAAAAAAATTTTATGTGCATCGTCATTGGAAAAATGTCTAATAATTCCTTTATGAGTTTTTGCAATTAAAAAACTTAAAAATCTAATAAATAGAAGAACTGGTACACCTGTAATTACTGTATCGTATTCTTTGACCAAAAAAAGATCGTAAAAATCAATGAAATCAAACCTAATTAAGTACGCTAGAAGTAGCGATAAAAAAGTTAATATAATATCAATTAATAAAATTAATTTTTTTGGTAAATACCATCTTGGATTCATAACTACACAAATATAAATTTAAAAATTCAGTATAAAATTCACTTTAATAGATAATTGTAATATAAATCAAAGTATTTATTTACATTGAAGTCGATATTTCAAAATCATTTTTATTTTTACGCTTTAATTTGCAAATCCTATTTTGAAAAAGATTTTATTTCTTGCCCACCACCGTATTGATAGAAGTCCTGGACAAAGATATAGATTTGAGCAGTTTTTTGATTATTTAGAAACCAATGGTATTCATTGCTATTTAGCCAATATTATTAATGAAAATGATGAAAAAGCACTGTATCATTCTACAAATATTTTAAAAAAAATAAAAGTAGGAGTTAATTCATTTGCTAGACGCTGGAAACATTTAAAAAACATTGACAGCTTTGACTTAGTGGTTATTTACAGGGAAGTAATTCCAACAAAATCAACATTATTTGAGAACTATATAGCTAAAAAAAATATACCAATGGTGTATGATTTTGACGATGCAATATGGGTTAAAGATGTTTCAGAAGTTAATAAAAAAATTTCTTTTTTAAAAGATGAAAAAAAGATTGAAAAAATTATTCCTATTTGCAAACATATTACTTGTGGCAATCAGTATTTGGCTAAATATGCTTCAAAATTTAATTCAAATATCACCATCATTCCATCTACAGTAGACACAGATTTATATAAGCCTATTGCCAAAAAATATAAGGAAGGTCCAGTGAGAATTGGTTGGGTAGGTAGCCATACTACGGTCAAACATTTTGAAATGATAACCGATGTTTATTTAAAACTAAAATCTAAATATGAAAATAAAATAGATTTTGTATTGATTGGTGATGAAAATTACCAACACAGAGATCTAGGGATAAAGGGAGTCAGATGGGACAATGAAATGGAAGTAGAGTTATTTAACTCCTTTGACATTGGAATAATGCCTATACCTAATAATGAATGGGCAAAAGGCAAATGCGGAATGAAAGGCTTACTTTATATGTCTGTTGGTATACCATCCGTAATGTCAAATGTTGGAATGAATAAAGATATTATTGAAGATGGTGTAAATGGTTTTTTACCAACTGATGATGAACAATGGATAGAAGTTCTGTCAAAACTCATTGAAAATAAAGAATTAAGAAATAAAATAGGAGATAAGGGACGAGAAACTGTTCTAGAAAAGTATTCTAAAAATGTAATTAAAAAGACTTATTTAGATTTGTACACTTCTTTAATGAAATAAATAAATGAAAAAAACAGCATTATACAAAAAGCACATTGAGTTAGGAGCAAAAATGGTTCCTTTTGCTGGATATGAAATGCCAGTACAATATTCTGGTGTTAATTCAGAGCATATAAATGTTAGAGAAAATGTGGGTGTGTTTGATGTTTCTCATATGGGAGAGTTTATAATTAAAGGCGAAAACGCACTAAAATTAATTCAAAAAATATCTAGTAACGATGCCTCTTTGTTATTTCCAGGTCGAGCACAATATGCCTATTTTCCAAATGAGAATGGTGGTATAATCGATGATATGATTACATACATGATTAGTGAGAACCATTATATGTTGGTGGTAAATGCTTCTAACATTGAAAAGGATTGGGAATGGATTAATAAGCAAAACAATTGTAATGCACAATTAGAAAATATTTCTGATACTACTTCATTAATTGCTGTTCAAGGTCCAAAAGCTAAAGAGTTATTGCAAGAATTTACAGACTTAAATCTATCTGAAATAAAATTTTACCATTTTATGAATGGTAATTTTTCTGTTTTCAAAGATGTTATTTTCTCTGCAACTGGTTATACAGGTTCTGGCGGTTTTGAGCTGTATGTTCCTAACGAAATTGCAGAAGATATTTGGGATTTAATTTTTAATTCAAATAGTAAATTTGGTGTTCTTCCTGCTGGATTAGCTTCTAGAGATACTTTAAGATTGGAAATGGGTTATTGTTTATATGGAAATGATATTAACGATGAAACCTCACCTATTTCTGCTGGACTTGGATGGGTTACTAAATTTTCCAAATCATTTATTGGTGATGATTTAATTAAAAAAGATAAATTGGAAGGAACTGATTATAAGTTAGTTGCTTTTGAATTACTAGAAAGAGGAATTCCAAGAAAAGATTATGAGATTCAGGATGTAAATGGAGCTAATATTGGTCATGTTACATCTGGAACCATGGGACCTTCACTAGGAAAAGCAATTGGTATGGGATATGTTAAAATCAATCATTCAGTATTGGGGAATAAAATATTTTTAAAAATTAGAAATAAATCTATTTCAGCTGAATTAATTAAGTTGCCTTTTTACAAATCAAAATGATTAAGAAACCAAGAGTTGAAGTCTGTTTTACACCAAATCTTTTTCCATTATATGCAGAAGATTTTGAAGTAGTAGTGGTAATTGATGTTCTTAGAGCAACTTCTGCAATATGTACAGCATTTCATTACGGAGTAGATAAAATAATCCCTGTTAGTAGTTTAGAAGAAGCTACAGTATATAGAGATAAGGGTTTCCATGTTGCTGCTGAAAGAAAAGGTAAAATTGTTGAGGGTTTTGATTATGGTAATTCTCCCTTGAGTTATAAAAATGATAAATTGAAGGGAGAAACATTAGTTCTTACAACAACCAATGGAACCAAAGCGATAAATATTGCCAAGGATATTGAGCATTTGTTAATAGGTTCATTATTAAATTTAGACGCAATTAGTAAATACCTTATAGACCTTAACAAAAGCGTATTACTACTTGGTTCTGGTTGGGAGAATAAATTTTGCTTAGAAGACTCTATATGTGCTGGAGCAATCAGTGAAAATTTATTAAAAACCAATAATTTTGAAAGTTATAATGATTCAACTATTGCTGCCAAATATCTTTATCTCTCTGCTAAAACCAATTATTTTGGGTATTTAAAAGCCTCTTCTCATAGAAAGCGTTTAAAGAAATTAAATCTAAATCAAGATATCAAATATTGTTTGACTGCCAACCAAACAGAAGTTATTCCTTATAGAGAAGACTACTATTTAAAAAAGCTTTTCTAAATAGATGAAGATTATTCTCTCTCCAACTAAAACTATGATGAGTTCACAATTTAAAATTGAAGATTCACCTAGTTCTATTCCTTTTTTTCAAAAAGAGTCCATAAAGATTCACCAATTATTAAAAGGTTTTCCAAATGATGAAATTAGAAGTTTAATGAAATTAAGTGAAAACTTAAATAACCAAACTTTACAAGATATTCAGCTTTGGGATTCTGATAAGTCACTTAAAACCTATGCTGTATATGCTTATCAAGGAACAGCTTTTAAAAATTTATATCCTCAAAAATGGAAATTATCAGATGCCACTTTTGCTCAAAATCATTTGTTAATTTTAAGTGGCCTTTATGGTATTCTACAACCTTTTGATTTAATAAAAAAGTATAGATTAGAAATGGGTTTGAAATTAGAGATAGAATCTTGCCAGACTTTAACCCATTTTTGGAAAGAAAGATTTACTAACTACTTTAATAGAAATAAAGAACAACATTTTATAATAAATCTAGCAAGCAAGGAGTATTCTAATGTTTTATCCCAAACCCATCTTCATGGGCAAGTTATAGATTGCATTTTTTATGAAAAATCTAATAATTCTTTTAGGGTTGTAGGAAATTACTCTAAAGCAGCAAGAGGAAGTATGGCAAACTATATTGTGAAAAATCAATTAGATAGAATTGAAGATTTGCAAAAATTTAGAGAATTGGGCTATTGTTATTCCCCACAACAATCTTCTAATAATAAGCTAGTTTTTATTAGATAAAATTATTTTTTAAGCCTAGCAAAGTCTTTGGCAAAATAGGTTAAAATAATATCTGCACCAGCTCTTTTAATACTTGTAAGAACTTCGTTAAATGTTTGGTTATAGTCTAGCCATCCTTTTTCAGCAGCTGCATGAACCATTGCATATTCACCACTAACATTATAGGCACTTATTGGCAGATTGGAGTTTTTCTTAATAGTTTGAATAACATCTAAATAGCTTAATGCAGGTTTTATCATTAAAATATCTGCCCCTTCCAATTCGTCTAATTCTGCTTCTATCAGACTTTCGCTTTTATTTCTTGGATCCATTTGATAAGTTTTTTTGTCACCAAATTTTGGTTCAGAATTCAAAGCGTCTCTAAAAGGACCATAAAAAGCACTTGCGTATTTAGCAGTATAACTCATTATGCTTGTACTTGTAAATTCATTGTCGTCCAAAGTTTCTCTTATTGCACCAATTCTTCCATCCATCATGTCTGATGGGCCAATTATATCAATTCCTGCTTCTGCTTGCGCTAGTGCCATTTTACATAAAATAGGAAGTGATTGGTCGTTATCAATTTCTCCTTTAATCACTAATCCATCATGACCATCACTTGAATAAGGGTCCATAGCAACATCGCTCATTAAAGTGAATTCTGGAAAATTATTTTTTATTGTGTGAATTGCTTTTAGATAAAAATTTTTTGAATCATATCCGTAACTAGCAGTTTTGTCTTTTAGGTGATTTTCAACTGCTGGGAATAGCACAAAATTATTAATACCTAGTTTTCCACAGGTTTCAATTTCTTTGAGCAATAAATCTAAAGACCATCTAAAACAATTTGGCATAGAACTAATAGGTAACTTTTTATTTGATCCATCTACTATAAATAGAGGGTATATTAGATCCCCTATTTTAAGGTTTGTTTCAGCAACCATTTCTCTGATATTTGCTGATTTCCTATTTCTTCTAGGTCTTTGATTCATTTACTTTAAGTAGTTAAAAGTCTGATCTTTATTAAGGGATATTAATGTTTGATATATTAACTCTATTACCGAGTTCACATCGTCTTTAGAGCACATCTCGACTGTTGTATGCATATATCTAAGTGGTAATGATATCAGAGCAGAAGCTACACCTTTATTAGAGTAAGCAAATGCATCGGTGTCTGTTCCAGTACTTCTTGATGCTGCTAGTCTTTGAAAGTTAATTTTATTTTTTTTGGCTTGGTCAATTATAAATTTTAAGAGGTTGTTTTGTACAGCTGGACCGTATGTTAGAACAGGTCCTTTTCCTGAGGATAAATCTCCTTCTACAACTTTTTTAATCATTGGAGTATTGGTGTCGTGACAAACATCTGTAACAATTGCTACATCTGGTTTAATTCTTTCGGCAATCATTTGAGCACCTCTAAGACCTATTTCTTCTTGAACAGCATTGGTTATATAAAGTCCAAAAGGAAGTTTCACTTTGTTATCATGTAATAGCCTTGCTACTTCTGCAATCATAAATCCACCCATTCTGTTGTCTAAAGCCCTTCCTACATAATTAGATTTATTTAGAACCATGAATTCATCTTCATAGGTGACTACACAACCAACATGGATTCCTAAGGCTTCCACTTCTTTTTTATTTGCACAACCGCAGTCTAAAAATATATTATCAGTTTTTGGAGATTCCTCCTTTGCTCCACCTCTGCGGGTATGAATTGCTGGCCAACCAAAAACAGCTTTAACCATTCCATTATCAGTATGAATATT
>Ga0114997_10003912_pt1 | contig 11605 bp, 10 predicted proteins | sample ArcticOcean_MG_C_2_FD_87045 | JGI IMG/M metagenome (GOLD analysis project Ga0114997, IMG submission 87045) | Marine microbial communities from western Arctic Ocean - ArcticOcean_MG_CB4_136 | ecosystem: Environmental > Aquatic > Marine > Oceanic | place: Arctic Ocean: Canada Basin | collected... | reverse complement strand
CATAGCGATGATGGTGTATATGTCTTAGTAGATAATGGAATTATTTTAAAGTACGGTCCAAGCGGATTGCTAGATAGCAGGCATGATTTATCTGACAGTTTAGCAAAAGATGAAAAGTATAAAAGATTTACATTTTCAAAAATTAATGATGACATACTATACGTTGCAACTAATCAGAGTGTATATAAGAAATTTAAAACTAAGCTAGCTAAGAGTATCGGCGCATTTAGGATAAACAAAGCTTCGAATTTTATTGAAAATGAAGTTCTCAGTTTCATTGATGTTATGAGAACCAGTGAGACGACATATGACTATTTCTTCGTAGGCGCCAATTCAACTGAATATACTAGCTCTGAAGAGATCGTAGGTAAAGTGTTTAAGTTTGATGAAAAGGTCAACTACAAATCAACAATTTATGATGCATATAAATCTGATACCTATTCACTGAGCTCATTCACTATTGATGAGGAAGAATACGTTACTAACTGGGTAATCAATAAATCACTTCACAAATTAATATATAATCACTTACTATTTAGAGATAATATCCACTCTAAATATCGCGGACAATATGATAATCAGGGTAGATTACAATATCTTGGAATAGATTATATTAAAGATACAGATCCGAATCTATTTACATATAACCCAGATTTAAATAATTTCATAGGGTTAAATGAACCTGTTATGGCGGATGTTGTAAATAGACCACTAGAGAAAATCTTTGATCTCCAAGTTAATCTGTTAGATATGGTAAACGAAAAAATTTCCAATAAGTATCCATACCCTGAACATGTTGTGGGTTTGAAGTAATATAAATAAATAATTTTAGACAATGGCATTTAGATTAATTAAAACGAGTAGTTTGTCCGGTATCCCTGCAGGATATGCCCTTGACGGTAGAGATTATGCACACATGTCTGTCGGTGTACCTATTGGTACTGCCGTAGGTCTTTCTTCTGTTAAGGTTGAGATGAACCAAATCACAGAAGCGGTACATAGTAACAAGACTAATTTCGCTTGGTTATCCTCGGCTAATCCTACTGGTAGAAGAATGATAACTAATAGTATTGTTTGTATTGGTAGGAGTACTGATCATCTTAAAGCTTTAAGTGCTGCAGCTTCTGTTGAGACGTTAACTGTTGGTGGTAATATTAGTGCTCATGGTGGATTGAGTGCCACGAGTACTGCAACAGGTACTCAAAGTTACTTTGCTCATAATGTTGGTATTGGAACGGCTGGACCAGCATCACCATTGCATGTTGTATATGCTGGTGGCGCAAGTACTGGTCTGATTGTTGACTCTAGTAGTACTGGTAACCGCGCAAAGCTTCGCGTTCAAGACAACGACACCACCGCCTATTTTATTGCAGAGAATGATTATATTAGTATTGGTGGAAGCGACAGTCTATCTACAGGTAATCTGAACATTTCTGAAGCAACCGGCAACGTCGGTATCGGGACGACTACACCAGATTACACCTTAGAATTAAACAGAAGCTCTGGTAACAACCTTCTCAGCTTCAAGAACAATGATACACTCTCAACACTCATTGGAACGTCAAATTCTGTAGATAATCCCATTGCCGGAATGACGGTAGGAGATTTTGGTATCAGGAATCAGGGTAATGACATCTTCTTTTCAACCGATAGCGGTACAACCGGAAATGTTGTTATTAAAAATGGTGGTAAAGTCGGCGTCGGGACGAGCTCGCCAGATAGTTTACTTGAAGTGAGTGGAGCTGATGAAAGCCAAATTAAAGTAACGGGCTCAAGTGGTGCAGAGGCGGTATTAAGGGCTTCTTCAAGCACTGTTACAGTTGGTTCTAACACCAATCATAATTTATATTTACGCACGAATAATACTGCTCGGTTAACAATAAACGGTTCTAGTGGCAACGTCGGCATCGGGTTAACTGATCCAGATCAGCCATTAGAGGTTGATGGTAATATTAAATCTAGCGGTAATCTTATTCTTGACGATGGTGGTTCTATTACTGAGAATGGAGGTACTGCCGCGCTAACAATAGACGGATCCGGCCATGTTACTAAAATTGGTCAAAGTACTTCAACAACACAATATTTCCTTAAATGGGACGGTAGTAAAGCTGTTTGGTCCAAGGATTCATCTGTCGATTTTAATGCAAGTTATTTTACTTCAGATGTAGCAACAGGTACATCACCGTATCAATGTGCTAGTACTACATTGAATACTAATCTGAACGCTGATATGTGGGATGGTTATCAGTTTAGTGATTATCTTAATCAAGGAACAAGAACGAGTGATTCACCGAGTTTCATAAACACATATAACTATGGTATTGTTGGTACTGCTCATGAGGCATATCTTAATTTAGGCCAATCTGGTGGTACGGCTGGATCAGGTATTAGATATAGAAATGGGTTTATTCAAGTTAAGCATCATGATGATGTTAATCCAGGAGATGCCGCAGGTTGGGGTACTGTAGTAAATCATGGTCACCCTGCTTTGTGCTGGGGTTGGTTCCAGGGACAAAATTTTACAGGATATGCTGAGGGATGTAGCATATCGAGGATAGGTGTTGGTAACTATAAAGTTGTACCGTTCCGTACCATGTCAGGAAATCAATGTATTGTAACACAAAATGGTTGGGAAAATACCTGGGCTCCGGGCGGCGTGGCAAACTCTGGTTCTATGCATCCTAATCTTGGTGTTGATAATAATAATCGAACTGATTATTTTTCATTATATTTATGGGATTGGAGTTTAGACTGGTCGTTTGATGGTGGTGGTACACTTGGTAACGCAAGGCTAAATCAAAGCATTGGTAGACAATTTAATGATTATTCACATAGATCATATTTTGTTGCTTTCGATTATGTGAATAGAGCCTATGATACCGCGGTCGATAGATAATAGGATTAAACATGTTTATTAAAAAAATATTAGCAAAGAATACAGACGGTCAAATTTGTGAATGTCTTATCGGAGATACGGGTGATGATAATGTCGATCAGGAGGTAGCACGAGTACTCGAAGTCATTGATCATGATAAGACCGTTAAGCCGTTAGAGATAGATCTAGATGAACCCTCGTCAACTGATGACCCTCGCGGAGATTTTCAAGATGCGTGGGAATTTGACGACGATAAAGGCCCGACAAAAATCGTAGTTAATCTTGATAAAGCAAAAAAAGATAGAGTAAATCATTTGAGAGGTATGAGAAATATAGTACTAAGGTCATTGGATCAGGATATGATTGTTGCTCTAGGTAAGGGTGACACTAAATCTGCCAATAAAATTGAGAAGCGTAAACAGCTATTGAGAGATTTACCTCGTAATATAAAAGCTCCACTTAATAAATGTAAGTCGTTAGACGAGTTAAGAGAAGTTGTACCTCCGGAGTTGATATATTAAGTAGTGATATATGTTTCACGAATATGTATCACAGGATAATATTGAATGCGACTTCTTATCTATTCTGAATAAATTTAAAACTGATGTTTTTGACGAAACATTGAGTGTAACCCCAGATACTGATCGTGAGTTACCTGCTGATATCCCCTCTTATGAATATCTAACTAGTGAGAAGCATCTACGCAGTGTACAGGAAACACCACATAAAAGTGATTTTGGTGACCCTATAGGAAAATTGGACGTAATTACCTTTGCCGTATCAAATTGGTCTAATGCGACCGCTGATGCGTATAATCCGTACTCTGACAGGTATCATAAGGAAATGGCATCATACTTAGCTGAGAAGAAGGGTAGAGCTTCTATAGTAATATCTGGTAGTTTTCTATATCATCCAATATGTACTATGCCTTGGCATACAAATGAATCAACATACGGTGATCACGCATATTTAACATACGTTGATAAATCTAAAAAATCATATTTTAGATATTATGATAACGAAACTAAGGAGATTATTACATCATATGATGAACCTGGATGGCAAATTAGGTATTTCAATGCACCAAAAACAGAGCCGTATTTTTGGCACTGTACATATACTGAATGTCCTCGCATCAGTATAGGCTTCAGAATCCTGTATAATCTATAAATATTTCCAGTGAATACAAGGACGTACATATTATCGTCTTCAACTCTATCAGCAGGCGCTGATGGATACGATATCTATGAATCAGGAGCTACCAATTTGGTCATTAGCTTTAACGGTGTTATGAACCAAGCGACTGATGCTACGAAATACCTAAAATTTATGGTTGAGTATCCCGATGACGAATCCATATATACAGTACAATCTTTATCTGATCTCAATTTAATTAAAAATGAAACAATTAGTAGGTATTTTTATCCTACAGATGCGTTCTCAACAACATACCAAATTGACGTCTCAGGTCTCAAATCAGATTTCACAGTAGATTTGTATAGAGTAAATTTAAATGTTGGTAAGACAGCAATTAACTCACACAAAGACTTTCAGATCATTAATACTCACTTATTCAGTAATAGTGAAGCTACAAATCAGTTGATGGTTACAGTTGAATCACAAGCTCAAAGATATATTAGTAATATATTGATTCCATATAATAAGAGTAGAAAAGTATATCTACCTTCTGCTCCACCTAAGATGTTCCTTACTGATAACATCTACCTTAGAACTGAGCCATTAACGTTTATTTCTGTACTGTATCCGACTGTAGGATTAGCACCTGTAGTTGCAGAGAGAGGTAATGGTAACGCTAACATTGTCGAGGAAACACAGTATATTCAAGTAGGGTTAGCTATGGAATTTATTGAGGAGTCAGATTCACAGCATCATAATCATAACGGATTATGGCGATTAAATGAAAATGGATATCCTAAGACAGTGTTTGGAGCTCCGGTAGATATTAATGGTGTTTCTCCCTATAGTGGAAACACAACTGAAGATTATATAATTATAGTACCTGAGGACGGTATTGACTATCAATACGATACTATTGATGATACTAATCCAAACGCAGCATACACTGGAATATATCCAGCTGGCTATGAATCATAAAAACAATAAATAATAATACGATATGCCACAATTTACAATCAGCCAATTAAACGCCGGTGACTCCGGTTATGTCATTCAGGATACTGATGTTCTTATGGTCACTGTCGGTACTCAGTCAACAAATTTATCTTCAGTACAAGTTTCCTTCAAGCAATTCGCTGAGTGGATAATTGAAACATATACCGTCAATCATAGTCTTCATGTTACAGGTAATGTAGCTGTTAGTGGATTGAGTGCTGTAGGTGGGGCATCCGCCCCGATTAGGTTTGCATCGTTACCAAACGATAACGACGATAAAGCAGAGATTAATGCTCTTAAAGCAGGCGATTTATACGTAGCTCTTAGCGGCGACCATAATGGTTATGTCTGTGTAAAGAAGTAGATTAATTGATCTGCGACATGTATAATAGTAAATAATTACGTGTATGCATATAAACTAACTCCGAGAGCTAAACAAGCACTTAGCACAGCAAAAAAGGAAGCTCAGTTTCTTAAAAATAAATATGCTGGTACTGAGCATCTCTTACTTGGCTTGCTCAATATTGGGGACAGTTTAATTACTGTCATTATCGAAGACCTAGATATCGATATAGATGACCTACGCAATGTAGTGTATTATAATATATCTCAGGAGGGCGAAGAAGATATATCAATTGAAGATATTAATTTTACCCCTCGGGTTGAAAAAGTCATGGAACTATCAAATAGTATCATTACAAGATTAGGTAATGGTAGGATTGATGTTGAGCATATTTTTCTCGGATTATTGTATGAGACGGACGGAATTGCTAATAATATTCTCAGAAATTTAGGCGTTAGTTACAGTAGAGTACGTGATCAAATTAATAAGGAATTAGGTGGTAATATTGAAGATGATGTCAATGCACCAGCGTTTACTCAGGATGATGATAGAATCCTTGGATTAAAAAACCTTAAGAAGTACGGTATAGACTTAACCAGATTGGCTGCTAAGAATAAAATTGATCCCATTATTGGTAGAGATGATGAGATCAAGCGATTGATTCAAGTCTTGTGTCGAAGAACAAAGAATAATCCAGTATTGGTAGGCGATGCAGGCGTTGGTAAGACCGCTGCAGCAGAAGGATTAGCTCAAAGAATTGTACGAGGTGAGGTACCAGAATTATTAGCTGATAAGCACATTATTAGTTTAGATTTAACAGCTCTTGTAGCTGGTACGAAATATAGAGGTCAGTTTGAAGAGCGTATTAAAGGTATTCTAGCTGAAGTTAAAAAGTGTAAAAATGTAATTATATTTCTTGACGAAATTCATATGATGGTAGGTGCCGGATCAGCTGAAGGTACAATGGATGCTAGTAATATTCTAAAACCGGCCTTAGCGCGCGGTGAGCTTAGATGTATTGGTGCGACAACGCCTGATGAGTATAGAAAATCTTTCGAGAAAGATAGTGCATTAGAACGAAGATTTCAGACAATAAAAGTCGGTGAGCCGAGCGAATCTGAAACAGTCGAAATTCTTAATGGCATAAAAAGTAATTACGAAAAATTTCACCATGTTAAATACACTGATGAAAGCTTAGAAGCTGCTGTGTTCTTATCAAAAAGATATGTTACTGATAGATACTTACCTGATAAAGCTATTGACATCATAGATGAAGCTGGTGCACGTCACCACGTTGTGGATGAGTATACATCTAAGCTAAGAAAGCTAACTGAGTTACATACCAAGTATAAAACAAAAAAGGAAAACCTTGTCAAAGGTCAACAATTTGAACAAGCGGCTACATACCTGTCAAAAGAGAAGGCAGCTAACGACGAATACGAAGAGCTAGTACAAGCGAGAAAGAGCGGTAAGAAAACGTATGTTACTGTTGATAAGGATCAAATTGAAGCAATTATATCTCAGATGACAGGTATACCGGTATCTTTCAATACACAAGACGACTATAAAAAGGTCTTAACGTTACAAGAGAATATACATGACAAATTAGTTGGTCAAAATGCTGCTATCACGTCTATAAGTGATGCATTAAAACGCTCGTATGCTAAATTACAAGATCCAAGGAAACCTATAGGCTCATTCCTGTTTATGGGCCCTACTGGCGTTGGTAAAACGTTTATGGCAAAATTGCTAGCTGCTGAGTTGTTTGGTAGTGAAGAGAATCTCGTACAGATAGATATGTCTGAGTTAATGGAAGGTCATTCAGTATCAAAATTAGTAGGATCACCACCAGGATATGTTGGATATGATCAAGGCGGTAAGCTTACTGAAAAGATTAAGCGTAATCCATACTGTATCGTATTGTTCGATGAAATTGAAAAAGCTCATCCAGATGTGTTGAATATTTTGTTACAAATTTTAGAAGAAGGTAGAATTACAGACTCTATCGGTCGAGTAATTAATTTTAAAAATACTATTATTATTATGACTACTAATATCGGTAGTGATAAAATAATGTCACCTATGCCTATGGGATTTGTTACTCCTTCCAATGAAGAGCTGAGAGAGATACAAGCTAAAGACGCTCAAGAACAAGCAGAAAAGAATTTCCGCCCTGAGTTCTTGAATCGAATAGATGATATTGTTGCATTTAATTGCTTATCAGAAGAACTAGCATTACAAATTATTACACTAAATTTTAAAGACTATAATACTCGGATTATGAATAATCACGGTATTGATGTACATCTCCATTCAACAGCAAGAGCTGCAATTCTTAAAAGTGGTTATGATGAAAAATATGGTGCACGTGAAATCAAACGACCATTAAAGAAATTATTTGAGACTCAAATTGCTAATTTATTGCTTGAGAAGAAGTTTGAATCTGGTGATATTGTAGTTTGCAAAGCTGATAAAGCAGGTAAATTAGTTTTCCGAAAAAAGCCTACTCGTCGTGAAACCAAGTAGCGTTCTTGACTCTGTACTTCTTAAGTAACTGATATATCTCTAGAGCTTTCTTATTAAATTTGTCTTCAAACCAATTTGCATCTTTCTCAAGAGGATTATCATTATATTGCTCATCGTCCGTCGAATCATAGGTAACTTCAGACGCATCTTTTTTAAATACAACTTCTTGCATACAGTGTCTAAATTCATGAACCAGATGTTCAATTAGGTATTTTAATCTCCCACTTCTCGTTTTAATTTTTTTATGATTTTGTCCTATCCCGGCTATTAATACATGTTTACTAACAAAGTTATATTCACTGTCTGCTTTTCTACAATCAATATCTAATGTAATTGTTACATTTTCAATCTTTTTACGGGTATCAATATATCCAGATACAAAATTTAGCATTGTTTGGAGTCTATGGATATCGATATTATCACGGTTTAAGTATCGATTTGCTCTTTCAGTTGGTTTCAGTAAGATAAAGAGCATATAATTATATTACACATATATACTTACTTGTGCAAGACATTTGTAGTTGAATTTTATAGATGATTTTATATAATATTTGAAATGAACACATATATTCTGGAAATCAGAACTGCGTATGAAGATTATCGTACGATTGAAGTTGAAGGTGGTAACCCACAAGATGCCCATAAACAAGCGTTTTTCAAGCTTATTAAGGGTAGTGAGGAGATCGTAAGTATGGTTGATTCTCGTGGAAAAAATGTATTCAGCGCAGAACAAGGATTTAATAATTAATATGGAAAACAAACTACTACAAGCATTAATGTCACACTATCAATGTGAGATTCACAAAGCAGAAGCAGATCTTCTGATTTATTTCAAAAACCCGAGTGGTATCGGTGAGCATGGAAAGGTGGTTGACGAGATGATTAATCATATTGATCGGATCTCTGCAGCCCGTGGTGGACTATCGACTGTTCAAAGTTTAGTTTCACAGGAAGAGCAAGCCCAGACAAGCGAACTACCATCTCAGGAGTAGATTTGTTTGATATAACCCGCTAAGTAATTTATGATATGAAATTATTGAAAGTCTCTCTATTAATAGTATTAACTGCAGTAAGTACTTTTGCTGCTGAGTCTAAAAAAGCTGCAGATTATCTTCAAGATGTCTCTGTGACCATCAGATCCGAAGGCCGATTTTCAACCGGTGAAGGTTCAGGCGTTATATTTAGCAGACAGAATAAGGAAGGAGATACCGTAAACTTCGTCTGGACGGCTGCGCATGTAGTTGATAATCTGCGCGTTGAAAGAAAAATTATTGTAAAAGGTACTACTCACACAGTAGTTGAATTCAAGGACGCTAAAATTATTAAAGTAATTCGTCAAAAAGGTCGTACAGTTGGCCGGTTAGAGCTTGACGCTGAAGTTGTCAAGTACAGTAATTCTGAGACTGGTCATGACTTAGCATTGCTTAAAGTTCGAAAACTTAACTTCGTTAAGGAAACTGTTAGATTCTACCTAGATGGAGAAATCCCTAAATTAGGTACAGATCTTTGGCACGTTGGCTCATTGTTAGGTGAGATGGGTTCGAACAGTATGACTGATGGTATCTATTCACAAACTGGTAGAGTTATTAAACAACTTAACAAGCATGTGTTTGATCAAACGACAGTTGCTGCTTTCCCAGGATCATCTGGCGGCGGTGTATTCTTAAAGGGTGATACACGTTATGTGGGTATGTTAGTAAGAGGTGCAGGTGAGACGTTCAATTTAATCGTACCAGTACGTCGTATGGTTACCTGGGCTAAGAAGAATGACCTTCTCTGGGCATTAGATCCGAAAGTAGCAATGCCATCTGATGAAGACTTTGAAAAGATGGAGGTTGAAGATGCCGGTGGTAATTTTTCTAAGGATGACAAGGATAAGTCTGAAAAGGGCATTAAAGTACTGAAAAACTTCCCATTTTTATTAAAAGTATATAATCTTACTGATATTCAATAGGGATGCCATAGTGAGGGGTGGAGATTAAGCGGGCCTACGGGCTCGCTTTTTTCGTTTTGAACATAAATACTTACAATGTCACACATAGTATGCGCCAGGGCCCCTTGCGGTCATGCAGGAGCGGGTGGTACCGGTAGCAACGGTCCTTTCCCTGGCAACCAAAATGGGCGTGTCGGTCTTAGTAGAAATACAGGCACTACTGGATCTGGATCTGGGCAGACAGAACTTCAACGCCGGCTAGCCGCCCAACGCGCGTTGGCCGCGGTCGGTGCTGTTGGTGGAGGAATTGCTGGTGGTCACAACCAAAATAGGATTGACCAATTACGGGCAGGACAAAGTAGTCAAGGTCAGCGTGTTAGTTCATCTAATACTACAACCACGACGAGTCAGCAAGGTCAGCAAAGCACTGGTCAAGGGACTTATACGAACACTGGTAACCGGCCGTCCAGTCAAACTGGCCATACGCAACAAGGGAGTCAAGGCGGCACGACAGGTACTGGTCAAACAATATGCGGCATCGTAGGTCCTTGCTGGACTGCAGGTAGTGGTAGTAGTCAAGGTCAGGGTGCGTCACAATCAAGTCAACAAGGTCAGCAAGGAAATACTCAGCAAGCTAGTCAAGCTAGTCAAGGTAGCGGTTTCCAGTGGGCGCAAGCTGGTGGAGGTGGTGACCGTGTTTATGCATCCGCGCAAGCTGGTCAAGCTAGTCAAGCAGGAGGAATTCAGGTTGCTGCAGATGGTTTAGGTAGCGGATTTGCTAGTAGTAATACTGGTGGTTACGGTGGTAACTATACTGGACCGCACGCTGGTGGCGCGTTCCCCGTGGGAACATTACAGGGCGCACCACCACCGAAGCATCCAGTATACGGATATGGTAATAAAGAAACTCATGCTGCTCATGAGCAGTTAATGGGACAGGCGCGCAAAAATCGTGATGCACGAGTAGCACAAGAGGGAATAGATAATTACAACGTTACTATGATTCCCGGTGACGGTGGTGTTGGTATTGATCCTACTACTGGACTACCCTTAGGAAATGATCCTGCTACTGGCTTGTCATATGGCGCGCCGGCCGGTCCCGGTCCTAATCCTGTACAACAGCAAAAGATAAAAGAAGGAGTAAAGACAGGACTTAATGCAGTTGGAGGAGCAGTAAACGCCGTCGCCGAAGCTATAGGAGGTGCTATGCCGAAGCTGAGTCGCAAGTCACCGGCATCGATGCCGGTAGAATCACCAGCCCCCAGTGCACCGGTTCCCACGGTTACTGGTGCATCCTCCATCTACAACCCAACTGTAAGGGCAGAGCTCGAGACTCATGCTAAAATATCATCAGAGGGATATGATGATCACTACGAACAAAGTGAGTTAGCGTATTCTAGTGGTGACATGGGTCACCAGGATGATGAACATCCTGCCGGAGGCGAGGTTCAGAGCATCGCTGACAATCCACGTGCCGAGCCAACCGATCAGATTTTCACCCAAGCTAATACAGGTTCGATAGCAACACCTCCAGCTGGAATGGGTGAATCTGCGCGGACGAGGACGCCTGCTGCTCTAGCTGGAAGCGAAGGTGAGCCACGTGCCGAGCCAACCGATCAGATTTTCACCCAAGCTGGTACAGGTTCGATAGCAACACCTCCAGCTGGGATGGGTGAATCTGCGCGACCGAGGACGCCTGCTGCCTCTACTCCTGTTGGAACAAATGGCCGGCAACTTTTAACTGGCACGGGACAATCAGCAACAGTAACATCGCCCAAGCCGCGCGCGGAAACTT
>Ga0114997_10003909_pt1 | contig 11618 bp, 9 predicted proteins | sample ArcticOcean_MG_C_2_FD_87045 | JGI IMG/M metagenome (GOLD analysis project Ga0114997, IMG submission 87045) | Marine microbial communities from western Arctic Ocean - ArcticOcean_MG_CB4_136 | ecosystem: Environmental > Aquatic > Marine > Oceanic | place: Arctic Ocean: Canada Basin | collected... | reverse complement strand
GCCAGGATCACCGTATGATATTGCACCTCACGAGGAGCATTGTTGTAGAGTAATTGCCAATAAGCCATTACATAATTCTCTATCTTCTAGATTAGTAAGATGGATGATTAATTCGAAATATGTGGAGAAGTTTTGATTGAGCAAAGAGTACCGTCCGTATGACCATCAATACGAAGGAGGGTCCTTGTTATTCATCCACTCCAATGTATTCGGTTCTGCAAAGCAAGTGTTTTGTTGGATCGTCTCTTATCCAAATGTATGTGTCTGGATGGATATTTCGATGTTGATTTTGTCTCCTACCACAAATTGACCACCTTTCGTAAGCGGTTGTAAATGAGATTCCAGATTTTTCATATCTAGCGCAGTATGCTTGCATCCTCTGCACTTTGTGCAAATCCACTTCTCCATCACTCACAACAGCCTCAATCACCCACAGTTGATCAGATGTCGGATTCCAAAGAAGAATATCTGGGAATGCATCACCACGTATGAACCCTAATCCTGCATTACGCAAAGAATCAGCATCTTCCTCTGTGATTCTAGTACCATCTCCACTGTCAATCAAAACTATCTCGAATCCAGGAAGGAATCTTGGAACATAAATTTCCGCAGCATCAGCAATCAAGTTTTCATGAGGGGTTCCTACTCTTTCGATTGATTCTGTGAGTGCTTGAGCGGCCGCCAACACTCTTTCTCTCTCGTCATCCTCATTTGCCCATTGTTGAATTGCAGCCTCTAAATTTGCATCACTGGCCTGCAATAATTGAACGAAACTAGGGTTTAGTCTGTAACAATTACTAGATGAGTTCGCCCTAGGATGGCCAAGAATGAACTCGCCTGAATCATGAAATACTCTTTCAATGATTCCAAGCCCAATCAGCGGAAGTATCCCATAATCTCTCACCATTTCTCTGTCAAGTTTTCTTCGTTCATTGGGAATTTCCTCTTGTAGAATGCCAATGTGACAGGAAATGTGGGCCTGTTGCGCTCCATCTGAAAAACAAAGCTGATTCTCACGAGCTGCTCTGTACCAAGATGGCCTTTCATTGTCCAGTAATGAAAAAACCACACGATTGATTCTGATGCTTGCATGACCTAAAGCGTCCATCACATCATTCACTCTTTGAAATCTGACACCTTGAAGAGTATTTGGTACTAAATTCGTACCATATGACTCGATATTTCCTCCTCCACCAGATATTTCGAGAATATCCGACTCAATTCCCATACCTAAACGGAGATGCGGTTTAACATTAGTTCTTTTGTCTTACTTTAGTTAAAAGCCTCTGAAGTGATTTAGAGTAATCATTATTCTTTGATTTATATTTTCCTAATTGCTTGATAATTTCAATATCCGGTATTGGTAAATTGACAATATCTGTTGCGTTAACTTGAGTTTGGCCGTTGACAATTCGAATGTAGTTGTCAAACAAACTAGAATTGAGTAGATAAGAGATTCCTTTACAAAGTGAAAATGGCATTTCCTTTTCTCCTCCATGGATATAATTCAGATGATTTTCTATTCCTATGAATTTTCCAGGCAACTCCCCTTTTTTCAATGGGCAGGTTACGAGGCGTTTTGCCTCTTCTTTGGTGGTAAATCGCTTCATTATCACATAGTTCTGATTGGGTATTATCCTGTCAGTTGCTGTGTGATCAATATATTGCTCCTTCTTACAATTGTTTTTTGGCCATTCAATGCTTGATAGACTTAGATGGGTTGGCCAAACCATCGGGCATGTGTTCTCTTTTTCTTCTGAGTTAGAAAGGAATTTTCTCGATCTATAAGCTACAACAGGGCCTGTTGAAATTTCAATTCCGTGATCTTTGAATCTTCCTTTCCATGCCTTGAATTGATTCAATGTTTCAATATCAGATTCTGTTGTTGGAATCACAAATCTGTAGTCGTTTTTTCCTCCCGACTGAATTATATCTCTCGATATTTTCAATGGGTGAAGATCATACAAATCTTTGCGGTCGAGACTTGATGTAACTAAGACCTCTGTTGATTTTGTATTCCTTTCGAGACAAATAATCATGATTTCTTGCAGTACTTGTTGCTCAAAGATATTCTTTCTGGAGTTGAAAAGATGGATTTTCGTGGTAGATAAATCGGTAAAGATTTTCTGTCTGAATTTCTTGAAATAAACCCCGTTTGTGAAACTTCTCGGTATGATGTATATCATTTGTCCATTTTTACTTAGGAGATTAATTGATACCTCCATGAACCTTGAATACAGATTTGGACTGGTGCCTCCGCGTTCTATTTTCGGACTGATTTTTGAGTATGGTGGATTAGAAATGATAAAATCAAACTTACCAACATTAGACACAGTCAGAAAATCCTTTTCTAATATTTCGAAAGAGAAGTTAGAGTTCATTTTTTCCAAATCTTTCAGATTTACTTTGAGTAAGTTTAGTGATATTTTTTCGGTTTCAATACACACTAAATGAATTTTTGACACCTCACTTTCAAAGGCTCTCATGGCAGCGCAATAGCCCAAAATTCCAGTTCCAGAACCAGCGTCAAGAATCCGAACGGTTTTTTTTCCTGAAAAATCAAACATCGAAGCCATCAATGAAGAAATTTCAGGGGGCGTGAAATATTGCTCATGTTCATCCTCACCATCAGCACTGGCAATGGCAATCGATTCAGTATAGATGTTTTCCAGCAATCCCAATCCTCTCTAAGTACACTTAGAAGTCAATGGTTCTTAAACTAACGATATCGAGATATCATTTCTGGTGCCATGTTTTGACCCCCCAATTGAGGGGATAGTCGGACATATGCTACTGCTTTGTTTTCATTTGCTGAATTGTTGTTTACCAACATATACTCAATAGTTTTCTTTGCTATATGAATCTAAGCACCTTCCAAGGTTCGAACTTTCAGGATTAATTCTCAAAAAAATAAAAATAGGAATAGTTCCTAATAGGGTTAATATAGGAATGGTTGCTACGACTACTCATGGCGAACTCTCAACAAAGAGCAAAGATAGCAGCCCTTCGTGGCACTGGGCACAATTTGGAAGAGATATCGGTAAAGGTGGGGCTTTCGACTTCGGCAGTTTCATATCAACTTTCAAAAATGAAAGAATATGCAGAAGAATCTCTTTTGGGAGGAGATTCTAGTGATATAATGGACCACGTAAAAAAGACATTTGGCAAGTACGCCAACAGATACGAAGGTATTCCTAGCGGTACAAAATATGTAGTCAATAACGATGGTGTATGGGTTAGGTTACCTCTCAGTGGAGAGAGACTGAAAGTTGAGAATGCTGAGAAATTGAAGAATTCTTTTTTAGAATTCAGGGGGCCAGGTCGAGCACGTATTACAGATAAAGGAGAAATCCTTGCTTACTGGAATTCAGATGATCCAGATGAAGACATTGACATTGATGATGAGAGTAGCGATGAAAAGTCATCACAAAATTGGTACGTAATCGGGTCAGTAAATTCCGATCTTGATGGAGTTTTCCCCTTGATTCCAGAGCTCCCTAATGACCCCTCGGCTTACAAACCAGGAGATATATGGGGCGGCCCCATGGATGGTATGCGATATTCTACTGATGGCCGTAAGAGTATATTTCGTAGTCACCCTTCGCATCCAAGATGGACAACATCAAGGAAAAACTCTGGACTGTCAAAAAAGATTTGGTCGCTATTTATGGAACTGAAGGACTATGAAGGTGGTCGTTTTTACATCACAGAAAGAGGAGCAGTTATCTCAAACGTGAGTGCTGAAAACCTAGATATTGATTTCCAAGATGCTGTAATGAAAATGTCCTCTGAACAGAGACAGTACTTGTCAGTAAGAATCAATCGCACCAATTTAGTTCCAGTTTTCTTGGGCACTCATCAGGGTGGTATAACCTTACAACGTGGGTCGAGTATTCATGATCCATTGACTGATGCGCAATTAAAGCAATTAAATGCGATGTTTTTATCTGAAGAGGAGGTCTAATTATGGAAGCTATTCAATTGGTCGAAAGTACGTTCAAGATTAATCCAACACCTACTCTGATTTGTATATGTCATTCTACCAACCAATTTAAGAAAATAGAATCAGGAAGTATCTGGCCCATTCCTGTAAGGGGGAGCAAGTACAAAATTAGATTTTCAGAACATTCGGTTATTTATCGGCCTCCGACGAATGAGCCAGCAGTCAAAAAAGACCCAAAGGGAGATCAGCGTCGAATAGGTATGGAAAGGCTCAATGAATTTTCTCCAGGTCCTGTTATTGAAGAGGATACTGTTCGATTAATCGAAGGCGTTAGGAAATACGGCAATGGTAGTGTAACCATTACTCCTAAAGGAGAGGCCATAGTTTGGCGAAGGGATAGTGATGGATGGAACCCCTATTATGTTGGAATAGTAAATATTGATCCCATTTGGGCACAATATCCTGCAAGGCTAGGGCATCCTGGCGTAAATGGGTTATTTCCAGATTTTAATTCTTCAAGGTGTGATTGGTTCACTCCCGAAGAATTGGGGCTATGGACTGGATGTATGTTCAAAACAGGTGAGCCTTGGACAGTTCGTCAAAGAGCAAGACAAAGTTCAGAGTTAACTTGGCCAGGAAGACTTAGTGCAGCTCTCTCCAAGGGATTGATAATTCTCGGAACTGGTCCAAAACATGCCGAATTGATTGATGCTTATCTAAAAGTAAGGCCTTGTGGAGGACGTTTGTATGTACTTATGGGTGGCCATATTTGGATGAATGCCAGAAAACAAGATATTGCTGATGACGATGTCTGGGGCGGGATTAAACAAAAAATGGCCAAAGTTATGAGTAATTTAATCAAATATCCGAACCACCCTCTCCTCCAAATGTATAATTCTAGAATGATGGCTACCAAGGGTGATGGATCTATTACAGAAGGATGTATGCCGATTTATTTAGGAAATTGTGCTGATTTTGATGAAGGAGAAGTTCCTGTGACGAGAATTGCTTCCGGCTACAAGAGAATTATGCGTGACCCTAACAAAATTGAAGGTAGTGAACATAACCCTTATGCCGACCGAAATGAAATGAGCGATTGAGGTGAAACCATGAAAGTTAGTGATTCAAAAACCACATCTGTTCATCCATATGGGCCGACACTTGCATATCTAGAGAGTCATATTTCCGGAAACTCAGAGGAATATTTCGATACATTGCATCAATGGGTTGGTTTTGCATTGGATAAACCTCCGCATGAGAGGGAATATGACTGGGAGCAATATTATCCAATAGGAGATGATGATGATAGAAGTCCAATTCCAAAAAATCGATGGAAGGACATCTCTGACGAGGAAAAAGTGTACTACGAATTACGTAAAGTCTCTCATGGCAAAAGTGAATTTACGAAGAGAATAATCGACAATACTGATGAAGAAAAACGACTCCATGTATCAATCCGTATTGCTACTCTGATAAGGATGGGTGTGTTTCGTTTAATCGAACAAGATGAGGACGGTGAAGTCATACAGCGTATAATCCTCCCAAAATGGACTCGTGATTGGTATGATGCGAGGGTTGGTGAAAATCCCACTGATAAATTAGACCAAGCATTTGCACGTGATTGTATCAAAGCAATGTGGTTTATTGGAGAAGAATGGGAACTTATCTATTCAATGCGCGATATGCTTAATTCAGTCCTAAAAACAAAGCTCGAAAGCAAAACAGAAATTTGGAATAGAATGCAAAAAAAGTTCTCATATCGGATAGAGAAAAAGGTTTCACAGAGAGTTGGATCGGTACTCCGAATACTGCTAAGAGCAGGATTGATTGAAGAAAAGAACGACCATTATCGCAATATTGACAAACAAGTTTCCCTTTGTGAACCATTCAGATACAAATGGTGTCCAATTCATCAAGCAGAGGAAATTCATCGCGGGAAGATTCTGGACTGGGCAGAGAATGAAGGTTACATAGATGAAGTACAAAGTAAACGTCTGCAGAAAGAAATTTTCGGCTCATGGGCAATTGCCTCTGTTCATGTGGAAAGCCATACATCGAAAACAGGGACTAAGACAAGGACGAATACAAAGTCATTCAATGAAGCAATGTGCAGAATCCAAGAGGCCGTTTGGAGTGGCAAATACCAATCACATGTATACCAAGATGCCAAATCGAGGAAAAAGAATGAGCATGATTTAAATGGAACTGTTTGGCCTTTATTCAGAATAGATAAACTCAAAGAAAAGAAGCTAGACAGATGGGGCTCAACAACCTGGAACCTGCTAAATCTCAATAAAATTCTAGATGCCAAACTCTCCCAACCAAGAAGAGGTCATTGGACCGGTGAAAAGGTTGAAACGGCAGGTGTTTCAGAAAAAACGGCTAGCCACTACAAGAAGAGAGCAGCTGAGATTATTGGTCTCGAAAGTGATGACTCACTTATCCAATCACTTAATTGGATGGGTAGGCGAAATGCATTCAAATTTTTAGCACATTTGGAATGGGTAAAATCCAATGGTGGAACGGAAGGTGAACTAAAATCTCTGTTGGAGTTATCTATTCCAGAATTCAATAGGGAACTAATGTCAAGGAATTTGGACTCCAGCCGACCTATGTTGACTTATCCCGATTCCTTTGCACCTTATGAGTGGCAGAAAGAAGCATCTCAAGGCTGGTGGTCGGGAACTGCAAAACTTGCTGGAGGAAAAATAGAATCAATCAAGCCCCAGACCGGAATTGTTGAAGTCGTTACTGGTGCTGGTAAGACTGTTTTCGCAATCAAGCTTATCAAGGAATTTCTAGATTTAGATGAGAAAAATAAGGCTCTCATAATCGTCCCAACGGAAGTATTACTGCATCAGTGGTATAGGGAATTAGCAAAGTATCTGAATCTGGGCCCAAGGCAGGTTTCCCTCATTGGAGACAACAATCATGGTTCTTTATCTGAAGAGGATGGGACTCGTGTTGCTATTGGAATTGTCAATTCATTGTCATTAGAGCATGTTCATGAACGTATCACTTCCAAATGTGCGCCAGACCCTGGAAACTTATTCGTTATCGCAGACGAATGTCACAGATTTAGAGGTGAAAAGTTCCGAAAGGCTATGGAGTGGTATATTCGAGATGGTGATTCAAAATTGGGTCTATCCGCAACACCTTTGGCTGAGAAAGACGATGTTGATGTTGGTGAAGATGATTCCGAGGATAGTGAACTCATTGTCGCAGGTTACATTGGAGACAGATCGTATTTCTATGGATACGAGCGAGCTAGAGAGGATAACCTCATTCCCGAGTTCAGTATCAATCTTGTCGGTTTTGATCTCAGTTCTCGTGAGAGGGCCAAATACAAACTATATAGTGAAAAAATCAGTCGCGCAAGAAAGAAGATTTTGGATGCTGTAGGTTATCGATTAGACCGCATGAGAGGAGGATTTGAAGCTAAAATAAACAAGCTGGCTTCTGATGGAATGAAAATTCCAGGAATGAAAGATTACTTCCAAGCGATAAGAGATCGGAAGCATTTACTTTCGCATGGCATTGATGATGAAGGACTCGTCAATAGGCAGGCTTGTTTTGAGCATATCCTCAAGGGCATGTTGGTTCAGGATGGAAAGGATACAGACAAGAAAGCACTTATTTTCCAAGAAAGAATTAGTCAAATTCAAGATACAATGCTCCCTTCAGGTGGAAAGATTCGAGAGTGGTTGGATAAGAAGTATTACCGTCCCGGCAGTGTACATAGCCGACGTGCAAGATACAGAGACACTATGACGCTAGATTTACTTAGAAGAGACATATTGAATGTGATTTATTCCGCAAAGAAATTAGACGAGGGTCTTGATGTACCCGCAGTTGATGTTGGGATTGTAAGGATACCCACTAGTTCGTTGAGGACAACCATTCAGCGTTTAGGTCGAATCCTCAGGACCAAGGAAGGAAAGGAGAGGAGTGACTTTTGGGTGCTTTATGCTCGTGATACAACAGAGACACGCTTCTTTGAGAATGCCGATTTCCGTAAGCGCATTTCAGAAAATGTGATTCAATACTTTATTTGGAATACTGAAACAATTGACATTGAAGAACAAGATGAAGAGGAAATAACTTGGGGGTCGCAGACTCCCGATTTTGATTGGTCAAGCATCAATATTGGTGATTCAGTTAGAATACGTGTCGAAGGAGGACAATTTTCAGCCTCATCCGATTGGATTCCTTTCGTGAAACAAAAGAATGAGGATGGCAGCATTATTCGAATGAGTATAAGAAACCCAGATTACATTGAGGTTGCTAGTGTTATGAAAGAAATGAACAAAGCAGGGGCAGTCTATCATGATTTGAATGGAAATTGTGTAACCTATCGAAAGGGCAAGGGCGGTATATTCATCGGTACTGTTGACACTAATGTAGAACTTGATTTAGCGCCCTACCCTAGGCGTAATCAATCAAACAGGTCACCAAATTTGATACGTGCACCAAGTGGTTCTAATCTTGAAAAGCTCCTTGGGATGCTGTCCGACGAGGATGATGTTCTAGATTCTAACTAATCGTAAGTTGTCCGAGTTGTTGAAATATGTTTACAGGTAAGAAAGAAAAGGAATTAAAAGAAATATTATGGAATTACAGATGGAAGATGCATAAAAAAATAGAGCATATATATGGTGAAAAATTAGTTTTGATTTGCCCTCTAGCAGAAAAAATAATTGAAGATGATCCTTACTTATCTCTTGAAATATTAATGGAATCGGATGCAATTAGGTCTGATAATATTGAAGAAGATGGTTTGTTTAATCAAAGGAAATTTGAAAGACAATTCAATACAATGATTAGTTATATTTGGATATTAATCTATAAATCACTATCAGATAAAACAGGTTTAGGTCCGATTGCAATTCAATTATTTCAATTTCATATTAGTAAAATAAACGATATTAGGATTCTAAAAATATCTGGTTTCTCCAATACTCATGATAAGACTGTTACTAGGTCAGGCGCATTAATGCTTTTTTGGTTTGACGCGATAGGAGAGTTGGATAACAAAGCCAGAGATTTCTTACCATTTTTACTAGAATATTACCCAGAGCCATTTGAGCAGATATGGCAAGAAGATAGAATTTAGGAGGAGATGGAAATATGGAAGATTTCTCAATAGAACCACACAAAGATCAAGATTTTATGATTGAGCGAATATATGATCCTATAAGCCTCCATACTCTTACTAGTTTGGGTGGAACAAGACTCATTCCAAACTTAAAGACGGGTAAAGTTGAATCTATCGAATATCAAGAAATGGCACAACTGATATATCCGCATGTAGAATGTCCAAATTGTGAAGAATTAGGAAAGATTAGATCTCATTTACATAATCCTTCATATGTTTTCAAGAGTTCTGGAGGCCAATATTCCTACCTCTGTGATTTATGTTGGACTCATTCTATTATTGGCCCATTTGGAATATTCATTTCAGAGAATGATGAATGTAATTTGTAAAATTATGTTATTTTATTGAGATAATTTCCTCAACCATTAAACACCCCCCATTATTGAATAGAAAATCCTACAAGGAGCTAATAAATTATGAAGATAAATTTCCCCTCAAAGGCATGGAAGAAAATAGATGAAGCAAAAGAAATTATTTCTGAGTATGAAGGATCGGATATTTCAGATCCAACAATGCTTGCAGAAATTTCCAGACAATTTAGTAGTGATTATAATTTTGACTGGCTTACAAATGAAAAAAAGATGTTATTGGAGCTTCCAAATGTCCTGGAAGAAATTATAGAAAATAGAAAAACGGAGTTTGATTTTGAAACAGATATGTATGCGAAATATGGTAATGATTCAGAAGAAAATAATTCAATGATACATCATGAAGAATTGATGAAGCAATATACAGTTTCTACATTGAAAGATATGTATGTGATGTTTTCTGAATTTGCATCATCTCGTTTCCGCTTTTCAGCAGGGACGTTTGAAGAAGTAGCAAGACGACGCTACGGAGATTATGCCCTTGAAATATCCTGGAATTTGGATTGGTTATCTAGTGAAGGCTATATTGAAGATTTGGGACGTCTTGAAAAATGGAAGGATAATGTATATCGAATTATACCTTCAAGTATGAATAATCAATTTAATTCCTCTTTATTCTACTAGAAAATACATACTAAATGGTGGACGCTGGGGCGTCCTCCATTACGATTCGAACCCTAGATTCACTTTCATTAAATCGGGAATCCTACCTAAAAGTTGAAATGACATACGTCGATTACCTTGGAATATGAGGAACCCAACCCAATCATACGTCAGTAGTTCGATCGCCAGAAGAGAGTGGATACAGGGAGACATGGACCAGGGTTCGGCCACGATTGCAGAATTAGCACAAGCCTGGTTAGACAACCCCCGGAGAGCTCACAGGAAGAACGACAGCCAGCCGCAGAACATCCAGAGGGCACTGAACAAGTTCAGACCAGTATTGAGCAGATACACTCCCGACGACCTGCGAGTAGACTCCGTGTATCCCGACTTCATCCGATGGTTCGAGGAATTCTTAGGGAGCACCGACTTGGCGCCGACCACCTTGAACACCTACTTCCTCCAACTTTATTCTAACATACTCCACTATGCTGGCGTTGAGGAAAGGATTGTAATCGACGTGAAGAAGGACATCAGGAGATATCGTAAGAAGCTCAAGGTCGCCGAGCAACCGCATCGGGGGATAACCGACGAGGAGCTTGGAAAATGGCTCAAACTGATTGACAAGTGGGTCATTGAACCGGACTCCGCCCCGAACATCGTCTCCGTGTCAAGCCCGGGGTGCTCCATGGCCAGGTTGCAGAGGACGAGCCGGGAGCACCTCCTCGCACTCAGGACCTACGTATGGCTAGCCCTCTCTCAGGGAGGGCGTGCTAACGAAATCCGCAGGACCAGAATATCAGAGATACAGTCGGACAGCGTGACTCGCGAGATTATGAAGATGAAGACCTACACCCAGCCAATCAAGACGAGCCTTCCCCACTGGGTGATGGCCAGGGTCGATCCTTACGTCCAGCACTGCAAGACAGAGCGCCCCGATGCGGTCTTCCTGTTCTCCGAGTGCGAGGACAGGATGGGGCGGGGAACTATCTCAGCATCGACCCTCAACAGGCTTGTCAAGGGCTCTATGATGCTCGCTGGACTCGGGCCAACAACCCCTGGAGGCTACTACCGGGTCCATGAGCTCAGGAAGGTCTGGGCGAGATGGATAAACCAAAACGGGGGTTCGATAGAAGAGGTATCCGCGTTTCTAACTCATGACTCTACGGATTCCGCGTTCAGGGCCTACTACTCGGACGACCTCAAGACTGACCTCCGAAAGACCGCTCGGGAGAGGGGACACGCACAACTTGAGGCGCTACTAGAGGAGCGCGACGACTTGGACGCCAGGATATTCGAACTTTCCGACCAACTGGAGCGTGTCGGTTTCTGGTCCGACGGACATGGAGGTGGCATATTCCCGTCCTGCTGGATCGAAGACGAGGACTCGCTGGTCCACGAACTCAACTCGTCAGGGGACGAGGCTATTGGTAGTCCCTCCCGGATTCGAACCAGGGTCATGGGATCCAGAACCCCACATGATGGACCACTACACTAAGGGACTATGCACTTACCGGGATAGAACTTATATTTCAATAAAACCGAATTT
>Ga0114997_10003908_pt1 | contig 11619 bp, 10 predicted proteins | sample ArcticOcean_MG_C_2_FD_87045 | JGI IMG/M metagenome (GOLD analysis project Ga0114997, IMG submission 87045) | Marine microbial communities from western Arctic Ocean - ArcticOcean_MG_CB4_136 | ecosystem: Environmental > Aquatic > Marine > Oceanic | place: Arctic Ocean: Canada Basin | collected... | reverse complement strand
TTTTTTACTCCAAAGATTATTTTATCTATATCTTTATTTTGAAATAAAAAATTTTTAGCCAATATTCTAATTGGAGTTTTATGATTTTTTTTAATTAAATTAATTTGATATAAAATATTAGTTCTACGAGAACTCTCATTTAACCATTGAGATCTATAATCATCCTTAAAAAATATTGAATTTTCTTTTAATTTTCCCGCCAAACATCCAGAAGCAAAAGGAGATCTTGCCATGATTTTAGGTTTAAAATTTTTCAATAATGTGATGGCATTTGTTCTTAATAAATTTAATTCATCTTGTAGGAAATCAAATTTATCCATTATTTCTTTTTTAAAATAATAATTTCTGGCTAATGAAATACCAGTATATTTTACTAATCCTTCTTTCTTATATTTATCTAATAAATTTATAACTTTATTAAAATTTTTTATCTCTCCTCTAGGATTATGTAAAAATAAAGTGTGTATTTTTCCAAAAGCTTCGATTGATTGATTTACTGATTTTTCTATATCTATTAATTTAAAAGTTTTTTTATTATTTTGGTTGTAGCCACACTTTGTATTTATTTTTATTTTATTATCATTTCTAAACATCTCACTTAAAATTTTATAAATTTTTCCAGAGCCATACGTGGGTGCTGTATCAAATTCTAAAAATTCATTTTTTACTGCTTTGTCTAAAGTTTTATAAATTGTGCTTTTTTTAATATAGCCAAAATCACCACTTAATGACCAGGTGCCAATAACAACTTTATTTTGATTCTTATTTTGCATTTCTTACTAAGCTTACAAAATTCTTTTTATAATATTCAAGTATATTTTTTGTAAGACTCTTGCTTTTGGTTTGAGATCTGAGTGCCGCATCTGCTCCAAACTCGTATTCTGTAAATATTCCTTCTTTTACACCCGCCTTATGCTGTCCCGTACCATAATATGGTGAGTAAAAAGCTACAGTTATAGTATCTGGTTTTAAAATCTTATTAAATTCAATAGTTTGTAGGATGGACTCTTCATTTTGCTTTGGCAGTCCAATAATATTATAACTAGTTCTTTTAATATTATTTTTTTTTAATAAATCAAAAGCATTTATGGTTTTTGATTGACTTGCAAACCTATTTAGCTCATTTTCTCTAAAATCTTCAGCTGCTAACTCTATCCCCATACCCACACCCACAACTTTTAATTTCTTTAATAAGTCTATTGATTTTTCATTTATTCCTTCAGGCCTTGTTTCAATAAACATTTTTATATCTAAATTATTTTTATCAATTAATTCTGCCAATTCTAATAAAATTTTTTTATCATTGGTTAAAAAATTAGTATCCTGACATCTTATAAGATCTATCTTTTTAATGTTTTTTAAATATTCTAATTCTTTATAAATAATTTTTGCTGATTTACTTCTTAAGTATGATTTAAAATTACTTATTGCGCCTGTTTTTTTTGAAGATTGTTCAAATCCATAATATTTTTGAATTATGGTCTCAACACAATAGGAACAAGAATATATACAACCTCTTGAAAGTTCATAATCTACAGCCCTAACAACCTCACCGTTATAAGGTCTAAAAAAAACCTGATCTTTAAATATATCATAATCATATGGTGACAAAATATCCAAGTTATCTATTATTTTTTGTTTTTTATTTTTTATAATTTTATTGTCTTTTAAGAATACAATCCCATTTATTTCTAAAAAACTTTTATTTTCATCTATAGATTTAGCTATTTCGGCAAGTACAAGCTCACTTTCTCCCATAATTAAGTAATCAAGATTTAAAAATTTTTCCAATATAACTTCAGGAGCAGCAGTGACCTGTAATCCACCAGTAATTTTTTTAGCACCGTAAATATTTATTCCTTTTAAAACTTCATAACCATTTTCAATATTCACATATTCTCCTTCGCTATGAATATGAGAGGAGAGTGCAGACCAAAATATAATATCTGGTTTAAAAATATCAATCTTGCTTTGAAGATCTTTTGTGATTGAATTTTTTGTAAAACTAACAAAATTATTATAGTCGGAAGGCATAAACATTCCGTTTTGTGTAGCATAACCGACTTCATCATCAGTCCAATTTGAATAAAATGTACAATCAAATAATTCTACTTCGTGATTTTCTTTTTTTAAAATTGAGCTGTGTGATGCAATCCACAAATGTGTTATGCCTCTCCCCCATTTATTGGGATTAATAAACAAAATTTTAGCCATAAAATCCTATATTTTAAATAATTTTATTTTATTGATATATTGAAAAAATTTTTTTCAATGACACCTTTAAAAATTCATCATTATTTTTTGTTAATTTTGAACCATCAAAAACATTACCTTTAAACATTGTTTTTCTTAAGGAATACATGTATTTTAAAATCTCATCTCCATTTTTAAATCCCTTTTTAATTTTTTCGATTATATTTTTTAAATCGTCTAAATTTTTAATTTTAAATACATTGGGAAAATTTTCGTAAAAAATATTACCAAATAATATAATTGCTTTATTTCGTATAAGAGCTTCAAGGCCAATGGTGCCAGATAGATTGGCAATACAATATGAGTAATTAATTAAATTTATTGGATCTTCTGTGCTTTTAACAAGTCTAACATTGGTATGATCCAATATATCTCTAAAAAATTGTAAATTTCTAAATCTTGAATTAATTGACTGACTTCTATGTTCCTTAATTAATAATATATAATCATGTGGCAAACTCAAAGCTAGATTTTTTATTATAGTCTTTTGATCACAAAAAATTTTTCCACCAAGTTTATAAATTATTAATTCAGGTTCGGATTGTAAAAAATAAGTGATAATTTTTTTTTTCGGATTATTAGAAATTATTTGACTAACAGTTTTAGAATAAAATACTTCAATATAAAATTCTCTTAATTTACTTTTTATCTTCTCAAAAATATAATCTTTTATGGGGGGATATTTTGAGAGAATATAATTTTCTTCTACTGATCTAGTATTAAAATCTTTAATTTTATCAAATAAATTTTGGAATATGTTTAATTTTTTTTTTTTAATATTTTTTATATGCACTATCTCAGCTGGAGAAATATTGTTTTTTATTTTAGTAAAAGTATTTTTAACAGCTTGCAATTCTTTGATTGATGGTGTGCAAGTTTTATAAAATTCTTCTAATTGTTCAAACTTATGATTTCTGATATTCATTAAAAGAAATCTACTCTCAAAGAACCTAGTGCAAAAGATATAATATCTTATATTTCTTTTGATTGATAATTTTTCTAAAATTTCAGAACCTGTACCACCTGCATGTTCATGTAAAATAATATCTGGATTTACATTATCTAAAATTTCACTATAAAACAGATAATTTAAGTAGGCTCTTTTTATATCAGTAATATTTTTATTATTTTGACTCATGTTGGTTGTATTATAAAATTGTGAATAGTTTAGTGCGCTAACACATGTCTCCATTATGGTTATGTTCAATTCTTTTTCGATTTTATCTAACATACCTATTTCAATTTCTTTATTAAAATTGCCTTCTAAAAAATTTTCCAAACAATAAATTTTAGATTTTGGAAAATCTTTTAATAAAAAGTATTTATCTTTCTTTGAAACACAAAAAAAAGAAAGATCATCTATCTTATCTATTGTACTTAATGCTTTTGACAAACTCACTCTTAGGTAGCCATCTAGATTAATTAAATATTTTGTCATATTCTTTATTTTTTTGTAATAATATCTTTGAATTGTTTTTGATTATCAAGCTTCCAAATATTTTTTAAATTTAAAATTTTCACTACTCTATCATTACTTTTCCCCAAACCGAAAAAGAATGATTTTTTAAATCTTTGAATTTTAGAAAATCTTTTTATTAATCTACTTATTGATTCAAATTTAGAATTGCAATTAATAATAGATTTCAAATTAGCTCTGTTTTTTTGCCTATCACCAATATTAATAGTGGGAACACCATAATAAGGTGCCTCAACAATTCCTGAACTTGAGTTTCCTACTATGAAATTACAATTTTTTAATAGTGTTAAATAATACTCAAACCTTATTGATGGAAAAATTTTTATTTTATCAGATTTAATTTTTAGATATTTTTCAATAATTATTTTTGATCCAAGATCATTATTTGGATATATTAAAATATAATTTTTATTACTTTTTTTTAAAGCTCTGACAAAAGAGTTAATATTATTTTTTAAATTTGAAATATCCGTTGTAACAGGATGAAAAATTGCTAATGAATAATTATCAAATTTTATATTATATTTTTTATTTACTATTTTTAAAGAAGGCAAATTTTTATTAAGCAACATATCTACGTCTGGCGATCCTGTTACGAAGATACTTTTATTTAACTCACCTAATTGAATTAATCTTTTTTTTGCTATTTTATTTGTTACAAAGTGAATATTACAAAGTTTTGAAATTGAATGTCTAAAAATCTCATCAATAGTCCCTGAGAGCTCTCCACCTTCAAAATGTGCTATCTTTATATTATTTAGGCAACAAACTATAGCACATCCAAGCGGTTCAATTCTGTCACCATGAATAATAACCAAATCTGGTTTTATTTTTTTTACAAATTTAGAAAAACCATCAATGGTGTTTGATAAAATAGCATCCTGACTATATCCCAATTTTTGATTAGTAAATCTTTTTACATTGATGATTTTATCTTTGTTGATATGCTCATACGTGCTGCCGTATTCTTTCATATTATGCATACCTGTAACAAAAACGTCTATTTTAAACTTTTTTAATTTCTGCGTGGAAATTATGATTGTTTTTAACTTACCATAATCAGCCCTTGTAGCTGTTACAAAAATAATTTTCTTCATGCTAAATCTTTTTTTTTAATTTGAGTATTTTTTTTAATTGAATTTTTGCTTTTCTTTCCTAACAATTTTGTGAAATCCTTTATTTTATAATAGCCATTACCAGGTCTTTTTAGGCAAATGTTTTTCCTTGTTAAAATTTGACCAGCCTTAATTTCTTTAGAAGCACAAACTGAAGCAAATGCAAAGTTTATTGTAACTTTTTCTTCCTCTAGTGGTTTTTTTATTCCACCTCTTGCATCAAATATTATTTTAGATCCATTTATCATATCCTTCAGATCATTTGGGTCCATTGAGCAACTTACATCGGGACCAGAAACTTTTTTACTATCTACAAAATGTTTTTCTATAATTCTGGCACCCAATCCTACAGCTGCTAAGCTTGTATGATTTGTCACTGTATGATCAGATATACCAACTACACACCATGGATAAGCTTGCTTTAATTGTCTAATACAATCTAATCTAACTAAATTAGCTGGTGTAGGATAAATATTGGTACAGTGCAATAAAGCTAGTGGTAGTTTATTTTTTTTTATAATTTCAACTGATTTTTTAATGCTATTAATACTATTCATGCCAGTACTTAAAATAATTGGTTTTTTAAATTTACATATATACTGGATAAAATGATGATTATTACATTCTCCAGATCCAATTTTAAACGCTGGCACATTAAATCTTCCCAATCTATCTGCTGCTGCAATTGAAAACGGAGAGCTTATAAAAATTTTATTTCTACTCTTTATGTAATTCATTAGTTTTTTTTCTTCAGTTTCGCTTAAACTACAGTTTTTCATTATTTCATATATTGATAATTTTGAATTTCCAGGTATTGCTTTTTTTGCTTCTTCTGACATTTCTTCATCAACTATATGAGTTTGGTGCTTAATAATTTCAGCACCATACAATATGGCTTTATCAGCAATATTTATTGCTCTATCTAAATTTCCATTATGATTTATTCCTATTTCGGCAATAACAAAAGGAGGATCATTATGATCCAGTGTAAGTTTACCAATTTTAAATTTTTTCATCACATTAGGTTAATTAACTAATTTTAAAAATCTTTCCATGTTTAAATTCATTACAATCATATCTTGGTACATAAAAATTATTTGATTTATTAACCCAATCCTTAGAATCAACATTAAATGAATAAGTAATTTTTTTTTTCTTTAATATTTTTATTGTATCTTTATTGAATACTTTAAATCCTCCATAAGGATAACAAAAATATTCAATATTTCTATCTAAAATATTAGACAATATATTCATTGATTTAGAAATGTCATTGATCTGTTGATTATATGTTAATTTTGATAAAACTCTGTGTCCATAACTATGCCCTCCAATTTTCATGCCAAGTTTATTTAAATCTATAATATCTTTTGAGTTCAAATAAAAATTTTTAAAGATTTTTTTTTGTTTTATTTTACCAAAACAATAATTAAAAATATTTTTAACAAGTAGAGGATTTTTTTGATCTAAATTGTTTAATAAAGTCTTTAAAAAAACTTTTTTACTATTTTCTGAAATCAGGTTATTTTGATCTAGAAAATTTTTTTGTTTTTTAAATATTGAATAAATATCTTTATCAAAATCAACTTTTATTTTGAATTTTTTATAAATACCCAATAATTCGTTTGCATCATATTTTCCAAAAAGTAAGTGAATTTTATGTATTGGTAAAAAATCTGATTTCTTTAATTGTAAACCAGGGATAAAAAAAAGTCCTAAAATATTTTTTTTTTTTAAATATTTTGCCACATTTAAATGCTCTTTAAGGCCATCATCAAACGTTAATAAAAATTTATTTTTATAATAATTTTTATTTAAATCATCAAAGATATTAAAAAAACTTTTTTTTTTTCTAAATAATTAATTTGTTTTTTAAAATCATTAAAATGAAGAAAATTAAAATATGGTAAGAATTTATCAAAACTTCTTATATAATGATACATAACTACCTTACTCATATTTGCTTTCTAATTGGATATTTTTTTTCCATTAATTTTTTATGTTTATGAATATAGCTTGGAATTAAATCATTTTTTATATTTATTAACGCTACTTCTAGCGCATTTTTTGTAAAATCTTTTCTTTTATAAATTTTAGTTTTATATTTCGTTTTTATTTTGAAAAATTTAAAATCTTTTTTTTTTGTTAAAATTTTGCAAAGTTCAATAGCAGTGTCTTTTATTATTTTATTTCCTATTGTATGTATATTGTCGTTTAAGCTAAACTTGGGCCTAACTTGATGTATAATTTTTCCACCATCTAATTTTTTACTTATTTGCATAATAGTTGAACCACAAAATTGAAGCTCTTCATTAACAAATGGGAAAAAGTTTGTTCCAGAGCCCCTATAATATGGAGATAGTCCAAGATGAACATTGAGTATTTTGTTTTTAAATTTATTAATAAATTTTTCAGAAATTATTGAGCAACCATATGAAACTATATAGTCAAATTCTTTCATTTTTATTAAATTAATAATCTTTTCTTCATTAATCCTTCCATTTTTAATATTAATTGAGTCATACTTTTTATTTAATTTAATAAATTTTTTAAAATCAATAATTTCGGTTTTATTTCTTAAATCTACATGTTTTTTTATAAGTTTGTCTTTTTTATATAAAATATTCTTTTTTAATTTAATATTAGACTCATGAACAACTAAATTTAAATCAATATTTTTATGTGATGATAAATAACAAGCAAAATACGAATGTCTTAATTCATTACCTGTCAATAAAATTAATTTTTTTTTCATAGTTGCAAAAAATTTTTTATTATCTTTAACCCTTGTGGTCCACTTTTTTCTGGATGAAATTGACAACCATAAATATTTTCAAAATTAACTACAGCAGGAAATTCGATATTTTTGTAAATTGATTTTGACACATTAAGTTCTTTTCCATAATTTATTAATCCATAACTATGAACAAAATAAAATTTATCCGAGGAAGAAATATATTTTAAAATATTGATATTTTTACCAGATGAAACTATCTCACAATTTCTCCACCCTATATTTGGTAATTTAGAGTTAAAATTACTGCCAAGTTTATCTAATTTAACTACATTACCTTTAATTAGGTTTATTCCACTTGTTAGTTCAAACTCTTCACTATCAGTAAATAAGAGCTGCATTCCTAAGCATATTCCTAGAATAAAAACTTTACGTTTTTTAGCTTTATGGATTGCGTCCATTAAATCTAGGTCTTTAAATCTTCTCATTGCAGATGGAAATGCCCCTACACCTGGCAAGATTATGTGGGATGCACTTTCAATTATTTTTCTTTCACTTGTTACAATTACATTATGTCCACAATGATTAACTGCATTTTTTATACTTAAAATATTTCCTAAACCATAATCAATTATAATTATTTTTTTAATCATTAATTTTTTCTATAAATTCTTTAATTTCTTTTATACTAATTTTTTCATAGTGAAGTGCTTTTGAAATAGATATTGCTTCAATTTCAGCATATTTCTTTAATTCTTGTATGTGATTTAGTTTTCCAAAACCTCCACAGGCAATTATTGGAATTTCTGTAATTTTACTTGCTTTTTCATAAAGCTCTACATCAAACCCACCTGAAACTCCATCCGCATCTACTGAAGTAAGTAATAATTCACCAAAATTATATTTTGACATTTTTTTAATCCACTCCATAACGTCCATATCAGTTTTATCTCTTCCAAAATTTACATATGCTTCCCAAGATGTTTTGGATATTTTTTTAGCTTGAATAGAAAGTAAAATACTTTGGCTTCCATATTTTTGGATAAGTGTTTTACCTACAATTTCATTTTTAAATAATTCAGTATTAATGGCTAATTTGTCTGATCCATTTTTCATTAATAAATCTGCATCATCTTCTGATCTAATTCCACCCGCAACTGTAATGGGGATAAAAATATCTTTAACTGCATTTTTAACTAATGATGCCAGGTTATTTCTTCCATAAAGACTGGCGACGCAATCTGAATAAATTAACTCATCTGCTCCGTCAATATAGTATTTTTTTGCAAGTTTGTTGGGATTGCCAACAACTCTTAATCCCTCAAAATTGATCCCTTTAATAACATTTTCATTTTTAATGTCTAATCTTGCTATTACTCTCATTTAAATGCAGAATGCTTTAAAACCCACTTATCCCCAATTTTTTTCCAAAGATGTGGGGATCTAAGATCATCAATTTTTTCTAAAAACTCATCTTCTGATATTTCAATATAGTCTAAAAAATCTTTAAAGTAAGTTTTTGGGAATTCTCCATCAAACTTTTTAACTAAACTCAAGGCTTCTTCTCTAGTAATTTTGTTATTTCTTATTTCTTGAGCTCCATCGTAGGAAGCTCTGCCAATCCCAAATTTTATGTAAGTTGTGTAGAAATGTATTGGTACTATTTTATCGTCTATTTCTGTATACTTTGAATAAGTTCCATCAGACCTTTCTTTAGCTGGTCTAAACCCAGTATTTTCACTTGCATAATAAAAGCATTCTTGAGGATCCCATTTTTCAAAATATCCTAGAAAAATCATTTGAATTTTACTATCCAAAACTTCTTTTTTTTTCAATGGTAGATAGCTGCTAAAATCACTAAAATTAAATTTTTTTTCTTCGATTATGTTTTTAATTGATCTTCCTCCAAATTTGATATCTTTAAAATCAAAATTATCTTCAACTGAAAAAAATTGATTATTCATATAATGGTTAAGATTATCTTCAAGCTTATTGCCATATTCAGCTTGATTTTCTCCGTATACCACTAATGGAATATTTAATTTTTTTGCAATTTTGGGTCCAATTATTTTTTGACCGTGTATAAAAGGTTGAAAAGGATGTCCTAAGTTTAAAAATGAAATTTTAGTTAAATATTTATGTAAATTTCCATTAGGTGTTATGAGGATACTATCTACACCACCTACTCTTGATAGATTGTTAAAATTTTCAAAACCAACTTCAGTCCACATATTAGGAGCCCACGTAACTGCAAGAGGATTCATTTTGTATTTTTTTTTTAGAATATGCGCTGTAAAAGAACTATCTTTTCCCCCACTACTAGGCACAATGCAGTCATACTCTCCATTATCTTTTCTATATTGATCTAAAAATTTAAAGAGTTGTTCTTCTCTCTCTGACCAATCAATTTTTAATTTTTTCTGATTATATAAACAGGCATCACAAATACCATTGTCACCTATTAAAATTCCTGATTTATTTTTTCCATCAGAATTTTTGAATTCAACGGTTGATGATGGTCTTTGATTTGAGATCACACATAACTTGCAGAAATCTACTTTTTCAGGTAATCCATATAAAGAAAAGTTTTTCACTATTAAGTTTTTTTTATCATAAAATTTATAGATTAATTAGCTTTTTCATACCTTAATAACTCTTTTTAACATAAAGTTTTTTGAACTACTAGGTGCTTTATACTTATAAGCCTTCGAATACTCTTTTTAAAAAATAAATTTATTTTTTATTTCTAGATCTGAAAATGGTGGGGAATGTTGGTTACGCTCCAACTACCCCTCGAATGTCAATCGAGTACTCTACTATTGAGCTAATCCCCCATGATCAATGATCTTAGATTATCTCATAGTGATATAAATTTCAAAAACATTATTTTCTTTACTTAGATGCTTAAACCTTCATTTGAAAAAATTAGGTTATGGCTCTATGTAATACAGATAAATATCAAGCTATTAATGGTTTCTGTTATTGGTTGGTGGAAATAGAAAATTTTGAAATGAAGTTACAATATAGTTACAAGATATGTGGCTATTTTTAACGTTACTATTGAATTACAGTCCCTTTGAAATTTTAACTTTCTAAAAAGCTTTTTAACTGTTTTGATCTACTTGGGTGTTTTAATTTTCTTAAAGCTTTAGCTTCTATCTGTCTAATACGTTCTCTAGTTACAGAAAATTGTAGACCCACTTCTTCAAGGGTGTGGTCAGTATTCATTCCAACACCAAATCTCATTCTAAGAACTCTTTCTTCTCTCGGTGTCAAAGTTGATAAAATTTTAGTCGTAGCCTCACTTAAATTAGATTTAATAGCCTGCTCTAAAGGAGCTAACGCTTTTGTGTCTTCAATAAAGTCTCCCAAACTACTATCTTCTTCATCTCCCACTGGTTTTTCAAGAGACACTGGTTCTTTTGATATTTTTAAAACTTTTCTAACTTTGTCTAGGGGCATTCTTAATTTTTGTGCTAATTCCTCAGGTGTAGCCTCTCTACCAAACTCACTTAAAATTAATCTTTGAGTTCTCACAATTTTATTAATAGTTTCAATCATGTGAACAGGAATTCTTATTGTACGAGCTTGGTCAGCAATAGATCTTGTGATGGCTTGTCTGATCCACCACGTGGCATATGTTGAAAACTTATAACCCCTTCTATATTCAAATTTATCTACAGCTTTCATAAGACCAATGTTTCCTTCTTGAATAAGGTCTAAAAATTGAAGGCCTCTGTTTGTATATTTTTTTGCAATTGAAATTACTAATCTTAAATTAGCTTCAACCATTTCTTTTTTTGCAATTCTAGATTCTTTTTCACCTTTTTGAACTCGACTAACTAGTTTTTTATAATCAGTGACTGAAATTCCAAGTTTATGACTAATCTCGATTAATCTTTCTCTTATATTTTTAAACTCATCTTTATTTTTAGAAAAAAACTGTTTCCACATGGGGTTGGTGTCCAGAAACTTCTTAAGATTTGGATTAATTTCATTACCAATATAAAACTTAATAAATTCATTTCTTGGAATTTTTT
>Ga0114997_10003907_pt1 | contig 11620 bp, 13 predicted proteins | sample ArcticOcean_MG_C_2_FD_87045 | JGI IMG/M metagenome (GOLD analysis project Ga0114997, IMG submission 87045) | Marine microbial communities from western Arctic Ocean - ArcticOcean_MG_CB4_136 | ecosystem: Environmental > Aquatic > Marine > Oceanic | place: Arctic Ocean: Canada Basin | collected... | reverse complement strand
TCATATTAATTACTTATTAAATATCAGTTCTTATGAATTACCAATTTTTTAAATATTTTTGTTAATAATTTATCTATTATCATAGACTAAGCTGCTATTTCTTTATTTTGTATAAATTTTAAGATCGTCAATTTTGTTAGAAGCTCTTTTTCTTTTTCAGATGAAAGCAACATTAATGGGGGTAACAAATTTTTAAATTGATCATTGTGTACCGACATATAACTGTGCAGTGCTGAAATTAAATTATATTGATCAAATGTTTCTCTAACTAAAATTAATTTCTGATTTATGGATTGTTTAGATTTATTTTCAAAGTCATCAAATACCTTTCGTGCCATTGTGTGAGTAACGTTCGTTACTGCTGATATGCAACCCGAGCACCCTAATTCTAATCCCTTAAGAAGCTTTGCTTCAGAACCAGGAAACATTAAAAATTCTGGTAATTTAAGTGTTTCAAACAAATTATACCCAGAATCTTTGCATCCAATTATATTTTTTGGAAATTCTTTAACTAATTTGCAGACAGTTTCTGAAGTAAACTCATAGCCACTAAGTTTTTTAAAATTATATAAAATAATTTTGACTTTAGGTATTTGAGATATGATCGACGAATAAAAATTAAATACGCCTTCATCTGTGTTTCCCTTGTAATAAGCGGGGGGCATTATTAAAAATGTATGAAATTCATACTCCATAGCATATTTTATTAGTTCAATATTTTCTTTTAAGGAATTGTTGCCCGTGCCTAAAAAAAACTGTTTTTTTAATTTTCGAACAGAAAGCTTTGAGATTAATTCTTTTTTTTCCGAGATTGATATTAGTTGACTTTGACCGGTTGATCCAAAAAAGAAGACTCCATGTAATCCATTTTTTATTGCCGTTTCAGCATGAGCTATTGTACTTTCAATATTCAGAGTTAAGTCTTTGTTTATTACGCTAAGACCTGCTGCATATACACCTTTTTTTATCATAATTTTACCTAATTTTTTTCTTCTAAGTTATAGTATTAAATTAAAAAATGAAAGTTCTTGTAATACAACCAAAGATTGGGATGGGGGATCTGGTTATATATTTACCTTATATTCAAGCTATTTATAAAAAAATAGGTTTTCCAATATCTATTTTGGTTAAAAAAAATTCTCGCGCTGATCAAATCTTAGAAGATGACGCAGGTATTAATGAAATTATTTTTTTACAAAGATACCAGGACAATAGTGGTGAGCATGATGGTGTCGCAGGATTTTTTAAATTAATTAAAAAAATTAAATCAAAAAATTTTGATAAAGTATATATATTCAGTAGTTCTTTGAGATATTACTTAATTTCAAAATTGGCAGGTATAAAAATTATTTCACAATATCCATTATTTAGAAAAAGAGATAATATCGTGACGTCTGCTAAAATATTTACTGAAAACGAACTGCATGAAATTATTTCAACTCAGCCAATAATAAAATTAAAAAAAAATACAATAAAGATTGCAAGTGATGAATATAAACATATTTGTTTAGGATTTTCAGCTAGCGGCCCTACAAAAAGATGGGATATTAAAAATTATATTAAGTTATGTAAAAAAATTAATAATAATTTCAAATGCAAATTTTACCTAGCTGGAGGTAAGAATGACCAAGAGTTAATAAATTTAATTCTTGCTTCAAGTGTCGGGCCTAACTGTATTTCGTTTGCAAATTTAAAAGTTAAAGAAACAATGCCAATTATAAAAAATTGCAATCTTTACATTGGTAATGATACTGGGTGGCTACATATCTCATCTGGATTAGGAATAAAATGCTTAGCCTTATTTATGGACAGTCCGGTAATAGCTTACGGAAAATATTCAGAAAATATATTTATAGTTGTTCCAGAAGGAGAAACTGAAAAGTCAACTACTCATGATACTCTAGGAAAAGATAAAATATCATTTAAAAAAGTTTACGATAAAGCGTTGGAGTTATTAAATTAAGAAAAATCAGTTTTTAAAATTTTATCTCTAGCTTCGTTGACTAGTTGACTTAATCTTTCTGTTTTAATATCTCTATTCATATCAGGATGAATTTTTTTTTGAAGTCTCATAGATGCTTGTAAAACCTCATCCTCTGTACAACCTTTTGTTAAACCTAGTAGTCTATAAGCTTCTTCATTTGTGACACTGGAAGAACTTTGTGATTGCTTATGCTTACTTTGAAATCTTCCTGATGCTTTGAGGAATTTTATTAATCTCCATAATTGAAATACTTGAAGAGTCGTAAGGCCCTTAATCTTTAAACCACTTAAAATAACAAACAAAAAAGGAAGGGAGAAGAGGTACTTTCCTCCAATAGTCAATACGGCAGCAAGTCCAAGAGATAAGTATATCGCTATTTTTTTAACAGTCAGAGCTATTTTTTTAGAACTAGATTGCGCGAACCAATTTAAAAATAAATAAACAATGACAAAAATGATAATTCCTAATAAAAGCAAATTCATATAATTTCCTTATCATGAATATACCAAAATTAAAAAAAATAGAGAGTATAAAAAAATATCACAATATAGCATTAAAAGATGATTATTCTTGGGTGGACCAAGAAAATATTCTGGACGTTTTAAAAGATTCTACAAAATTATTACCGGAAGTGAGAAAATACATTGAAGACAACAACAAAATTACTGAAAATTATTTTAAAAATTCACAAAATTTACAAAACAAACTGTTTGATGAAATTAAATCAAAGATAAAATTAAACGATACCTCCCTTAAATTTAAAGATAAAAATTATTACTATTGGTCAAAAACTGTGGCTGAAGGAAATTACGGTAAAAAAATTAGGCAACTCATTAATGGCTCTAAGCCTGCAGAAGTTTATTTCGATGGAGATCTTGAAAAAGATGAACATGGATCAGAATATTTTGGTCTTGGTACAGTTAGTGTATCTCATTCAGATGAGCTCCTGGCTTATTCTCTAGATTTAAAAGGATCTGAATATTACACTATATATATTAGAGATTTAAAAAATAATTTAAATAAAAAATACCAGATAGAAAATACAAGTGGTTCTGTTACTTGGTCTTTAGATAGTAAAAGTTTCTTTTATTCTAAATTAGATAAATACCATAGACCAAGAAAAATTTATAAACATGTTTTAGGAACTCAAGTAAATCAAGATAAACTAATTTTTGAAGAAAAAGATGAAACATTTACGTGCGGTATAAGCCTAACTTCGGATGAAAAATTTTTTACTATTTCAACTTCAGACCATATTACTACCGAAGAATATTTTTTTTCTACTGATGAAATTGAAATAATTCCAAAATTATTTCAACAAAGAGAGAAAGATGTTCGTTATTCAATAGATTCATGGAAAGGGTATTTTTATATACATACTAATAAAGATGCGCGAGATTATAAAATTTTACGATGTGCAAATGATAATATTGGTAAATCAGAAGAATTTATACCCGCAAAAAAAGAAACCGTTATAGGAAATTTAGATTTTTTAGACAATTTTATTATTAGAGGTGAAAAATCAGACGCTATCCCAAAATTATTTGTAATGAATATTGCAACTAATAAGGAAGAAGAAATTAAAATTTCTGATGAGGCCATAGGTTCGCCCGGTGCCTCGTTAATTCAAAAAGATACTAACACTTCAAAAATATGGGTTAGTTGGGAAAGTATGGCTACTCCTGGTAAGGTTTATGAATATGATATTTTAACTAAAGAAAAAAAACTAGTTAAAGAAGTCGAAATACCATCCGGACATGATCCTGATAAATATATTGTTGAAAGAATAAAAGCAAAATCACACGATGGAAGAATGATTCCTATTAGCCTTGTGCGATTAAAAAATGCTAAACAAGATGGTAAAGGTAAATTATTACTTTATGCTTATGGTGCTTACAAACACAGTATATCTCCTTCTTTTAGCGCTTCTCGATTCTGTTTAGTAGATAGAGGAATAACATTTGCAATAGCACATATTAGAGGTGGTGGAGACCTTGGGGATGTATGGCATGAAGAAGGGAAAAGAAAATTAAAAAAAAATACATTTTTAGATTACATCGCATGTTCCCATCATTTAATTGAACAAAGATATACTTATAAAGGTGGAATTTGTTTTTATGGAGGGTCAGCTGGCGGCTTGACAGGCGGTGCTATAGCGAACATGGCTCCCGAACTATTTTTTTCTATGCTTCTTCTTGTTCCTTTTGTAGATACAATGACCACAATGTTAAATGAAAAACTTCCTTTAACACCTGCAGAGTGGGAGCTCTGGGGCAACCCAATAAAAAGTAAGGAATATTTTGAATACATTTTGTCTTATTCTCCTTACAATAATCTAAGGAAAACTTCTTATCCTTCAATGTTAATTACAACCTCTTTATTTGACAACCGGGTTCTTTACTCTGAGCCCATAAAGTATATTGCTAAATTAAAAGATGTCAAAGAAGATGATAATATACAATTATTAAAGTGTAAAACTGAAGCAGCTGGTCATGGTGGTATGAGTGGGCGTGATAATTCAATAACTGAACTTGCTGAAGAGTATAGTTTTATTCTTAAGACGGCAGAAATTTTAGATTAAATATTGTCCCAGAAATACTCAGCTAAATTGGTTTTGGTCAAACTATAATGTGTTGCAAGTCCTGTTGGGCTTGTAACATTAATATCTCCAATTAACTGACCTTGTACAAAATCAACTCCAGCAAAATAAATATTATATTTTTTTAATAAAATACCTACCTCTTTACTAATTTTAATTTCTCTGTTTGAAAGTTTATTAATTTTAGCAATAGCTCCTTTACTCATATTAGACAAAATACTATTTTTTTTTGGTATTCTTGAAATTGATCCTTTAATTTTTCCATTGATAATAAATACTCTTCTATCACCCGCAGAAACTTGAGGTAAAAATTTTTGAAATATTACATGGTTATGTTTCTTTAAATATTTATTAATTATTTTTTTATTAAAACATTTTAATAAAATTACTTCATTTCCACTATAGCCATTAATAGGTTTTACAATTACTTTTTTATTTTTTTTAAAAAAGTTTTTAATTTCTTCTATATTCTCACTAATTAGTGTTGAGGGCATATATTTAATTAGTCGTATAGAAAATAATTTTTCGGGTACTTCTCGAATAGATTTTGGGTGATTAATAATTTTAATTTTTCTAGCTATATGCTCTAAAATAAAAGTTGAATTAATATACTGTTGATCAAACGGAGGTTCATTTCTTATCAATAGGACTTTTGTCTTAGATAGGTCAAAATTTAATTTCTTATTAATTTTATAAAACTTATTTTTATTTTCAAAAAAAGTTATTTGGGAACATCTTGCAATAACTTTTCCATTTAAGAAACTTAAATTATGTGGTTCATAATAATAAATTTGGTAACCTCTTTTTTGAGCCTCCAAAGCTAAAAGTAGGGTTGTGTCGGTCTCTATACTAACTCTACTTAAACTAGAGCCCTGAATAGCTAAAATCTTCTTTTTCATCATTAAAAAAATCTAAATTTTTTGTTTTTTGAAATCTATCGAGCAATAACTGTGCTCTATTTTTTCTATTTTTAATTACATTTTCAGTATGAAGTAAATAAATAGTTTCATCTTTATTGTTCGAATTCATTTTTTTTCTATTTTGCAATCCACTTTTTGCTAAATCGAGAAATATTTTACCCCACTCATAGAGTTTTTTTCCTTCTAGTTCAGTTAAAAGACCAGTTTTGGGTGATTCTAAGTAAGCATTCATAACATTTTCTTTTTTCCATTTAGAAACAATATTAAAAGCTTCGTCTAGAGGACCATAGAATAGACCGGTAAAAAATGCAGGCCCATTACATATACATCCCCAGTCGCAAGTATCGAGTGATCTTACTTCTACAAATTGTTTTAATCTAACTTCTGTGAAAATAGTTGCTAAATGAGTTTCAAAATCTTTAAGATTTGCTTCACCATTGATATTTTTGAATTTCCCCTCAATAAAATCCTTAAATATTTGTCCGTTTGGTTGTATGTAATTTTTATCTCTCGTTGCAAAAAGAATTGGGTAATTTATGGCATGATCAAAATATTTTTCAAAAGTTAATTTCTCAAAAACAATAGGCATAATTCCACTTCTAGATGTTTTTTGCCAAATTTTGTTCCTGTAAGATTGATAGCCTGTAGGTTTTCCATTTTCAAAAGGTGAGTTTGCGTATAAAGCAATTGTTAATGGAACTAAATAGTTCCCTAACCTAAATATTTTTTCAAAATTAACCTCAGATGTATAGTCATAATTTATTTGTATTCCACACGTGCGATACATCATCTCTAGACTAAGTTCACCACTTTTTGGCATTTCATTAGTCATTATCTTATATCTCTCCTTAGGGTTTATTGGTAAGGAAGCAAGTTCATTAAAAGGATCAAATCCAACTGATGCAGTATTAATGTCTAGACCCGAGCTTGCTTCTTTAATTTCTTTTAAATAATTTGAACTTTCGCTACAAACTTGATGAATGTTTTCAAGGGGAGCTCCGGACAACTCACATTGAAGACCTGGCTCGGTAGTAATTTGCTGTTTTCCTCTTTTAAGCCCAACGACATTTTTTTTTTCTAAAATTGATACCCATCCCTTTTTTTTTAAATTTTCAAAAAGTTGCTTTAATTTTTTATAAGTAATCCTTTTTTTATTTTTTCCTTCAAATAAAAATCTTTCATGTTCTACTCCAATTTTTAATTGTTCTGGTTTTTTAATACCTTTTATAAAATACTCAATAAATTGAGTTTTAGTTTTTGAATTCATGCTTTAAAAGCAGTTTGTGCTAATAAATCCTATTATTATATTTTTTTGATTTATCTCAAATTTTCTCTCGCACTTAATTTTGAGTTTTTCTGTAACATAAACATAATATCTATTTCTACCTTTTAAGAATTCAACTCTATCTGGTGTTCCAAAGACAATTTTTAATTCTGATTCAGGTTGACTAATCCACTTGCTTAATTCTTTTTCTTCTTTAGCGGTTTTTTCATCAATTTTTGTTGTAATTGTTTTGCAGGCAAAAAGAAGTGTTCCTGACAAAATTATTGTTAAAATTAATAAAAATTTTTTCATAAAATATATCGATAGATTACACTTATAACTTATAAACAGAAATATTACTTGTAGGTTGTATAATGGATTTTTTAAGAAGATTTTATTGAAAAATAGAGGTATTTATAAGCTAACAGTATTTAATGACTTAACAAAAGGTGTAATAATGATGGAAAAATATTTTGAATATAAAAAACACAAAACTAATTTTAAAACAGAGATAATAGCAGGTGTAACCACATTTCTTACAATGGCCTATATTATGTTTTTAAATCCCTTTATTCTTTCTGGCGAATTTGCTGGTACAGAAAAAGGTTTTTTTGATTTTGGAGCAGTGTTTACTGCAACCATAGTAGCAACGGCTATTGCATGTTTCATAATGGCATTCTACGGGAAAACATGGCCAATAGGTCTTGCACCAGGAATGGGTATTAATGCATTTGTTGCTTTTGGAGTCGTTGCGGGTATGGGGTACACACCTCAAGCAGCTTTAGGAGCATGTTTAGTTGCTGGAGTATTGTTTTTAATAATATCTTTAACACCTCTTCGTGCATGGATAATTAATTCTATTCCGAAAAGCTTAAAGCTTGGAATCGGCGGAGGTATTGGTTTGTTTTTAGCAATTATTGGTTTGGAAATAATGGGAGTGGTTGCTGACCATCCTGCAACGCTTGTTACTCTTGGCAACATTAAAGACCCTTTAATAATACTCGCGTGTCTCGCTTTTGTAACAATGATTGTTCTAGAAAAAATGAAGGTAAGAGGTAATATCATTATAGGTATACTTGGATTTAGTGTAATTGCTTGGGTAACTGGCTTAGCCAAATTTAATGGTTTAGTAAGTGCGCCACCACCAATGACTTATCTTTTTGCATTTGACTTAACTGCTGTTTTTACAGCTGGGATGTCGACAGTAATATTTACTTTATTGTTTATTGATTTCTTTGATACCGCTGGGACTTTGACTTCAGTAGCGAATGTTGCTGGAAAAATTGGTAAAGACGGTAAGGTTAAAGACATTAACAAAGCTATGTTATCTGACAGTGTTGGAACTGTAGCTGGTGCCTTAATGGGAACCACAACTGTAACAAGTTACGTTGAATCAGGTGCAGGTGTAAAAGCTGGAGGTAGAACTGGAATGACTTCGTTGGTCATTGGGGTTTTATTTTTATCTTGCCTATTTTTTTCTCCTTTAGCAACAAGCCTTCCAAAAGAGATTGACGGTGCAGCATTGTTATATGTTGCTATTCTTTTCGTAAGAAATATCACCGACATTGAGTGGGATGATATCGCAGAGTCAGGTCCTGCTGTTTTAGCAATGATCACAATGCCGCTTACTTATAGTATTAGCAATGGTATTGCTTTAGCTTTTATTTCTTATGCTTTAATTAAAATTTTAACAGGTAAGTTTAGTTCTACTTCGCCTGCTATATGGGTTATAGCAATTCTTAGCGTTATAAGTTTTGCTGTTGCTTAAAAATTAAATTTAAGGGCTGGTGAAAACTAGCCCTTATCTACTTCTTATGCTTCTTAACTAGTTCCTCAATTCTTACTTCTTCATAATTTTCAAACGGTTGCACAATCCAGGGATTATCATCAAGTCTTTGGGCACAATAATCTGGCTCAAATGTAGAATCTTTTTTCTTCCAAAGCACTGCTGTTTTAATGCTTTCAATATTTTTAATAGCAGGATAATTGCGTAGCCAATTAATACTTTTTTGCAAAGTGACTCCTGTATCTGAAAGATCATCACAAAGAAGAAGTCTTCCTCCCATATCTTGAACTGTAGAACTTATTTCTCTCGAAAAAACAAGTTCACCTTGCTGATCTTCAGTGCCTTTACCAGAGTAAGATTCTACTGCAAGATAAGCACACTTTAATTTAAATACTCTACTTAAGACGTCAATTATTGGTGCTCCACCTCGCATTATGCCTATTAACATTGTTGGTTTAAAGCCACTTAGGTGAATTTTTACCGCTAGTTTTTCTACAATTAAATTGTATTCTTTCCAATCAACAATTAATTTATCAGCCATGAAAAAAAATAGTTTATTTTTAAGGAGTTGTAAATGAAAGGTTACATAGTTACTGTTTATAAAAGTATAAACGACGAGGGTGCTTTAAAAGAATATGCTCTAAAAGCTAGAATTGCAGTCAAAAAATTCAAAGGAATATTCTTAATTAGAGGAGGAAAAAATATAACTACTGAGGGAGAAAAATCTCCAAGAACAGTGGTTATTGAATTTTCTTCTTTTATTCAGGCAGAAAAATTTTATTATTCAAATGAATACCACGAAGCACATGAGCTACTTAAAGGAACTGTAATTCGTCATCATCAAATTATAGAAGGTAATTAATATTGTATTGGCTCATCATCTATCGAGCGCCAAAGATACCACGTTGCCACCGAACAATAGGGAGTAAATTTTTTATTTAACTTTTTTAAAAAAATTTTTGGAGGAAAATATTTTTTTTTATAATTGTTAGATATAGCACGAAGTAATCCAATATCTTGTAACGGCCATATATTTGACCTATTAAACGTAAATAATAATATCATTTCAGCAGACCATCTTCCAATTTGTCTTAATTTTGATAAATACACTATTGCTTCTTCATCGTTCATTTTTTTTATTAGATACGGCCTAAAATTATTATTGATAATTTTTTTTGCTAAGTCTTTTATACCTCTAACTTTTTGTCTACTTAAACCGCAGCTCTTAATACTTATGAATGATAGTTTGCCAACTGTTTTAGCATTAATTTTACCTTTACATTTTTTTTTAAATTTTAAGAAAACAGAATCTGCTGCTGCAACACTTATTTGTTGACCAATTATGCTTTTACAGAGTGAATAAAAAATATCATTTCTAGTTATTAATGATCCATCTTTATATCTTGAAATTAATTTTTTCATAACCTTGTCTTGTTTAGATAAAATTTTTTTTGCTTTGTTCCAGTATGCAGGTGATCTATTCATGATCTTGGTGCTATAATTTTTTTTTTTAACTGTGATTCTCTTACAAATATTATAAAGGAACTAATGATAACTAAACCAGATCCTAATATTGTTAATAATTTTGGTATCTCATTCCAAATTAAAAATCCAAATACAATTGCAAAAACTAAACTTAAGTATTTTATTGGCGTTACTAGAGAGGCTTCAGATATTCTGTAGCTTTGAGTTAATAAGAGATTTCCCACACTTCCACAAACACTCATTATAATAAAAATTATAATGTCTCCGTTGGATGGCATCACCCAACCATATGGCAAAGTAGCTAAGCCTAACAAGCAATTTAAAATTGTAAAATAAATTGCTATTCTATAAATAGGTTCGGTTTTAGATAAAGATCTTACAGATATTGCTACACATGCAAAAAAAATGCAAAATATAATAGGTGAAAAATAATAATAATTTAATTCAATGAAGGCAGGCTGAACAATTAATAACATTCCAGCAAAACCTAAAATAACTGCCGCCCATCTTTTAATTCCGACTTTTTCTGATAAAAATAAAATAGATCCTATGGTTACAAATATTGGACCTCCAAAAGTTAAAGAAATTACATCAGCTAAAGGTAGTTCTCTAAGACCAAAAAAAAGAGCAATAATCGCTAGTGACCCTGTTATTGCCCTAAACGCATGAAGTCCCGGTCTCTTAGTTTTGTAAAATGTGAATATTTTTTCTTTTGGAATAATAAAAAAAATTGGAAATAAACCGATAAAAAACCTTGCAAAAAACACTTCTCCGATAGGGTAATAATTTAACCACTTAATACAAATATCCATGATAGAAAAGCAAATTACACTTGCTACCATGTACAATACGCCTATTTGATTTTGTGTTAACAATTTAATATCCTCATTAAATAAAAACATATTAGATAAATTATGCAAAAATGTACACTCGCACTTGGTTGTTTTTGGAAACCTGAAGAAAATTTAAGAAATAAACCTGGTATTTTAGAGACAGAAGTAGGGTATGCTGGAGGCGAAAATCCCAATATAACTTACGAAGAGGTTTGTGGGGGCAATACTGGTCATGCTGAAGTAGTTAGATTAACTTTTGATGAAAAAATTATATCTTACGAAAAAATATTAGATTTATTTTTTAAAATGCATGATCCTACACAAAAAGATATGCAGTATCCAGATATTGGAACTCAATACAGAAGTGAGATTTTTTATGAAAATAATGATCAAAAATTAACAGCCATTAAAATTAAAAATAGTTTAAATGAAAGCATTAATGGAAAAATTGAAACTAATATTTCAAAAATTTATAATTATTGTAGAGCAGAAGAATATCACCAAAAGTATATAGAAAAAAATAAGAGATGAGAAATTTAGTATCTACTGATTGGTTAAAAAAAAATATTGAAAATGTGAGAATCATAGATGCAACTTGGCATATGCCTAATACTAATAGAGATGCACAAAATGAATTTTCGATTAATCATATCAAAAACGCTTTTTTTTTAGATTTAGATAAAACCTCCAATCAAAAAACTTCACTTCCACACATGTTACCTAACAAAAATAGTTGGGAAGATTCAATA
>Ga0114997_10003906_pt1 | contig 11621 bp, 11 predicted proteins | sample ArcticOcean_MG_C_2_FD_87045 | JGI IMG/M metagenome (GOLD analysis project Ga0114997, IMG submission 87045) | Marine microbial communities from western Arctic Ocean - ArcticOcean_MG_CB4_136 | ecosystem: Environmental > Aquatic > Marine > Oceanic | place: Arctic Ocean: Canada Basin | collected... | reverse complement strand
GAAATAATGAAAAAAAAATTTGGTTCTTCATTAATTAATCATAAGACATATGTTATTGCGAGCGATGGAGATTTTATGGAAGGTATCAGCCACGAAGCAATGAGCTTGGCGGGACATTTAAAATTAAAAAATCTTATAGTTTTTTTTGATAATAATAAAATATCAATTGATGGATCAACAAGTTTATCTGTGTCTGATAATTATAAAAAAAGATTTGAAAGTTACGGTTGGGCTTTTCAAGAAATTAATGGTCATTCCGAAAAAGAAATATCAAAAGCTATTAAAAAAAGTTTAAATTCAAAAAAACCAAATTTGATTTCTTGTAAAACTATTATTGGGTTTGGTTCTCCTAATAAATCAGGAAAATCATCCTCACATGGTGCCGCTCTTGGAGAAGAAGAGGTTGCGCTAGTTAGAAAGAAATTAAATTGGAAACATAAACCTTTTGTTATTCCAAAAGAAATTTTAGATGAATGGCGAAAGATTGGTGAAAAAGGCACTTTGTTAGAAAAAAAATGGAATTCAATTTATAATAAAAAAAATAAAAAAATAAAAAATGAATTCTCAAGACTTTTTGATAATAAGCTACCTAAAAAATTTGATAAAATTATAGAAAAACAAAAGAAAAGGATTTTTGATTTAAAGCCAGTTTTAGCTTCAAGACAATCTTCTGCTTCAGTGTTGGAAGGAATAACAAAATCTATACCTGAGTTAATTGGTGGCTCAGCAGATTTAAGTGGATCGAATAATACAAAAACAAAAGAATCAACAGTAATTAAAGCTGGAAACTTTAATGGAAACTATATCCACTATGGTGTGAGAGAGCATGGCATGGCTGGAATCATGAATGGAATGGCTCTACACAAAGGTATAATTCCATATGGAGGAACTTTTTTAGTTTTTCTAGATTACTGCAAACCTTCTTTAAGATTATCTGCTTTAATGGGTTTAAAAGTAATTTATATATTTTCTCACGACTCAATTGGTTTGGGAGAAGATGGCCCAACTCACCAACCGATAGAACACTTAGCCCATTTAAGAACAATACCAAACTTAAATGTGTTTAGACCAGCTGACACAATTGAAACACTTGAGTGTTGGGAAATAGCCTTAAAAAGTAATCATACTCCTAGCGTGATTGCTTTATCAAGACAAAAACTTCACTTTGTTACTGAAACGCTCACACAAAAAAACATGAGCAGCTTGGGAGCTTATGAACTTAAAATAAATCAACCTAATCCAGAAATTACATTAATCTCATCAGGTTCTGAGATTCAAATTGCAGTAGAAGCTTTTAATAAACTAAAGAATATTAACATTAATTCAAAAGTTGTTTCTATGCCATGCCAAGAGTTGTTTAATAAACAATCAAAAAACTATAAAGAAAAAATTATCCCAAACAATTCTCTAAAAATTTCTATTGAAGCAAGTAGCATATATGGTTGGGAAAAATATGTTGGCCCTAAAGGAACTTCTTTAGGCATGAAATCTTTTGGCAAGAGCGCACCCATTAAAGAACTATATAAACATTTTAATTTAACTAGTGATAATGTTGTTAATGTTGCTAAAAAAATGCTAGGAAAATAATTATGACTATAAAACTTGGTATCAATGGATTTGGAAGAATTGGAAGAATGACATTAAGATCGATCATAGAAAGTAAGCGAAAAGACATTGAAGTTGTTGCTATTAATAACAGAGGTAATGCTGAAGTAAGTAGTTTTTTATTAGCTCATGACACAATACATGGCCCGTTAAAAAACAAAATAAATTATTCGGAACAATCAATTAGTATTGATGAAAAAAAAATAAATATGATCCAAAAAAAAGAGATTTCAGATATAAACTGGGGAAAATATAAGGTAGATGTTGTGCTAGAGTGTACGGGTAAATTTAATTCAAAAGAAAAGTCTATACAACACATCAAATCTGGTGCAAAAAAAGTTTTAGTCTCAGCTCCTTGTAAGGATGTTAATAACATTGTTTTTGGAGTAAATCATAAAAATATAAATTCAAAAGATGAAATAATTTCTGCTGCATCATGTACTACAAACTGCTTGGCTCCAGTAGCTAAAGTCCTTAATGATAATTTTAAAATTGAGAGAGGATTTATGACTACAATACATTCTTATACAACAGACCAAAGGTTATTGGATAACTCTCATCAAGATTTAAGAAGAGCTAGAGCTGCCACAAACTCTATGATACCAACAACAACTGGTGCAACAAAATCTCTAGGATATATAATACCAGAATTAAAAGGTAAGATAGAAGGAATTTCTATTCGCGTGCCTACTCCAAATGTTTCTCTGGTGGAGTTCGTATTTTCATCAAATAAAAACCTAACACTAGAAAAAATAAATGATTCATTTGTTAAAGCGGCAAAATCGGAATTAAAAAATATTTTAGATGTAAATAATAAACCTCTAGTATCTTCAGACTTTAACCACAATCCTCATTCAGCGATAGTTGACTTATCACTAACAAAAGTTGTGGAAAATAAAATGGCTAAAATTTCTGCCTGGTATGATAATGAATGGGGCTTTGCATGCAGAATGTGTGACCTGGCAAATTATTTCGGTAAGATCTAATGTGTCATGGCTAAAATTAATCATTTAGATAACAATCTTAAATTAGAGGGAAAAAGAGTTCTTCTAAGAGTAGACTTTAATGTTCCTTTAAATAATGGATCTATAACTGAATTTTCTAGAATTGAAAAAGTTTTACCTACAATAAAGTTTCTAATATCTAAAAAAGCTAAAATAATAATTATTTCACATATAGGTAGGCCAAAAGGCAAGGTCTTACCTGATTTAACTCTAGAACCAATTGCTTTAAAATTAAAAAATCTATTAAGTGAAAAAGTTACTTTTTTAAATGAAACTATTGGACTAAATGTTATTGAAAAATCAAAAAAAATTTCTAATGGAGAAGTTTTATTACTTGAAAACTTAAGATTTCATAAAGAGGAAGAGTTAAATTCAGAACATTTTGCTAAAGAACTTTCCAAAATTGGTGATATATATGTAAATGAAGCTTTTTCTTGCTCCCATAGAGAGCATGCTTCTGTTTCTGAAATCACAAATCACATAACTTCATTTGCTGGCCAGCAGTTACTTGGAGAAGTTAATGCTATTAAAATTTTAACTGAAGATCCCAAGAAACCTATCTCTTGTATTATTGGTGGCTCTAAAATTTCTACTAAAATAGGTGTTTTAAATAATCTCGCAAAAAAAATGGATAGCATAATAATAGTTGGGGCAATGGCAAATAATTTCATAAAATATAAAAAATATAATATCGGAAAATCTCTTTATGAAAAAAATGCAGAAAGTTTAATAGAAAATATAATTAAGCAATCAGATTTGCATGGTTGTAAACTCATTATTCCAAAAGATGTTATCGTTACAAAAGATTACAATTCTAAAGGTATGCTAAAAAGTTTAGATGAAATAGATAATACTGATTTAATTTTAGATATTGGTAACAAATCTATAGATGCTATTTTTAAAATAATTGATAATTCAAAAACAGTTTTGTGGAATGGTCCCGCAGGTTATTTTGAGATTGACGAGTTTTCTAAAGGTAGTCGCAAAATTGCAAAAAAAATTTTTGAAAATACAAAAAATAAATCTCTTTTATCAATTGCAGGTGGTGGGGATACAGTGGCTGCTATAAATAAATTTAATTGCTATGATGGATTTTCTTATATATCAACTGCAGGTGGAGCATTTTTAGAACTTCTTGAAGGAAAAGCTTTACCTGGTATAAAAGCTTTAGAAAAAAAATGAGTGATATAGAAAATATTGCAAAAAAGATTATTGCCAAAGGCAAAGGCATACTAGCTGCCGATGAAAGCACTGGAACCATGACTAAAAGGTTAGCTAGCGTAAATGTCCAATCTACTTCAGAAAATAGATTAAAGTTCAGAGAAACTTTGTTTTCTGCTGAAGGTATGAAAAATTACATTGGTGGTGTGATACTTTACGACGAAACTATAAAACAAAAAAATGCTTCTGGAAAAACAATACCCGATCTAATTAAAAGCTTTGGATCAGTGCCTGGTATCAAAGTTGATACTGGTGCAAAAATATTAGCTAGCTCTACTGAAGAAAAAATTACCGAAGGATTAGATGGGTTGAGGGAAAGACTAGCCCAATATTATACCTTAGGCGCTAGATTCACAAAATGGAGAGCTGTTTATAATATTTCTAAAAATTACCCATCAGAACTATCAATTAAATCTAACGCGCATGCTTTAGCTAGATATGCCGCTTTGGTTCAAGAAGCAAAAATGGTTCCAATAGTTGAACCAGAAGTATTAATGGATGGGGATCACGATATTAAAAAATGTTATGAAGTTACTTCTAAGGTTTTGAAAGAATGTTATAAAGAATTAAGATTACATAAAGTAAATCTTAAAGGAACAATATTGAAACCCAATATGATATTACCTGGTAACAAATCACAAAATAAGAGCGATTCAATAGAAATAGCTAAAATGACGCTAAAGTGTTTGAAAGAAAATGTTCCTAACGAAGTTCCTGGAATGGCTTTTTTATCAGGAGGTCAAACAGAAATTGAAGCTACTCAAAATTTAAATGAAATAAACAAAATCAATGATACAAATTTCTTGATGAGTTTTTCTTATGGAAGAGCTCTACAGCAAAGTGCATTAAAAAACTGGGGAAAAAATATTAATGATGGTTCAAGTGCACAAAGAATTTTTAATCATAGATCCAAAATGAATAGCCTTTCAACTTCTGCTAAGTGGACTGTGGAACTAGAAAAATAAATAAACGCCTAAAAAATTGAAAAGATATATTTATTTAATATCACCTCCAAATATAAAGGATGCCAAGTTTTATAGTCAGCTTGATCAAGTTCTCAAAACTAAGAAAGTTAAGTATTTTCAACTAAGAATGAAAAAAACTAATACTTTGAATTTAATTAAAACTGCAAAAAAAATTAAAAAAATAACTAAAAAAAATAAAGTTAAATTAATAATAAATGATGATCCAGATATTGCTAGGTTGGTAAACGCTGATGGTTGTCATATTGGACAAAAAGATATGGATTTTTTTAGTAGCAGAAAAATTTTAGGAAAAAATAAAATAATTGGAGTAACTTGTCACAACTCTAAAAAACTAGCAATAATAGCAAAACGCTCTGGTGCAAATTATATTGCTTTTGGTTCTTTTTTTAAATCTTCTACAAAAAAAACTGTATCCAGAGCCAACTTAGCAACATTGCGTTGGGCTAAAAAAAAAATTAGTATGCCTACCGTTGCAATAGGTGGAATAAACAGTTCTAATTATAAAAAAATTTTAGTGAATGGGGCTGATTTTATTGCTTGCTCCAGTAGTGTGTGGTGCAATAAAAAGTTAAATCCAGTTTCTGCAATAAAAAAATTTGAATAAAAATGAAAATTTTAGGAAATGAAATTAAACCAGGGATGGTGATTGAACATAATAAAGATTTATGGTCAGTATTAAAAGCACAGCATGTTAAGCCCGGGAAAGGTGGAGCCTTTAATCAAGTTGAACTTAAAAGTGTTAAAAGAGGCACAAAATTAAATGAAAGATTTAGATCAAGCGATACTGTTGAAAGAGCAATTTTAGATGATAAAAAATTTAATTTTTTATATGAAGATGAAAACAGTTGTCATTTTATGAACCAAGATAATTTTGAGCAAATTACTATTAATAAAAATATACTTGGTGAAAAAAATAAATTACTTAAAGAAAATATGGAAGTTGTTGTTCAATTTTATGAAGACCAGGCATTGTCTATTGATTTACCATCTCACATAGAATTAAACATAGATACAACTGATGCAGCAATAAAAGGGCAAACAGCTTCATCATCCTATAAACCAGCAACTTTGGAAAATGGAATTAAAATAACAGTCCCTCCATTTATTAATTCAGGTGATAAAATAATTTTAGATACAAGAACACTTGATTACGTAAAGAAAGTTAAATAAGTGCCACTTTCTTCCCCTAACATAAATGTTTTAGTAAAAGCATGCAGAAAAGCATCAAAAACTTTAATTAGGGATTTTGGTGAAATAGAAAATCTTCAAGTGTCTTTGAAGGGACCGGGAGATTTTGTTACAGCTTCAGATAAAAGAGTTGAAAAAATATTAATTACTGAATTGCAATTAGCAAGACCAAAGTATTCGATCTTAAGTGAAGAAATTGGATTAATAAAAAATGATGAAGAATTTAAATGGATTATAGATCCGATTGATGGAACAGCTAATTTTTTACATGGAATACCACATTTTGGAATATCAATTGGTTTGGAGCATAACAAAGAAATAATTTGTGGCATCATTTATGATCCAATAAAAAATGAAATGTTTATAGCAGAAAAAGGAAATGGCTCTTATTTAAATAACCAAAGAATGAGAGTTTCTTCTAGATCAGAGTTAAAGAATTGTATGATTGTTACAGGTGGACCGACGTATGATGGTGAAAATAGAGAATTAATTTTAGAAGAGTATAAAAATTTTTCATCAAAAGTTTCAGTGCCTATTAGAAAAATGGGAAGTGCTGCACTTGATATGGCTTATGTAGCAGCTGGTAGATGTGATGGTTTTTGGCAACGAAATTTAAATTATTGGGATGTTGCTGCAGGAATTATTTTAGTTAAAGAAGCTGGGGGTTATGTAACGGATTTTGAAGGAGACGAAAATTACATAGAAAACAAAAATATTCTAGTAAGTAACTCTAAAATCAACGAAGAAATGATTAAAATATTAAAATAATCAATTTTTTATTGTTAATTATTTTATTTTATTATATTAGACTGTCTAAATATGAAAAAAAAAATACATCCAAATTACCACAAAATAAAAGTTGTAATGACTGATGGAAGCGATTTTGAAACTATGTCCACCTGGGGAAAAGAAGGTGAAACATTAAAACTTGATATTGATTCTAAGTCACACTCCGCTTGGACGGGTGGAACTCAAAAACTTTTAGATAAAGGTAGAGTGAGCAAGTTTATCAAAAAATTTAAAAATTTAAGATCAAACGAAGATAAAAAATAATGCAAGATAGACCTTTGATGCCAAAAGCTACAGCTGTTTGGTTGGTAGAAAATACTAAAATTAGTTTTAAACAAATAGCAGACTTTTGTGCTCTTCATGAATTAGAAGTAAAAGGAATAGCTGATGGCGATGTTGCAAGAGGAATAAAAGCCTACAACCCTATCTTGGCAGGACAGTTAACAAGAGAATCAATCGATGAGGCTTCTCAAGATTCTTCTAAACCATTAATTCTGAACCAAAAAACATTAGACATAAAATCTCAAAAAAAAATTAAACAATATATTCCTCTTTCAAAAAGACAAGATAGACCTGAGGCTGTTCTTTGGTTAATTAAACATTATCCTCAATTATCAGAAGGACAGATAGGAAAACTTGTTGGTAGCACAAAAAATACTGTAACTTTAATTAAGAATAAAAAATATTGGAATTCTTCAAACTTACAATCTAAAGATCCTGTAGTTTCTAATCTATGTACTCAAGTTGACATAAAAAATGCAATGGAAAAGGCAGATAGAAGAATTGAAAGAAAGAAAAAAGAGATCAAAAGAGAAAAAAAAAAAGCTGAAAATCAAAAAAATATTTAAAAAATACAATAACTACAATGAAAATCAAACCACACAATTTAGTTGGAGTAATCATGGGAAGTAAATCTGACTGGAAAGGGGTGATGGAACATTGTAGCAGCACATTAAAACAGTTTGGAATTAAGCATGATATAAAAGTAATATCTGCTCATAGAACACCAAAGAGATTACATAAATTTCTTAAAGAAGCAGAGAGGGAGAAAATGGAAGTGATAATTGCAGCTGCTGGGATGTCTGCACATCTAGCAGGTGTAACTGCTTCTTTAACAACCTTGCCAGTTTTAGGTGTACCAACTGAAAGTAAATTAAAAGGACTAGATAGCTTGCTTTCAACTGTTCAGATGCCAAGTGGAATTCCTGTAGGAACTTTAGCTATAGGAAAACCAGGAGCAATAAATGCAGCATTACTGGCTGTATCTATTTTATCAGTTAGATATAAAGAGATTCAAAATAAACTTAAGAGATATAGAAGTAATTTTGAAAAAAAAGTACCTAAAAAACCCTTTTAATCAAGGTAGACAATCTTTTTGTTTAATGTTAGTTAATGCGCTTTATAATTAGGAGGTAGTTATTAAAATAGAAGTTAAAGATAATAATGTCGATCAAGCTTTAAGAATCCTTAAGCGGAAACTTCAAAGAGAAGGTTTTTTCAGAATATTAAAAATAAAAAGTAATTATGAAAAACCATCCGAAAGAAAAAAGAGAGAAAGACAAGAGAATATTAAAAGATCAAAAAAAATACAAAGAATGCGAAATAACTTTTAGTTTTATTAATTAATTAATTAAAATAAAAAATTTATCGCGGGGTGGAGCAGTCTGGTAGCTCGTCAGGCTCATAACCTGAAGGTCAGAGGTTCAAATCCTCTCCCCGCAACCAAACAGCCATAGATATTTATGCAAGATAAAGTTTCTAACCAAAAAAAAATTAAAAACGTAACAATTATAGCTCATGTCGATCATGGAAAAACAACTATGATTGATTCTTTAATGAAACAATCAGGCTTGTTTCGGGAAAACGAAGAAATTGAAGAAAGATTAATGGACTCAGGAGAGCTAGAGAAGGAACGTGGGATTACTATACTTGCAAAACCAGCGTCTATTAATTGGAAGGATACAAGAATTAATATTATTGATACACCCGGACACAGAGATTTTGCAGCAGAAGTTGAAAGAGTCTTGAGTATGGCCGATGGAGCACTGCTTCTAATTGATTCGGCTGAAGGTGTAATGCCTCAAACTAAATTCGTATTAGCAAAAGCTCTCAAACAACGATTAAAACCAATAGTAATAATTAATAAACTAGATAAAGCAGACCAAAGAGCTAATGAAGTTTTGGATGAAACTTTTGATTTATTTGTTAGTCTTGATGCTAATGAAGAACAGCTAGACTTCCCAGTCTTGTATGCTAGTGGAAGATCTGGATGGGCGTGTAAAGAAATTGATGGACCTAGAGAAAATTTGCACCCATTATTAGATTTAATTTTAGAGCATATTAACCCACCAAAATTAGAGCTAGATAAGCCTTTTGCTATGCTTTCTACTCTTTTATACGCAGATAGTTTTTTGGGTAGAAGCTTAGTTGGAAAAATCTCTCAAGGTACAGCTAAAGCCAACCAACACATAAAGGCGATTAATCTAGATGGAGAGCAAGTTGACTCCGGAAGACTAACTAAAATTTTTAGATTTGAAGGAACAAAAAAAGTTCCAATAGATATTGGTGAAGCTGGTGATATCGTTGTAATAGCAGGTCTTGAAAAAGCTAACGTTGCAGATACTATTTGTGATATCGAGGTAAAAGAACCTCTGCATGCTACGCCTATTGACCCTCCAACTATGTCTATTAAAGTTACAGTAAACAGTTCACCGCTAGCAGGAATAGAAGGTAAAAAATTAACCAGCACACAAATAAGAGCTAGATTGATTCAGGAAGCAGAAAATAATGTTGGTATAACTTTTTCTGAAAATACAAATAGGGATTCGTTTGAAATAAGCGGACGTGGAGAATTAATGTTAGAAATTTTACTTACTCAAATGAGGCGAGAAGGATTTGAAATGACTGTGAGCCCACCTCGAGTTCTGTTTAGAAAAGATGAGAACGAAAACAAAACAGAACCAATTGAAGAAATCACTATTGATTTAGACGAAGAATTTTCATCAAAGATCATAGACTCGATGAATAGAAGAAAAGCTAAATTGATAGATTTAAAAGATACAGGAAAAGGAAAAAAAAGATTAATATTTCATGCTCCTACTAGAGGATTAATGGGATACACAAGTCGATTTTTAACATTAACTAAGGGTACGGGTGTTATAAATAGAGTTTTCCATTCATTTGGAAAATACGAAGGAGATATTGAGGGTCGACGAAATGGTGCTTTAATATCGATGGAAAATGGTAAAGCTGTAGCGTTTGCAATTTTTAATTTACAAGCAAGAGGTGAGCTATTTGTTACACACAATGATCCTGTGTATGTTGGTCAAATTGTAGGTCTTAGTAGTAAAAGTGGAGACTTACAAATAAATGTTATGAAGGGAAAGCAGTTAACAAATATGAGAACTCAAGGCACTGACGAAAATGTTGTTTTAACACCAGTGCGTAAAATGTCTATTGCTGAACAACTAAGTATACTAAATACAGACGAAGCATTAGAAATTACTCCAAAATCATGTAGGTTAAGAAAATCTATATTAGATCCACATCAAAGAAAAAGAAGTCTTAAATCATAAAATAAAATTTGAAGTGTTAGAAAAAATAGAAATTCTTGTTGTTATATTTTCTCTTCTGTTATTATTTTATGCAGTAATTACATTGAGTGCAGGTAGCGGCTCTAAATCTAAGTCACCTGAAATAAAAAACTATCTTTTTGGCATCAAAATTTTAATAGCATTTTTAGCACTAGTTTCTTTGATTTTATGGATGTTCATGTAAAATATTCTATATAAATTTATAAAATATAATTTTATGGATAATGTTTCTTCCATAAATTCCAAAGAATTTTACTAAAGTTTTCAGCAAAACGTGGAGCATCACAAACTGGTGATTGTAAAAGATTTTTACGCAAATTTTTTCTAATTTTTGAAAGAAGGTTAATATCAGACGAAAAATTTATTGCTTTTGATAAATATTCACTTTCATTTTCTGCAATCCAATCATGTAAGTTTAAATTGATATTAATGCTTTCTCCAAAGCGAGATAAATATCTATTTCCCCTAAGAGTTATTACAGGAACACCCATCCAAACCGCTTCACATGTGCTTGTGTTTCCCTGAAAAGGAAAAGGATCTAAAGCAATATCAATATCATTGTAGGTTTCTAAAACTTCTTTTCTTGTTTTAGACTCACCTCTTAAGATTAAGCGACTCTTTTCTATATTTTTACTTTTAAAACTGTCAATAATATTTTTCTCAATAGAAGAATCTCCAAGGTTTTTACTTTTTATAAGTAATTTTGCATCTTTATTAGATAATAGTATTTGTGACCACAAAGTTATTACTTGCTCGTTAATTTTTGTAATTTTATTAAGACATCCAAAAGTTATAAAATTATTTTTAATTGCTGGTAATGGTTTTATGCTTATATTAAATTCTGGTGGGGTAAAACATTGTGAGATTTCAGGAAATCTTATAATTTTCTCAACATAATATTTTTCTTCATTTTTTAGAATAGTATGATTGCTACCTATCATATAATCAATTTCTTTAATTCCAGAAGAACCTTGTCCTAACCAAGTAATTTGAATTGGCGCCGGTTTATAAAAAAATAGGGGCAATCTATTATTGGAGGTATGTCCTTGGTGGTCAATTAAGATATGAATTCCGTCATTAAAGATTGTTTCGACAGCTTCTTTGTCGCTTTTCTTTTCTATTAAATTCCACTTTGTAAATAATTTTTTAAAATTTTGTGAGTATTGATCTTTTCTATTAGTAGTAGAGTAAGCTACCAAGTCAAAGTTTTTTTTTTTTAATTTTCTTAATGTACT
>Ga0114997_10003903_pt1 | contig 11625 bp, 7 predicted proteins | sample ArcticOcean_MG_C_2_FD_87045 | JGI IMG/M metagenome (GOLD analysis project Ga0114997, IMG submission 87045) | Marine microbial communities from western Arctic Ocean - ArcticOcean_MG_CB4_136 | ecosystem: Environmental > Aquatic > Marine > Oceanic | place: Arctic Ocean: Canada Basin | collected... | reverse complement strand
GTTAACTTTTCAAACTCTAGCACCGGCTCAATCGAGAGTATGGTTGATGATTACAGCACCCAAATTATTGGAGGAGTAAAAACTTTTACTAGCACAGTCTCGGCTAGTGCCTTTTACGATACTACTACTGGCGATCCTTTAGCCGGCAGCGCCCTCACTGCTATCGCTAGCGATGGTGCGCGCCGTGTAATTGTTTCAGATGGCGATGGTACAGCTACTTGTTATAGTAATCTTATTTATAACGGAGTTACTTTAACTGCTTCCTTTTCTGGTTCTGCCGCGGCCCTCACTAATATTCCGCTCGAACCCTATAAAGTCAGCGGACAGCTTTCTGCCTCTAATATCTATTTTGGATCCGGACTACAAGACTCGTCTAATAAGATAGCCGTGCAAGGCGGAAACAGTATTACAGTTGGTGCCAGTGGTGTTGCTGTAGACTTGGCAACGACCGGCGGACTTTCACATATCGTCGGCAAGCTTAAAGTAAGCCCAAATGATGCAACTACCAAAGCTTCTACAAGCAACAGTGATTTATTCATCATTGCGGATTCAGATGCAGGCAACGCTACAAAAAAGATTACAGCGACTGTGTTGGGTACGTATATGCAGAATACGCTAACATTTACGGCTCCTGGCGGTTCTGATGCTCAACTGCAGTACAAGAATGGTTCAGCGTTCGCCGGCAGTTCAAATTTGACATTCAATACCAATACGCTGACTACCGTTAATGTCTCGGCGTCAGGTCATGTTTCCTCAAGTCTTTTTGTGGGCAACGGTTCTGGCTTAACTAATATAATAAGTACACATCCGCCGTCCGGCGTCGATATGAATATACAGTTCAACAGCGGTTCCACTTTTAGCGGAAGCAACAAGCTTAACTTTAATTATGATGCATCAACTGCTGTTTTACAAATTACTGGCGACTTAAGCGCTTCAAATGATCTTGCAATTGGGAGAGACTCTCTCTTTGGTCGAGACACCACAGTCATGAGAAACATCATTACATACGGTAATGTATCAGCTTCTTCGAATATTTCAGCTAGCAATTTCTACGGTAATGGTCAAACGTTGGCGAATGTCCCCATCAACAATTATGCTGCAAATCGCATAGTCTTTGGTGGAGCGTCTACTAATACACTTGATGCATTCGATGGTCTAACTTGGGCAAATCCTACTTTAAGCGTGCCAGGAAAGGTTTCATCGCTTCAGGTATCAGCCTCTTCGGGTGTTACAGGTTCTTCCTTACATACTTTAAACACCGTGATTAATAGCGCTCACATTTCAAGCTCGCTCAATATATCTGGATCTAGCTTTTATGGAAACGGTTCAAAGTTAACAGGTATCACCGCAACCGCTAGCCCTGCAGGCGCCTCCCATCAGATACAGTTCAATAACGCTGGCTCGCTCGGCGCGAGTGCGCGCGCAACTGTTGTAGTAGGACCAACGTCCGCCGCACTGATTGTTACAGGCTCTAGCACTACAGTAGGTTCTGTTGAAGCTATTAGTGGCTCGACTCAAGTCTTTGGAGTGGACTCCAGTGACGCTGGGCTTGGCGGTGTTCGCGGCAGAATGGTTCAGCATATACGAACAGGCTTTACCTTGGATGACGCCGGCGCCGCCCTCGCTGGACGATATGTCTCAATCGGTGGCAACGCAGTAGCGGTAAGTGCCACTCCGTCGAATGTCAATTGCATGATAACTCCGTTCTCTGGACGTCTTATAAGCATCATGTATCATATGCCCTCCCTCGCAGGCAAACAAGATCCATCTAGAGGACAACCGCAATGGCAATTAAGAGTTGGAGATGTAAACGCGCTTAAGGGACAAACCTTCGCCAACGCTTTTTCTACCGTAGGACAGATTACCGCATCATCTTGGCCAGGTTCCAAAATAGTAGGTGGAGTAAATATTCAAACTAAAGTTGGTTCTCTCCACGGAAACAACGTAACTGGAAGTTTCTCATTCGGAACTGGCTCTGTCGTCGCACTGTTCTTCAAGTCAGCCGATACTGGACTGCTTGCCAATAACTACCCAGGCGCAGCCAGTTTTACAACCGTTTGGGAATTCGATCAGTTAAACCCTTATGTCACTGGCTCTGGAAACTAATCACAAGATATATCATCGACTTACTCATAAAACAACCTCGGATAACGATAGAAAAGCCATGGCTCTAAACAAATAAGTCATTTCGCTTTTTGTAATACTATTTATTCTGAATAACCACCTTTCCGGGAGACATCTACATGTCCAATTTGCTTAAAGAGGCTATCGTCGACGCCAAGGCTTTGAAAGAAGCTGCGCTTAAAAATGCAGAAGCTGCTATCGTTGACAAATATTCTGACGAAGTAAAACAAACTATTGAGAACCTGCTCGAGCAGGATGAATTGGACGCTGTACAAACTGATTTTGGTGCTGACCCCATGGCTGATCCCATGGCAGACCCAATGGCAGATTCGATGGGTGCCGAACCCACCCCTGAATATAAAGAGGTGACGGAAGACGAAATCCCTCTTGCTGCGACTGATAATCTTGCAGATGAAGAAGGTAAGAATCTTAAGTCTTTTCCTGAAGAAGGAGAAGAGGTAGAATTTAATGTAAACCTTGGCGCCCTACAAGAAGCCATTCAAGATCTTAAACAAGAAGCCGCGACCGCCGAAGAAATCGAAATTACTGAAGAAGATTTAGTAGAGCTACTTTCCAGCGCTGACGAAGTTATCGAAGAGGAAGAAGAGTCTATTACTATAGACGACGAAGCAGAAGAAGAAAAAGCAGATTCAGATGCCATGGCGGCCGCTGGACTCGAAGAAGACCAAGAAGTCTCTGACGAACTCCTCGACGCCGTTATGGAACGCCTAACTGTTGACATGTCTGCAGAGCTATCCGGCTGGGCCGGCCGAAGTGCCGAAGCTGTCAAGTGGGAAATGGAAAAGGGTCTTGCTGCACGCCGTAGTACCGACGCAATGGAAGATTTAGATCTTCTTAAAAAGGCACAAGAAGAGTTGACTTTTGAAAACAAACAACTCAAACAACAAATTTTAAAATATAAACAAGTCTTGGGTGAATTGAAAGAGACATTAGTCGAAACCAATTTGTCAAATGGACATTTACTGTACAAGAACCGGGTGCTTAGAAATACCTCCTTGAATGAGCGACAAAAAACAAGAATTGTCGAAGCGATTTCTAAAGCTGGTTCCGTTACAGAAGCAAAGATGATATACGATACACTTCAAAGCACAGTGCACGCTACCCCAAAACGTAGCCCTCAATCACTAAGCGAAGCTATCGGCCGTCGTTCTTCTGTAATTCGTGCTACTCGTCAAGAGAGCACTGCAGTCGATCCAATTTCGGAACGATTGCAACAACTAGCAGGCATTAAGTAAAATTAATGTCCGATATATAATATACAATTAAGGAGGTATTTAAAAATGGCTAGTATTATTGAAAGACTCACCGAAGGTGTAGTCAATCGTGATATGCGCGCAGAAGGTCACGCTTTGTTATCAAAGTGGGAGCGCACAGGACTTTTAGAAGGACTGACAAGTGACCGTAAGAAGCAATCTATGGCTCGACTCTTAGAGAATCAGGCTAAAGAATTGCTTCGCGAATCCAGTTCAATGAGCGCAGGAGATGTTGAGGGCTTTGCAGCCGTAGCATTCCCAATCGTTCGTCGTGTATTCGCAGGACTAATCGCAAACGATCTCGTTTCGGTTCAACCAATGAGTCTACCTAGTGGGCTTATTTTCTTCCTGGATTTTGTGTTCTCACCAAATCTTGGTTCTTCAGGTACATTAAACAGTCGATTTGGAAACATCGCTGATAAGTCCATTTATGGTACTGATCAGGTTGGTTCACAAATTACCGGTGGTGTTGAACTCTTGGGTACCCTCAAAGGTGACCTAGGTGGTCCTCGCACAGTTGGTGCCCGCGGTTATGCATATGCATCTCCATCCGGTTCAACAGCTGTTACTTCTTCTGCGGTTCAACTTAGTGTATTCAGTTTGACTGGATCTACGGTTGCCCAGAAAAAGACTATCCAATTTGATCCTGATCTCCTCGCTCTTAGCTCTTCAGCTACCGCGCGTTGGATTGTCCGGGTTGATATTGCGCAATCGGCTCTTAATACGAACCTAGATTATAACAACCTAGGTGCTGTTTCTTCAAGTGTTCAAGATCTTGCGGCCGTAACCGGTTTGAGTCTTACCAATGCTAACACCGAGCAACTTCGTCGTTTGACGCAGGTCACCGGTGCTAGTGGTAATATTCAACAGTATTGGATTTCGAGCCTCGATACCGCAGCTGCAGCAATTCCAGTCGGTTGGGTCCACATGACCGCTTCCTTCCCTGTGAAGGACGCTTGGGTAGCTGGCACAGGACTTGGTTCCGTTGCTGGTACTGCCGAGTGGGGACTTGAAGGTTCTGAGCTTATCCCTGAAATCGACATTAAGGTCGACAGTATTGCTGTTACTGCACAAACCAAGAAGTTGAAAGCGAAGTGGACACCCGAATTGGGTCAAGACCTCAACGCTTACCACAACTTGGATGCAGAGGTAGAACTTACTTCAATCCTCTCCGAGCAAATCGCTCTTGAGATTGACCGTGAGATTCTTGCTGACCTTGTTAACGGTGCAACCGCTGCAACCTACTACTGGTCACGTTCCCCAGGAATGTTCTTGAACCGCGAAACTGGCCTCGAAATCGGCGCTAGTTCAGCTGCTCCAGACTTCACGGGTACCGTGAGTGAGTGGTATGAGACTCTTGCAGAGACTATCAATGATGTCTCCGCACAGATTCACCGCAAGACTCTGCGGGGTGGTGCTAACTTTATCGTCTGCGGACCTGAAGTTGCCAACGTCCTTGAGTTTACGGCTGGATTCCGTGCTTCTGTCACTAATGATGATGAGAAGGGTTCCATTGGTGCTGTCAAGACTGGCTCGTTGAGCAAGAAGTTCGATGTTATCGTCGATCCTTACTTCCTCCGCAACGTCATTCTCGTCGGTCGCCGTGGTGGCTCATTCCTTGAGTCTGGTTATGTATACGCACCTTATGTGCCGCTACAAACTACTCCCACCATCTTTGGACCAGAAGACTTCGTGCCTCGCAAGGGCGTGATGACTCGGTATGCCAAGCAGATGGTTCGTCCCGATATGTACGGCCTCGTTGTCGTCCGTGGACTTCTAGGTGAGTCAGGTTCCTGATAACTAATCAGTAACGCCAATATTGAAAGCCCCCATCGGTTATTCTGATGGGGGCTTTCTTTTGTGAAAGTATCACTGACAATTACGCAGATTGTCAACTTTGAGCTTTTTGAAACTACTTACTTGAGAGGTGGCATGCAAGCCATTTCATACCATTATGTTTTTGACATGAATATAAACGGAGGGTTTTAAACGATGGGAAGTAGACGAATAGGATTAGCGCGTACACAAGCTTTGGTCCAACAATTAAAAAGAGATTTAACAATGGGAGGTTCCACTTTTGTGGATACCAAGTTGTTAGGTAAATCATATACAGCCGGCACCGGACTGCAGTCAGGTAGTATTACCGGTCCTACAGTGCGTGTCCAAGAGATGAACGGCGAGGTGATCACTGCTATCACTCTAGATCTGCAAGGTCTTAGTGGAAGTAATGGCGCCCCTTTCGTAGTTATCGGCAATGCAGAAAGCCCCACGGATCCAGCATATCTATATCAACACGATGACGCTATTAACGGTATCTTATATAAAGCAGAACTAAGTTGTATTGAATTGGGTGATGCCGCCGTTAACGTCGGTGCCACACTCGATTTTGCCCTTTCGGCCAGCACAATAGGTACATATGGACAAGGTACCGTCGCCAGTGGAATGGGTGACCCCTTTGTTGTAGCGGCACCATTCGCTGCTATCGGTAAGGGCCAGACTCTTGTCGACAACCTTGTTAACAGTAGTAACGATGGTTATGTATACTTGGTCAATGGTGCAGCAGGTAGTGGATCCGCCGGTCAATATACAGCCGGAAAGATTATTATCAGACTGTATGGTCATAAAGACTTCTAGTATTAATATATTTTACTATATTCTATGGGGCCCTTCCACAAATGAAAGGGCTCCATTTTTAGAAAAACACCCATATCTCGAAAAATACCGCCGGCAATTTTTGAGATCTCCGTTTTTCATTTTTTAAAACTACTTATTATAATGACCTAATACAAGGAGAATCATTATGCACCCCAGACGACGCTTATGGCTTAAACGCCGCAGTAACACCCCAGAAGCAGCAGTAGCCCCCGCGGTAGCTGTGACAAAAGAAGTACAGCAACTCAAGCCTGTGGCTAAAGAAACGCCACTCGCGCCCCCTGTAGTTGAACCACCGGCCCGCACCGCACCTATGCCCATGAGATCCAAAAAAGTTGTTTCCAATGCCGCGGCAGTGTCCAAAAGTCGCGACAGGAAAACATCTTCAAGAGAAGAGAAGAAATAACACCCTCTATTGTTGATTTGCTTTCAGCCTCACTATTTATGTAGTAGGAGTACCCGTGCATGCCGACAAATTTAAACCCAGTATCGCAAACTAGCGCAATAGTATTAACTTCAACAGGGAGTACTGCTCTAGTCACAGCTTCACTACCTTTTGGTATCTATACGGGTTCTGCCGCATTTATTAGTGGCGCATCAGATCAAGTTGCTTATGTTTATAAGAAGCTTGGTGGTGATGTTGTTGATATTGAATTGACGGCTAACAATGTATATGCAGCATATGAAGAGGCTGTATTAGAATATTCTTATATAGTTAATTTGTACCAAGGAAAGAATGTACTCTCTAGTGTGCTTGGTTCAGCTACTGCCTCTTTCGATCATAAGGGTGATATTCTCACGGGCCCGTCTGGTTCAAACCTCAAATACCCGCGCTTCTCGCTAGGCTATTCACAGAGAGTCGGTGATGCTGCGGCCGCGGCAGGCGGCATGGGCGGTACACTTCCACAGTACTCTGCTTCTTTCACACCAGTTAGAGATAAACAAGATTATGATATCCAGAATATTATTTCAGCATCTTCCGCCACCGGCGCAGACGATAGTGGATACGCCGTCCCGTTCGCTGGTAAGGTTGGAAACAAGCGCGTTATTATTACTAAGGTTTATTATGTCACACCCCGCGCCATGTGGAGATTCTACGGCTATTATGGAGGACTGAACGTAGTAGGGAATAACAGTACCTATGGTCAATTTTCAGATGATTCAACATTTGAAGTAATACCTACTTGGCAGAACAAAATGCAAGCCATGGCATATGAAGACTCCATTACTACACGTACTTCAAACTTTTCTTTCGAATTAATCAACAATAAGCTTCGCTTATATCCTACGCCAAGTGATTATGGTTTTTCAAGCACAGACGATAAGTTTTGGGTTAGATTTTATGTAGCCTTAAACCCATATGAGATGGATGGAGTGATCGATACCGGTATTGAAGGCGTTAATAACCTTAATACATTACCCTTCGACAATATCCCCTATCAAAACATCAACTCAATGGGTAAACAGTGGATCCGAAAGTATTCATTGGCTCTTTGTAAGGAGATGTTGGGACAGATCAGAGGGAAATTCACCACCATTCCAATTCCAGGCGAAAGTGTGACGCTGAACTACAGCGATCTCCTTTCACAAGCTAAAGAAGAGCAGCAGCAGTTAAAGGATAAGCTAGCAGAGATGCTTAAAGAGACCGAATACGTTGCACTTGCCAAACAAGATCAAGAAATTACTGATGCAGCCACAAACGTCCTGAAGGTTACACCGCTGCCAATCTTTGTAGGGTGATAAGGGATGTCTGATGAATGGAAGAGACCCGCAGCCCCACCTCCACCTCTATTCCTAGGTAAGAAAGAGCGTGATCTGGTTAAGCAGGTCAATGATGAGTTAGTAGAAAAGATTATTGGACAACAGATCCTTTACTATTCCATTGATATGTCCCTTACTAGGTTCCATGATCTATATGGAGAAGCAGTTGAAAAAACATTCCTACCTCCTGTTCGTATATATGCTCTTGTTAAATTTGATGAAGAGGGCACAACTTATATGAATGATGTTGGTGTTGATCACAGCAGCATAATCACAGTTTATTTTCACCGCCGAAGACTTACAGAAGATCAGGACTTGTTTGTCCGCGAAGGCGATTTTGTTTTATATGGCGAGACATATTATGAGATGACCAAAATAGAAGAGCCTCGTAAATTATTTGGACAAGTTGGTCATACTTTTGAAGTAGTTGCCACTTGCAAACGAGCCAGAAAGGGGTTGTTCGATGCTACCTGATAATTTTGATTTCGCCATGCTCCCCACTGGTTCGGGGGAATACCATTTAGAAGAATTAGGTATGTTAGCTTCTACTATTGAGGACATAGATCACTCTTTAGTGTCCTGGCTTAAAGAAGATTTAGACCTATCCACAATCACAAACGAGGGCTTTAAGAAAGTCCCAGTTCTATGGCAAGTACCAGAACGTTCGTTTCAAGTTAAACATGCCAAAAATTTAAGAGATGGCAAGAATATTGTACTGCCTGTTCTTAGTGTAGAACGAACTGCTATCTCCAAGGATCCAAGTCGTAAAGGTTCCTTCCAAGCACAGATTTATTCCCCCGACAAGAATGGGAGAGCCGGCCGATTTGTAGTGGCACAAAGAATCGTTCCAGACAAAACACGCAACTTTGCGGTCGCTGCAGGAACCAGAACCAACACCGGTGGCACAGAACAACGCCATTATCCGAGAGTAAATAAGAAAGTAGTAATACAAACCTTATCCATACCAATCCCAGTTTATATAAGTGTCGACTATAAGATCAGCATCAAAACAGAGTATCAGCAACAAATGAATGATCTTGTTGCACCATTTATCGCAAGACCGGGCCAGATCAATTCCTTTATTTTACAGCGGAACAATCATCGTTATGAAGCATTTATTCAACAAAGCTTTACTCACAACAATAACGTAGCCTCTCTTGGAGACGACGAACGCCAATTTACTACCGAGATTACCATAAATATTTTGGGATATTTGATTGGTGAAGGTGTTAATGACGATCGTCCAATCATCCGGATCGATGAGAACACAGTCGAATACCAATTTCCACAAGAATCAGTCGTCCCAGCAGGAAACTATAACCTATGGGGCAAAGATTAGTTCAGGAAGTGGAATATCAAAACTTGCCTATCCTTTTGGAAATGAAAATACTATTTAAAGTATGATTAGGCATCGAATATGCTTGCTTTTCAAAAGAGGAACCACAATATGTCAGTAAAAAGCTTTAAGTTTGTATCTCCTGGGGTGTTTATCAACGAAATTGATAATTCTTTCATCCCCCAGTCGCCAACAGCACAAGGACCTGTTATTATCGGGCGCTCAATTCGCGGACCCGCAATGCAGCCGGTTACAGTTGAATCTTATTCAGATTTTGTCAACATGTTTGGAGATACCGTCGCTGGTAATGCCGGCGGTGACATCTATCGTGACGGAAACTACCAATCACCCATGTACGGAACATATGCCGCCAAGGCATTCATGCGCGCAGCCGTAGCTCCCGTAACATATGTCCGACTTCTTGGACAACAGACCACAACCAACAACGGCTCAACCGGCCGCGCAGGGTGGGGAACAACTGGGGTGCCAAAAGACAGTGCCACCATCGGCGGCGGCGCGATGGGGCTTTTTGTATTTCCAAGCGGTAGCGCTCCAGCCACCAGCTTCATAGGCGCTAGTGGTGGTCAACTAGCAGCTATCTGGTACGTACAGAGTGGTTCTGTTGCGTTGGTAGGAACTATAGCCGGCGGGACCACCGCCGTTGCAACATCCTCATGTGCAATGATCGCTAGCGATACCAACGGTGTATTCAAGATAGAGATCGATGGCGCCATCGGCGGCAAAAAAACAATCAGCTGCAACTTTGATGATAATAGTGATCTTTTTGCCCGTAAACGCTTTAACACTAACCCACAACTAACCAGCACCCAAGGAGCGTTCTACACTTCTGCTTCACACGAAGACTACTGGCTTGGTGAAACATTCGAGCAAGAACTTCGTGAAAGAAGCCTCACTGGTGGTTCACAACTCTTTGGTATTGTTGTTGGACTCGGTTCAGGATCTGCTGCAGGGGGCACTTATGCAGCCTCTGATCGTGCAACTGGTCCCGCGCGGATGCTCAATATTCCTTCTCAAGAGGCAGTCGCAGGATGGTTTGTTGGTCAGGATCTGGGTACCGCCGCATCGTTTTCTGCCCCAAGCGCTCAAAAGTTGTTCCGTCTTATTGGACGAGGGCACGGTGAGTGGCTGCAGAAGAACATCAAAGTTTCTATAGAGAAAATTCGTCAGTCGTCTAACTCGACGTCAGAATATGGAACATTTTCCCTTGTCTTACGCTCACTCCTCGACACCGATAACGCTGTTGTGGTTATTGAGCGGTTTGATAACCTTACTCTAAATCCCGTTTCTCCCAATTATATCGCTCGTAAAATTGGTACCCAATATCAAAAATGGAATGCTACAACACGAAGCCTTAGTACTGTCGGAGATTACCCAAATCTTTCCAAGTTCATTCGCATAGAAATGGATTCAGCTATTGATGGGGGTGCCTCTGGACTCGAGGCTCTATTGCCGTTCGGCTATTTTGGTCCTCCCAAATTCCGTGATGTTGGTGCGGTGCCAGCCGCGCGCGCTTCTGCATCATTAGACGACTCTATCATAGGTGTTGGAATTTTAACTCCAGGTGCAGAAGGTGTCGGCGGGTCGGCTATTAGCTCGTCATACGCTAGCAGCGGCGCCGGTATGTTGTCATGCTCGTTCAACTTCCCAGAGGTTCGCCTCCGCAACCAAGCAACTGACGGAGGTCTTTCTGACCCAACGAATGCCTACTTCGGCATGGAAGTAACTCGAACAGCCACAAGCACTTCTCCCGATAAGAGTGTTGCAGATCCCCACCGCCTATGGTACTCTTCATTGGGTACTGCAGCTGGAATTCCCGTTGATACAACCGGAGCATCTTACAATGCTTCTACTTCTGTCATCGAAGGGTACGCATATGTCTTTACAATGGATAACGTGAGCGCTTCGCAGGCTAATGTATACACTTATGCCTCTGGTTCTCGCAAGACTGGATTAAGCTCCACTGCGCGCAGCACCAACACATACCAAACACTCCTGAATGCAGGATATGATCGCTTCACAGCGCCTTTCTGGGGTGGCTTTGACGGGTTCGATATTACGAAGCCTGATCCACTCTACAATAAGGGTATTACTGACATCAGTACCCCTACAGAAGACAACTCTTACGCTTATCACACATTTAAGCGTGCAATTGATACTGTGGCTGATCCAGAATACATCAACATGAATCTGATTTCTGTCCCCGGACTAACTGTGGACGCACTGACCGGTCATACGATTAACGTTTGCGAAGAACGCGCTGACTCTCTGGCTGTTGTTGACTTGGCTAATGTTTATGTGCCGAGCCACGAACAGTATGAGTCCGACGCGTCAAGCCGAATTGGCACAACTCCATCCCAGGCTGCAAACAACCTCCGCGCTCGACGAATAGATTCCAGTTACGGCTGTACTTTCTACCCGTGGGTTCAAACCCGAGATGAGGCCACTGGGCAACTTGTG
>Ga0114997_10003900_pt1 | contig 11630 bp, 14 predicted proteins | sample ArcticOcean_MG_C_2_FD_87045 | JGI IMG/M metagenome (GOLD analysis project Ga0114997, IMG submission 87045) | Marine microbial communities from western Arctic Ocean - ArcticOcean_MG_CB4_136 | ecosystem: Environmental > Aquatic > Marine > Oceanic | place: Arctic Ocean: Canada Basin | collected... | reverse complement strand
TCATATTTCTCAATATAAAAACTATAAAATTATTTATGCAACACCTGAATTTATTACAACACGAATCAAAAAAATTATGGAAATTAAGGAAGAAATTGGTTTATTTGCAATAGATGAATCACACTGTGTATCACAATGGAGTCATGATTTTAGACATAGTTATATGGAATTATCCATTATTAAAAAGACATTTCCTTCAATACCATTATTAGCTGTAACAGCTACAGCTACACCAAGAGTTGTAAAAGATATTTTTACTTTATTAAATTTAACAGATGTAAAAGAATATCTTTTGGGTACAAGAAGAACCAATTTAGAAATCAGCGTCAGACCAAAAAAGGATTTTGATAAATGTGAATTTACAGAACAAACTATTATTTATGTTTTAACACGCAAAGTATGTGAAAGTTTATATAACACCCTATTAAAAAAAGGTATAAAAACAGGATATTATCATGGTGGAATGAGTAAAAAAGACAAAGATAAAAACCATAAGTTGTTTACTAAAGGGGAAATTATTGTTATTGTGGCAACTGTTTCGTTTGGTATGGGTATTGATAAATCTGACATAAGAAAGGTTATTAATTATGGTGTACCAACTGATATTGAAACATATTATCAAGAAATAGGAAGAGCTGGAAGAGATGGATTGCAAAGTAAGGCAGTTCTCTACTATTCAACAGGAGATTGGAGAACTGTTATGTTTCTAATAAATCTTTCGGATGATCCAAAACAAATAGAAATCAAGAAAAAATCCATGAATACATTGCGCAAATATATAGAAGAAAGATATATTTGTAGACAACAAATAATCGAATTTTATTTTAAAAATGGAGAATTTCCAACAGAAGACAAAATAAAAAATATACCCAAGTGCAACATGTGTGATAATTGTATTGGACACACAAAAAACGAATTTGTTGATATGAGCGAAGAAACAAAGACAATATTTCAAATTATCGAAAGACAAAAGAAAAACAAAGGATTTACATTTGGGATGACAAAAACAGTTGACATGGTAAAAAAACATATTTTGTTTGATAAACGACATAAATCATGGATTAAAGAATTAATTAATATCCTTATTAACAAAAATATATTAATTCGATTAAACAAAAAATTTGGTCCTATTATTACCACAGGTAACAAACCAACCCTATTACCAATTAATATTAGAATTGAAAATAAATTTGTAAATCAATTTGTAAAAATTAATTATTTAAATGACCTAAAAGAACTCCGGAAAAACCTAGCCAAGAAAAATAATTTAATTCATTCTGAATTTATAAATGAACGAGTTATTTTAAATATACACGAAAAAAAACCGAAGACACTATCAGAACTATGGAAAGTTGACGGTATATCGAATGAATTTATTATGAAATATGGTAATGAATTTATAGATAAATATAAAGTAATCATTACGCCAAAAAAATCCAATGGTAAAAAAAAAATAAATTGTAAAAAAAATAACGATACTATTTTAAAATATTACAATGAAGGTAAAACTATGGAAGAAATTTCAAAAATTACTAACAAAAAATTAAGGTCAATTGAAGAAAGTATGCTAAATATATTTGAATTCTATGATATTGATATTGACCCCGATTATTTTGGATTAACAGAAGAATACGAAGAAGAGATTAAAAAAGTAGTTAAATCAAATAATTTCTTGCGTTTAAAACCCATTAAAACAAGGGTAAATAATAAAATCACTTATTCACAAATAAAATTATGTTTATTGATTATTAAAATTGAAGGTACGAATTAATTATATAAATTCAACAAGATTCTAAACATTTTTTTAATGAAGTTTATTAAAATATTTATTTAGTATATAATGGCTTTGAGAAAACCCAAGAGAAAACCCAAAAGAAATTCAAAAAGAAACACAAAAAGAAACACAAAAAGAAAACCCAAAAGAAAAATTAAGAGAACAATTAAGAGAACAATTAAGAGAACAAAAAAACAACGTAGATTCAAAATGAGAAAGAATGTTGCTGGTTCTTTGAGAAAAAAGCGAAAAAGAAATAATAATATTTCTTCTCTTACAGAACAAATGGGAAATTTAGATACTTATTTTGATGAGAAAATGCCTCAAGCTAGACGTACATTAAAAAGAGGAAGATATAGAAAATCTATTAAAAAATTTACATCTCCTATACAGGGAATTTCACCATCTGATACTCCTTTACAAAATTCACCGTCTGACCAGACGCCAAAAAAGAAATTTATAAATTTATAAATTGAATAAATTTAATATATAATAAAATTTATATATTAAAATGACTAGATACTATTGTGAATTTAAAAAATGTGAATGCAGTGAATTTTACTCAAAAACAAATATATGTGATAATTGTAATCATGCAAATATATGGCATTCAAAAAAAAGTAAACCTCCTCCAAAGTATGGTAAATCTCAATTTTTCTCTCCAAGAAAAAATGCAAGAAGACCAAATTATGTATATGATATTATTTTTGCACAAATATTTACTCCTGAAAAAATACCAATAGTGGAAGCAGTAGAGATAAATCCAATCGGATTTTGTCCAGAAGTTTGTGCATTACCAGTTTAGATTATTTTATAATCTTTTTTTAGTTTTACTCCAAATCCTTCGATATAAGTCGCTAATCCCGATACAAAATACGTATTTCCATTACAATTTTCACATTCAATATAACCGGAATATGTACCCAAACCAGTAAAATATCCAATAATGGCTCCTTCATCGTCATAAACAAGATCTCCTTTGTTTATTTTTTTTTTAAGATTTATTATTTCATTGTACATTTTTATTTTCGATGGTTTAAATATATTAATTTATTTTTATCAATTTTATATAAAAAAATAATAAAGAATTATTTTTAAATAATTTATATATGAATAGCGTTTTAAATTTGGATATAGATGACAAAGATAAATTATTAATTTTAAAGAGACAAATATCAATAGTCGAAGAAAGTATAGAAAAAGAAAATGACAGGATACGTAATTTAGATGAAGGGTGTTCTATAACATTATTGGAAGAATTAATTAAAAATATAGATGAAACTTTGAATGATGAAGGTGGTACAAACAATAGAGAATATTTTGTAAAAGAGTATATTAAAAGAGAATTTGGGGGTTTAAATACATCAGAAGGATTGAAATATTACAAAGAAAAGAGGAAATGGATAATAGAACCCGGAAAAAAAAATGGCTATCATGTAAAAGACGGTAAGATTACATATAAGGAATTTTTCGATAATCAAGAATATTTAGGAACGGATTCTTATGGACATCCATTGGAAAAACCATATGAGTTATATTATAGAATGAACCCATTATTAAAGTATGTATTGAATTCTATTAAAAAATTAGAATCAAAAAATAAAATTTATAATTTTAAAATTAATAAACATAATACAATTATTGAAAATTTATTAACCAATATTGGTTCGTTAAATAGAAAAGTTGAATATTTGAAAAAGGAATTTGATAAGAATTCATAATAATTTATTTTTTTTGAAAATTGTTCAAAAGCCACGTTATACATGCTGTACCAGCACCAATCCAAATTGCTATATAATGTTTACCCAATTCGTATTGAACTGTATTAGCAAATTGACACATTGGCGAACCAAGAGTTATAAATGTCTGCATTAGTCCGAAAAACCCCCATGGTGCACAGTATTTTGCATATAATTGTACTGTAGACCAGTGCAATAATACTGTAAATGAAACAATTAAACCAAACATTGAAATTGGGTTATTGAAATTTGATTTTACGTAATTAAGAATCTTTGTCATTTTTTAATACTTCATTTATATAGTAACATTTTTTAATCAATTTATATAATATTTAAAACAATATAGAGAATAACGATCATATAATATTATAATGAGTAATCTAGGAAAGGTAAAATGGTTTAATAATAGAGCCGGTTTCGGCTTTGTAACATCTTTGGACGGTGAAAAAAAGGGTGATGATATATTTGTTCATCATTCAGGTGTAGTCGTCTCAGATGAACAGTACAAGTATCTTGTACAAGGAGAATATGTTTCATTCGATATGAAAGAATCAAATAATAGTGAACACCCTTTCCAGGCTGGTAACGTAAAGGGAGTTCTTGGTGGAAAATTAATGTGTGAAACTAGAATGGAGAATAAGAGAGATGACCACGATGACAGCAACCGTAGCAATAATAAAGAACAAGGAGGTAATGATGATGGACCATTGTTGAAGCGTGGTAGTGGAAATCGTCATTCTAGAGGACGAGGACAATCTTACAATTAAATATATTTTAAAATTTATAAATTAAAATATATTTAAAGATAAACTACAAAAATGTAGTATAATGAATGATAAAAAAACAAATGGAGATGTTAAGAAAGGAGAAATTTTGAATAATGAATTTAAAAACTTGGTAAACACATTGTCTTCTTTGAAATCGCAAATCATAATGACTTTAAACCAGGTTAGGGTGTTGGAAAAAAATGTGAACAAGAAAATTAGAGTTTTAGAAAGGAAAATCCATAAAAATAAGAATAAAGGTAGTAGACAACCTTCTGGATTCGCACTACCAACAAAGATTTCAAATGAATTGTGCGAGTTCATGAATGAACCCCCTGGTGTAAGTATGGCTAGAACCGAAGTTACACAGTATATTATACAATATATTAAAACCAAAGATTTACAAGATAAATCAAATGGTCGGAGAATTAAACCAGATAATGCATTGAAAACTCTTTTAAATATTAAACAAACAGATGACCTTACTTATTTTAATTTGCAAAAATATATGAATCAGCATTTTGTTAAAGGAGCCTAATTTATCGAACTTTAAAAATTTAAAAATTTTAAAAGTTCCCTTTTATATTCGTATGCCGTTTTACATCCACTATAATCTCTCAGTTTTTCCATATCCATTAATAAATAGTCCACCAGACCATAATTAAAATCATTACACTTTAGTTTATACATTTCGTAATTTAAATCTTCCCTATTTATACCATCCATATAAAGGGGGTTCGCCTTTGTTGAATCAAGTGTTTTATCACTATATGTAAAGTTAAGGGTTATAAAATACTTACTTTTCTTTTTATATTTATTGGTTGTAATATTTATATAAACATCACAATACTTTGTTTTGATATTTTTATTATGAAATCTAAAAATCTTTGTCACCATTTTGTTTTATTAAAATAATATTAGAAAACTTATTTATGTTCAATTTAAATCAATAAAAAATTGATTAATAAATTTCATAATTTTTTCCATTATATAAAAAATATATATATAATGGGTTCAGGAGCTTCTTCTAAACGTGTGTGTCCAAGTGATTACGACAATGATAATTTTTCTAAAATTAGAAAATTATTTGATCAGTTAGATAATAACGGTGATAATGTTGTCGAATCTTCCGAATTAGATGATATTTCAAAACTCCATGTTAAAAATCAAATAACCGAACTTGAAAATAAAAAGAATTACGAGATTTCTAGAAGAAAAAAAGTTAACGAATTCATTATTAACGAAGCAAATAAAAAACAAAATGAAATTCAAAAGGAAATGTTCAATAGTAAATTTAAAAATGAATGCTTTTCAAATAATGAACTAATAAGATTTAATATGGAAATTGGATGGTTAAAGAGACTTGAAAGAGAAAAACGAGAAAGATTGTTTCTTAAAAAAGTTTCTAATAAAAAAGGATATATTGATTTTTGGAAGTTTTTCGAATATATGAAAAATAGGACACATGATATCAAAAATATTAATTAATGGTATATTAAAACGAAGAGTTCATTGTAACAAAGATAATTCTGTTAAATTTCTTTGGATGAAATTATTGAATATTGTATGAAAAATTAAAAAATTGAAAATTAATTAATCCATTTTTTTCTATGCAAAAAAATGGAAGAACGTACAGTACAAAATATATTTGACGATATGCGTGAAAACAATGTACGTATTGAAGAAATAGAAGAAGAATTAACTGATTTAAAAAATGAGTTGAAAATGAGAAAAAAATTAAAATTAGGGTATAATTCTGAAGTAAATGAAAAAAAAATAGATTTATTGAAAGAAAAAAAGTTAGAATGGATTGAATGTAACCTTAATGAATGGAGAAAGCATGTTGAAGAAAATTTGTATGAAAAATTAAAATATTATATTTATCGATATGATGGTGCTGTTAACCAACAGGGATATTATAAAGGTGAATGTAACTTAGATGTGAAAGACGCAGAACATTTCAAAGAATTTTTCGATGATTACTTTTACTATGGTTATCCAAATTACCAAGATGAAAATCATCCTCACGCAGAGGGAAGTGAATGTTATTTGGCTTTTGGTGGTGGTGCAGCAGAGGTTACAATAATTGAATGGCCGAAAAATACCGAAAATTTCTGTTAGAGTACAATTGGGGAAGTAACTTATTTGATAGAAAAATATATGTGTGTAATTTTGCAGAACAAATTGATACACTGAACTTTTTACAGTTGATTTACAATTAAGTCATCCGTTTGTTTTATCCGAAAGAGGTTTTTGTGTAAATCATAATCAGTTATGTATAGGATATGAAATGGTAGAAAACACAGAAATTTTTAGACCGATATTTTCACAAAAACGTCAAAATTTAATAGATAAATTAAATTTTGAAATAACAAGAGACCGTATTTCTTTGAGTTATGTAAACGGATTAAAATACCAATAGATTGTGTTAAAATTATAGTGATATTTATTTTAAGCTTCTTCTTCAGCTGCTACTTTCAGCTTCTTTTTGGCCTTTTCTTCTTCCATTATATAATACTAAAGATATTATAAAGAGGTTGATACAAAGAAGTTGTAATCTATATTTTTATAGATAGATTGTATAAAATTATTATAAATTGAAAATATCTTTTTTTAATTACCGTCAATAAATATTATTACACTATGCAAAGAATTTTTGAATTTGGTACCCAACAAAAAACATCTAAACATGAAGTATTACATGAAAAAAACAAAGAAAGTGAACAAACTATTTGTCGTAGGGCAATAAATCAAAGAAAATTAAAGTTTGGGTTAAAATTTGGTGAAATTGTAATAGAACAAATATATATTAAAAAACCTAAAGAAGAAGAAGAAGTATTGTTGAAATGTTGTTTGTGTGATGAACATTGTGTCGATAATATGATAAAATATGTTAACTGTAGATTAAAGGGTATAAAAAATAAAAAAATTGGTTATTATAAATATGGAGATACTGCTATATGTACAAATTGTATAAAAAACCAGGAACAAAATATTACAAATGGTGATGTTGTTAGGTTTAAATATGAAAAAAAAATAGGATATCGTAATAAAAAAACAATTTATAATACAGGTAAAATTTCGGCTTGTGACAAAAATGGAAGTGATATAATTTATAACATTTATTGTACAAAGGCTAGTCTTTTTCTTAAAATAAAACAAAAGGATATATTGTATAAATTAAATACATGCCCTTGGTGTGAGTCTCATAGATTGCGTGATTGGCGTAAAAATACTCAAAAATTTCCAAAAAAAAAGAGAAGAAATTAAATATTATATTAATTTTTCGGTTGATTGTTTCTAAGGGAATTTCCCTATTATTTAACGGCGTCTTCTAGTTTTTCTGCGTTTTCTAGATTAGCCAATATAATTAGATTAAAAAATAAAATATTATAAAAAAAATAATATTATAAAAAAATATAATATTATAAAAAAACAAAAAAATTTATTGATACTAATAATAAAAAAAATTAACAGCTATTATTTGCTTTTAAACGGTTTAATCTATCAAATTGCCCAACATTTGCTTCCATAACAGATTGATTGTATTTTTTTTTATCTTTATCCGTTTTATTAACACACCCTGCTAAATTATAGGCTTGGATTTTCCTTGAAGAATTTTCAAAATTAAAAAGCGAATTCATTGTACTATTTGTATTTTTGAAAAAAGATGATGTTGCTTTTGCTAAATTTTTTCTTGCATTTTGTAATCTTGGCTGCGCTATGGCGATATTTTTTGACATTATAATATAATGTCACATTTTAAATTGAGGAACCCTCTCAATCTTGAGGCTTCGCTTAACACCCTTAATAAGAGCTTCGGGGTAGTGAGGAATATCATTTAAGTCTATGATTATACATCAATGTATAACTTGACGCCCAATTTGAGTGATATGTGTTGTTCGAGAAATACGCTTAATCGTCCACTTCCGGTTTCTCCAGTATTTTATATTGGTATTCAACGCGTTATTTTACAAAGGGGGTTTGGGGGATATAATCCCCCACAAACAGTAATATTTAAAAAAAATTGAGTGAAAGAAAGATCATGTAAAGTGGTATTATAAAAATCAAAGAATGAACAGTTTAAAAATGTGCGAATGGATGGGTAGACTGTGTGGAGAAAATAGTAATGAGAGAGTGATGGAAGGATTAAAAGAGTGTTGTAAATACAGTGAAGTGAAACTGCCGTATTATTTGTTGAAAACGGAAGGATGTGATGGTTGTGTAAAGGATGATGGTCTAATAAATAAATGTGGAGGTGAAGTGGTGGAGGGTGTAAATTTGTGTGAAAAGTGCCAAAAGAAATGCAAAGAAGTGGAAGGGATTCCATTACCGTATGGTTTATTTTCATATTCAGTGTTGTCGGACGAGGAGCTGGAAGGGATGTCAAACAGCACCATCACTCAATGCCATGAAGTGAGAAAGAAACGAAAAAGCTGGGGGAAGTACTTAAAAGACAAATTTAGTTTTGGAAAGGAGGATGGTTTGAGAATATTAATAATGCATGGTATAGATGCAGATAAAGTGCCAATGAATGAATGGACAACAAGAGTAGTAAGTAGTACTACGGTAAGACTTTTGCCAATAAAAGGAAAAAGGAAATCTCCTGGGCGTGGCGATCCACATCATCAACACAAAGATGGTGAAACAGGTTGTGTAGTACATTTTGTTAAAAAAACGGGAATAATTATTCCAATAAAATGGGAAGAATGGAGCCAAGAAGGAAAAGATAAATTTGTTGAAATGTACGGAAAACCAGATGAAAAGGGTTACGGAAGAGATAAACCCAAAAAAGAAAAAAAAAGAAAAAAAAAAGAAGAAACACCAGAATGGATGAAGAAAGTGTTGGCGGACAGGGACCGCATGGCCGAAGAACTAGAGATGTTTAAAAAAGAACTAAGAGATAGAAATCAAAAAATTTTGGAAGAGAAGACTGAAAAAGTTGTTAAGAAGATTAAAAAGACAAAGAAAATTAAAAAATCTTCAGATTCGGCAAAGAAATTAGCGGAGAAATTAGAGGAAGAAAAGAAATTAGCGGAGAAATTAGAGGAAGAAAAGAAATTAGCGGAGAAATTAGAGGAAGAGAAGAAAATAGCGGAGAAATCAGATGAAGTATTGGAGGTTGACCCAGATTTTGAAGATTCCGAGGATGATTCCGAGGATGAATCTGATGATGATGCGTTTGTGTTTAACCCGTTTCAATATAATGGTATTAAATATCATTTGGATGACGGAGAAATTTATCATTTTCCACCACAAGATGACCAGCTCCTGCAATTTGGAATTTTGAATGAAGATGGAACTGTAGAAATATTATAAATAATAAAAAAGGGGGGAGAGGCAAACCCTGTTTTTTTTATGGATATAGTTTTTTCCCATTTTTTTATAAAAATATCCTAAAGTTTATCACTATTATTTTTAAACGATGATGTGTCCATACATTAGGATTTCAACATAAGTATCACCTTTAAATATAGTCTGATATCTTTTTTATAGTTTGCAATTTAAATAATCAAAGTACGCATGTTCTGTATTTAGGAGTCCTAAAAAGATTTTTAGGACTCCCCATCATACAGTGAATGAATTGAATGAGTAAGAAAATAATAGATCCGTAAATAATAATAGTATTAATATAGTGTGGTTCGAATGTCATGTTTTTTTAAAACATGACAAAAAGGTATATAATAATCAATTTTATTGATTAATAATAAACCGCGCAGTATAAAAACCCATCTGGGACAAATCCGGAGAATTTTGAAAAATATTAAAGAATTTTAGAAAAATTCCCCTACAAATTATCTGGACATTAAGAAACAAGTCAAAGAAGTTTAAGGAAGACGATAAGAAGTAGAAATAATAAAATATGAAAAATTTTAGGATATTTAATATAAAGTTTTACAAATGCAGCAGCGGCATCTTCAAGGTCGTCAGAATGATAATTCATTTTAAATAAAAGGTTAATAAATGTTTAAATAGTTTATGCAAAGTAAGGGTGTTCTGTATTTATGATTAATCTAAATATTTTGTTTGATATACAGCGGGTGTTCAATCTATGTTTAATCTTTGATATGGTGTTGATGTGTAGGGGATAATATGGTTCTTTGGGGTAAATATGTGCCTAGTAGGTCAGTTTGCGCCTAGTAGGTCAGTTATCTTTGTTTTATAGCCGTTAGATGAACGTGTGTTTTGGTGCGGTTAAGTACCCCCGGAGGGTAGCCGTGAAACGGCTAGTTGCGACAGTACCATTATTCGTAATGAAAAAAAAAGATAGGATAGAAAAGGATTGGAATAATAATAAAGGTAGAGCTGTTATTTTTGATGTATTAAAATCAGAATTACTTTAATAAATCATAATGAAAAATATATTATTTTGATAATAATTATCGTCTTCTCTTTTTTGTTATCTTTTTTCGACTTCTAGATTTTATGCGTTTGTTTTTTCTTTTGGTTTTTCTTCTTTTACCTTTTTTTTTGGTTTTTCTTCTTTTACCTTTTTTTTTGGTTTTTCTTCTTCTCTTTTTATGTGCTCCTCCACTATTTTTTTTTTTGTACGGTGATGCGTTGCGTAAATCAACATATGATAATTCGTTAGAAATACCAAAAAAATTTGTGCGTTGTGTGTTGACGGGGTCGAATGGAAAAAAAACCCTGTTGCGGCTGTTATCTTCTCCGTATAATGTTGAACCATCCGAGTCAACTTGCACTGCTTCTGACGCGTTTAAATTAGGGTGATAGTTCTGACGTTGTGGATGGTGCATCTGCTGTGGTAAAACTCTTTGTGTTCTTAGATTATTTGCTCGTATCATTTATATACTAAATATATTATAAAAATTGTTTTAATGAAGAAAATAAAATAGACTAATAAAAAGTTATTGAATTTATTCCCTAAATTTACAAGTATGGAAGATAGTTAAGAGAAACATATACTTGGTTTATTGAAAATTATGATAATATCCGCACCATATCAAACAAAGACTTATCAATCACTATCACCAAATGTCCCATTATCCCCCATACCACACACCATGACATTTATCATGTTTTTTATCTATCCCCAGATAATGTTAGAACTGTTTCCATCATGTTATCAATCTTGTTCTTAATTATGTTTATCTTTTATAAATTTAGAGATTACCCTTACTTTGAATAATTTTATATAAAATATTTAAAATTATTTTCTTTTGTTTTTTCTATTTGTTTTTCTTCTGTTTTTTTTGTGTTTTCTTTTGTTTTTTCTATTTGTTTTTCTTTTGTTTCTTCTATTTGTTTTTCTTCTGTTTCTTCTGTTTGTTTTTATTCTGTTTCTTCTGTTTGTTTTTCTTCTGTTTTTTTTGTGTTTTTTGTTTGTTTTTT
>Ga0114997_10003899_pt1 | contig 11634 bp, 13 predicted proteins | sample ArcticOcean_MG_C_2_FD_87045 | JGI IMG/M metagenome (GOLD analysis project Ga0114997, IMG submission 87045) | Marine microbial communities from western Arctic Ocean - ArcticOcean_MG_CB4_136 | ecosystem: Environmental > Aquatic > Marine > Oceanic | place: Arctic Ocean: Canada Basin | collected... | reverse complement strand
GCCTTTACAAAAAAATGATTTTACCTTATTGACTTAAAACATGAAGAATAATTTATTCTGTAATTCGAATGGGGACATAAAGAGTGTCACCATTTCTGAATACAAGTAATGCAATAGTTTTTCCTTTTGGAATTCTTCTTAATTCTTGATTAAATATTGCAATAGTCTTAACTGCGGAATTATTCAGAGCAAGAATTACATCACCTGGCCTAATCCCTGCAGCCACTGACTTACCTTGCGTCGATAAAACTAACAACCCATTTCTACCATTAGTTTTTTTCATATCATCAGAGCTTAATTGTTTTAATGCAAGCCCAATACGATTGACCTCTTTAGGATTATTTTTGTTAGATCTAGCGACCTTCTCATCTGTTGGCATTTCGCCTACCGCAAGATTAAGCACTATTTTCTTTCCTTTTCTTAGGATTTCAACGGGCACCTTAGCAAAAGGCTTTGTCGTACCAACATATTTAGGAAGGTCAGATGAAGTGACAATTTCATTTTTATTAAATCTTAAAATTATATCGCCTAGTAATAATCCACCTTTTTCTGCTGGAGAACCCTTTTCTACATTTGCAATTAAAGCCCCTTTAGTATCATCCATCCCAAATGATTCAGATAGCTCTTTAGAAATTTCCTGTATAGCTATTCCTAACCAACCCCTAATCACCCTACCATTCGATTTTAATTGCTCGACTACATTTATTGCAACGTCAATCGGTATTGCAAAAGACAATCCCATATAACCTCCAGTTCGGCTATAAATTTGAGAATTGATACCAATAACCTCCCCTTCAGTATTAAATAATGGTCCTCCAGAGTTACCAGGATTAATTGCGACATCTGTCTGAATAAAAGGTACAAAGTTTTCTTGAGGCAAAGCCCGGCCTTTTGCACTAACCACACCTACTGTCATGGTATTTTCAAGACCAAAAGGTGACCCAATGGCAGCGACCCACTGACCTACTTTAACTTTTTCTGGGTCTCCAAATTTAACGGATGGCAAATTCGATGCTTTAATTTTAAGCAAAGCAACATCAGTCCTTCGATCAATCCCAATAATTTCTGCTTTAAATTCACGCTTATCAGCTAATTTTACAATTACTGAATCTGCCTCTGCAACAACGTGTGCATTTGTTATCACGTATCCTTTGGTATCAATAATAAAGCCTGAGCCAGTAGCGCTCTGCTTTTCTTGTGTTTGTCCCTCTGGAACGCCTGGAGGCATTCCCGGCATTCCCGGTATTCCAAACCGTTTAAAAAATTCTTGCATTCTTTCGTCTTGCATAGAAGGGCTATTGTGATAGTTAGATGCAACCTCTTTTGAGGCGCTAATATTGACCACTTTGTTCCCTTGCTCTTCAGCTAAGATAGTAAAATCAGGAAGATCCACTGAAAATGCTGAATTAAGACTAATCAATGTAAGAATAAAAATGGAGCATAATTTATATATCATATTTTCAAGTTTCCTAATTTTGTGTAATTTTAATCATACGAGCCTCATTATAAAGACGATTATGATTTTTTGAAGCAACAACTTTAATGAAAATCAGACCTAATACAAATCCAAATATACCCCCCATTAAGGTATGAATATCTCCAGACAAAGGAATAAAATATTCAGCTAATCCCATACCTAAAAAAAGAAATGTAATGGGGGCCCCGTAGAGCAACATAGAAGTTTTCAATAGATATCTTTCTTCAATTGCAAGATACACCTTATCACCTTCAACTGCCTCAATATTATTGTGAATCTCTATTTTATTGCGTCGGTGAGAAAATATTTTCCCCCAAATACTATTTCCACAACCCTGAGTTTTACCACAGAGTCCACACGGCTTTGAGCGAATGATCTCAATTTTTGCAAAATCACCATTTATGGAGGTTATTAATGCTTCTTCTTTAATCATAAAATTAAAACTCTACCGAATCAATTAAGTTTCTTACTGCTTTGATAGGCACTGAACCCACAGCCATAATTTGATAGCCCTTATAATATCGAGCTGAAACATTAGTTGCATTCATGCTAAGGTCACCTACTTTTGGTTTTTGACCCTTACGGACTGGCTGTACAAATAAAGAAATATAAGAAAGGCCGTCCGAGTACACAGAATGGTTGCTCACCAAGTTCATATCTGTCATTTTCGATACCATGAAATTTACCTCCTTGAATCCTGGTGGAATATTATTAGCAGTCCAAAAGCGATTTATATTTATTTCTTTGGTAATATTCTCATCAATAAGATATTTCTTTGAAAAATCTAAGGTAGGCGTAAACCATTTAAGATCAGTTACCGTACCAAATTGAATTTTATTAAAAGCAGATTGCTCCAAAATATTTTTCTCAATATTGCTAATAATCATCTTAAGGGGAAGTGATGTTTCCTGGTCCAACCAAAAACTATAAGCATACCTAAAGCTGTCTTTGGGAATTAAATTAACCCTTTGTGTTATTCGGCCTGCAACTCTTTCCAACACTCCAAAACTTAACAAATAATACTTTTTAATTTCACTAATATCACCAGGAAAAATAACAGGAAATAAATGCTGTTGCTCTCTTTTCTGAATAACAACATTATTATCATGCTTATGGTAAATCACAACATTTTTGTCGTGAGATAAAACCTCATCGGCATTACCATCTAAAAGATTAATTTTGGTAAATTGTTCACTACCATGCAGTGCATGTGTAATCTCAACAGACTTTAGTTCTTGGCCATTTTGGGAGATATAAATACCTTTATAATTAAGGTTTTGGCTCGCTTTTTGAGATCTTTCGATTATTTCCCATGGGTTCTGATCAGCCAACAAAGGTGTTTTAGCTAGAGTCAGAAGAAATAAAAGTAGGCTAATGTACTTCATTGTATTTATTTATTTATGAAGGTTGTTTGAACAAAATAATTAGCAGTTGATGATGTATTAGCAAAATGTGCGTTTATAATTTCAACAGGCATTTCCTCATAAACTAACTGAACCGGGATGACAGTGTTTTCATTCTTAGAATTCAAGCCTGCAAACACAATCGCAAAAAAAACAGCAAAACCTAAAACTAATTGCCAGTTATAGAAATTGAAATCAACAACAAGCTCCTTCGCCGGACTATAGCCTCTCATTTGTGTTGGCTCTTCATCTATTGCAGCCATAATTTTTTTAGATAAATTGCTTGAACCGCTATATTCCCCTCTAACGACGTCACGAATAGTCTGATAATAGAACCATTGGCTGCGCATATTAGGCTTTTTAATCTCGCTTGAGATTAAAGATCTAATATCTTCTTCTTTAATCTCATTGTCAAACAATGATGAGTTTTTTTCTGTCATTTTTATTTTCCTATTTTTACCAACGGTTGTTACTTTCTTCAATTAAGGGTTTTAATTTCTCCGCTATAGCTTCTCTTGCTCTAAAAATTCTCGATCTTACTGTTCCTATTGGGCATTGCATTATTTCTGCAATTTCATCGTAACTTAATCCATCCATCTCACGAAGTGCAATTGCTTCTTTAAGCTCTGCTGGAAGCGATTCAATCGTCTCGCTTACAGCAGACACAATCTCCTGGTTCATCATAATACTCTCTGGGGTGTCGTGATTTCTCATTTCATAACCACTTTCGAAGTTTTCTATAACTTCAATCTCTACTTCATCCATGGCTTTGGGACGTTTACCTAAAGCGACTAAATGATTCTTTGCAGTGTTAATACCAATCCGATAAAGCCAGGTATAAAAAGCACTATCGCCGCGAAAGTTATTAATTGCTCGGTAGGCTTTGATAAAAGAATCCTGAACGATATCTTCTATTTCGGATTGATCTCTGACCATCCTACTTAAGAGCCGAAACAGTTTTTTGTGGTATTTTTCAACTAATATGCTAAAAGCTTTCTTATCTCCTTTTTGCGATTTCTCGACAAGGATCTGATCGATTGCACGTTCTGGATTAACTGGTTTTTGATTCGGTGCTATGACTTTTTTTTCCATCATCGCAGTATTGTACATGCGGTTAGATTTTTGAACTATTTTTAATGGTTGCATATTATGTAGTATCTTTCAAAAAGATTTATATTTTGTTAGTTTCATTCATAATCTATTACAATAACGTGACCTAATTCACAAACAATAAGTTCCGAAAATAATTATATAACGATGTTAAATTTTGATGTTCTAATTATTGGTAGCGGCCTCGCTGGGCTGAGTGCCGCAATCAAACTAGCTGACAATAGAAAAGTTGCTATTATTAGCAAAAAAGAGTTGTCTGTGAGCTCAAGTCAATGGGCGCAGGGTGGTATTGCAAGTGCAATATCAGAAGAGGATTCTATAGATGCCCATATCAATGACACACTTTCTGCTGGGGCAGGACTTTGTGATGAGGCTGTAGTTTCTTATGTTGCCCATCGTAGTCAAGAGTCTCTTAAATGGCTTACTGACCTTGGAGTAGATTTTACTAAAGATCAAATTAAAAATGACCTTCATCTCACAAAGGAAGGTGGACATTCGTATCGTCGAGTTGCGCACGTTGCGGATGCAACAGGCAGAGCAGTCCAAAGTGTATTAATTAAGAGAATTAAAGAACACCCTAATGTTACGATTTTTGAAGACTATATTGCAGTAGACCTAATTACCTCCACTAAAATTGACGTAGAGGATGGCAATAAAAATCGCTGTTTAGGGGCATATGTATTAGAAAATAAAACTGGGAGTGTCCTTACTTTTTCCTCAAAAATTACTATATTGGCAACCGGTGGCGCAAGCAAAGTATATCTTTACACTACCAATCCCGATGTAAGTACAGGTGATGGAATCGCAATGGCTTGGCGAGCTGGATGCCGTGTAGCTAATATGGAATTTGTTCAATTTCATCCGACTTGCTTATTTCACCCTCATGCGAAATCGTTCTTAATCTCAGAGGTGCTTCGCGGCGAAGGTGGTATTTTAAAATTACCTGATGGTCAAAATTTTATGCATCTTTACGACTCTCGACAAGAGTTAGCTCCTCGCGATATTGTTGCGCGTGCAATCGATTTCGAAATGAAAAAAAGAGGTTTGGATTTTGTTTATCTTGATATTAGCCACAAATCAAAATCTTTCATCCTAGAGCACTTTCCTACAATTTATCAGCGATGTTTAGATTTAAATATTGATATTACAAAAGATCCTATTCCGGTTGTGCCTGCCGCCCATTACAGCTGCGGTGGTGTGATGACAAATCTTGATGCACAAACAGATATTGAACAGCTTTATGTGATCGGAGAAGCAGCCTACACTGGCCTTCATGGCGCAAATAGATTGGCAAGTAATTCGCTTTTGGAATGTTTAGTATTTTCAGATGCAGCAGCTAAAGCGATTCTTTCAGAGAAAGATTATCAATCATTTGTATTACCATCATGGGATGAAAGCCGGGTTACCGATTCCGATGAAGAGGTGTTAATTACCCATACATGGAATGAGTTACGTCGATTTATGTGGAATTATGTAGGAATCGTTAGAACCAACAAAAGGCTTGCCAGAGCATTGCATCGTATTAATATGTTGCGTGACGAGGTTCATGAGTTTTATACCAATTTTAAAATCAGTAATAACTTAATTGAATTGCGAAATCTTTTACAGGTAGCCGAATTAATTGTGTTGTCTGCAATTGAAAGGAAAGAGAGTCGCGGCCTTCATTTTAGCAAAGACTTTCCAAAAATTGACGCAGTCAAAAAGATTACCGTGATGAGCCCCACAAATTTCTATAGCACCCCCAGTCATAAACACAAGAAAAAAGTTTATTAATAAGGGCTCTCTGAGGTAAAATCTGAATTAAATAAATCTAAATTTAAAGAGGTATTGTTAAGCATGGAAATTAAAATGAATACCGTAGTAAGTATTACCTATAAGCTTAAGGATGCCGATGGAGGCATTTTAGAGTCTGCTAAAGAGCCTATAGCATATCTACATGGAGGTCATGACAGTATTTTTCCTAAGGTAGAAGAGGCGATTCATGGGAAAAAAATTGGAGATAAGGTTGTGGTCGCTCTAGAACCAGCAGATGCTTTTGGAGAGTATGATGAGGAACTAGTCCAGATTGAGCCTGCCAGTGCATTTCCCGAAAAAAGTCTTAAAGAAGGAATGCAATTTGAAGGTGAAGATGCTTCAGGAGAGGTTATTGTATATACAGTAACAGACATTGCGGATGGTAAAGTTGTAGTGGATGGCAATCATCTATGGGCAGGTCAGAAAGTTATTTTTGAGGCGATGATAAAAGATGTCCGAGCTGCAAGCGAAGAAGAAGTTACTCACAAGCACGTTCATGGAGAGGGCGGCCATCATCACTAGGCAAAAAAAATGTTATCTAAAGTAAAAATTTATGTAGGTTTCGATCCAAGAGAGTCTGTGGTTTATCATACCTTTACTCAAAGTCTAATTGAAAAATCAACCTTGCCTATTGAAATCACACCGCTTGCAGTTAACACGCTTAATTTTTATAAGGAAACTCATCAAGATAAGAGCAATGACTTCGTTTACTCTAGATTCTTAACTCCTTTTATGTCAGATTTTGAGGGCTGGTCGATTTATGTTGACGGCGATATGATTTGTGAAGCTGACATTAAAGAGCTATTAGACCTTAGGGATGAAACTAAGGCTGTTCAAGTCGTTAAACATGACTATAAAACTAAAGCTGAAAATAAATACCTTGATAACAAAAATGAAAATTACCCAAGAAAAAATTGGTCGAGTGTTATCTTATGGAATTGTGCCCACCCCAAACATAAAATTTTAACGCCGGACTTTATTAACAAACAAACAGGTAAGTTCTTACATCGCTTTTCATGGCTTGCGGATGCGGAAATAGGAGAGCTTCCGATTGAATGGAATTGGTTAGCCATTGAGTACCCTGAAAATCCTTTGGCAAAACTCATCCATTACACCCTAGGTGCTCCCTGCTTTAAGGATTATAGAGCTACATCAATGGCCGAAAATTGGCTTAGCATGCATAAAAAAACCTGTAACGGAATGGATCCAGATTAAATACGCTAATTAAATTTATCTTGAAATTAACTTTTTAATTCTTTGCTTAAATATTTATTAATAATTTTAACAAACGATTCGTAAATCTTTGGAGTGGAGGCAATAATATTTCCTGAATTAATCCAATCATCCTTGCCGCTGAAATCACTAACAATTCCCCCAGCTTCTGAAAGCAATAAACCTCCTGCTGCGATATCCCATTTTGATAAGCCAATCTCAAAGAAACCATCAAAACGCCCTGCCGCTGTATATGCTAAATCCAAAGCAGCACTTCCAGGTCGTCTGATACCTGAAGTCTCTCGTATTAATTCCTCAAGAATTTTTAAATAGCATGGGAGATGAGTAAAGTCGCGGAATGGAAATCCTGTCCCAATTAAACATTCTTTCATTTTAGTTTTTTTAGACACTCTAATTCGGCGATCATTTAAATATGCTCCCTGCCCTTTAGTGGCAGTAAAAAGCTCATTACTGTTAGGGTCATAGACAACTGCTTGCGTAATCTCTCCACGGCACTGTAATGCAATTGAAATTGAATATTGTGGATAATTATGAAGAAAGTTTGTAGTCCCATCCAATGGATCAATAATCCAAATATTCTCAGCTTCGCCAGTTAAGCCAGACTCTTCGCCCATAAATGCGTGGCTTGGATAGGCCCTTCTTAACACGTCTATAATAGCTTGCTCTGATGCCAAATCAACCTCACTAACAAAATCGTTGTATCCTTTATCATTTACCGTCAAGACACTAATATCCTCTGAGGCGCGAGTAATAATCGAACCGGCGCGACGAGCAGCTTTTACTGCCATATTTAACATTGGGTGCATAAATAAACCTAAAAATAAATGAAAAAGACTAACGTGAGCTTGTTAAGATAACATTTTACAGAGAAAACCCGTGCAGACCAAATCAAATCTACTGAAAAAATTTAGAATTATTCTATGTCGAACTAGTCATCCTGGTAATATTGGCTCCTCAGCACGAGCACTCAAAACGATGGGATTTTCTAGACTATATCTAGTTAAACCAAATAACTTTCCAAGCTCTGAGGCAGATGCTTTAGCATCAGGAGCAGATGACATTCTTAAAGAAGCTATTGTTGTTGAATCGTTAGAGGATGCTTTGATTGGAGTCAACTTTACAATTGGATTTACCGCGAGAAAAAGAGAATTAACACAACCCCATGAAGATATTCGATCGACTGCAACAAACATACTCCCTATTGCAGAAAAAAATGAAGTTGCCTTGTTATTTGGCAACGAGACAAATGGTTTGTCTAATGATGAAATTAAACATTGTCAGAAGCTTAGCTTCATTGATGCAAATAAGAACTACTCTTCCCTTAATTTATCACAGGCAGTTCAAATTGCATGCCATGAGATTCGAATGATGACTGACCTATATCTTAATAATGACATCATAAAAGTAATCCCCTCAAAATATGTTTCACATGTTGTCCTCAATGGATTTTTTAATCACTTAGAAACTGTCTTAGATCAAATTGGTTTCTTGAAAAAAATTCAGGCTGAACGCCTAATGCAAAGGTTGCGCCTTATGTTTAATCGATCAAATTTAGACAAGGACGAGGTTAATATTCTAAGAGGAATTCTCTCTGAAATTCAAAAAAAACTAAAATAATATTTACTTGAGTTAAATGGTCAAGCTTTAGTTTTCATGAGATAATATTTACCTTAAAAATATCTAAATTAAAAAATTTAATATGTTTGAAAAAATAAAATCTGATCTCTCCATCGTCTTTGATAGAGACCCTGCAGCAAGGTCCTATCTTGAAATTATAACCACCTACCCAGGGGTTCACGCAATCCTTTTTCATCGATTATCTCATTTTTTTTGGCGAATGAAGCTTTATTGGGTTGCCAGAGTTGCTTCCTATCTAGCGCGAATAATAACGGGAATCGAAATTCATCCTGGGGCAATAATCGGACGCCGTTTTTTTATTGATCATGGGATGGGCGTGGTGATTGGAGAAACAGCGATTATCGGAGATGATTGTACTATTTACCATGGGGTTACTCTGGGTGGAACTTCTTGGAAACAAGGAAAACGGCACCCTACACTTGAAGATAAAGTGGTTATTGGGGCTGGAGCCAAAATACTTGGTCCTATCACTATAGGTAGTGGTGCAAAAATTGGATCAAATGCAGTGGTTGTTAAAGATATCCCTAAAAATGCCACAGCTGTTGGAATTCCTGCACGCTTAGTTGATGAAAATACTCAACAAACAAATTCCTTTAGCCCGTATGCAGTTGGCAAAGACGAGGATGATCCGATGGTGCAATCGATTCAGAAATTAATTAAAAAAATTAATGCCCAAGAAGGTAAAATTGCACGTCTCGAAAAAGTTCTAACTTCCCAAAAAAATACATAGCCTTAAATATATAAAATACTTGATTGATTTAGTCAGGTATTATAGAATATATATTATGAAACTTACTACTAAAGGGCGATTTGCCGTAACTGCGATGTTGGACCTAGCATTAAATGAGGTTAGCAATCCTGTCACACTAAGTGAAATTAGTGAGCGTCAATCTATCTCCTTGTCGTATCTTGAGCAACTTTTTAGCCGTATGCGCCGTATGGGTCTGGTAAAAAGCGTTCGTGGCCCGGGTGGGGGTTACCTCACTGCTATGGATTATGATGCTATCACCGTTAAAAAAATTATCACCTCAGTGGATGAACAGATTGATTCAACTCAATGTGGTGGACAAGAAAATTGTAACGATGGAGGCCGTTGCATTACACATGACTTATGGGAATCGTTAAATAATAAAATCTTTGATTATCTTGATGGACTAACACTTGCTAATCTTGTTGAGAGTCAGCGCGACAAAAATAAAACAATTAAATTTGATTTTGAAAAAAAAACAGGTCCCCTCATTAAAGGCGGGGTTAATTTAAATTGATTTATTTTGACCACAATGCTACTACCGCAATTCATCCAGAAGTTTTACAAGAGATGATACCTTTCTTATCAGAGCAGCAAGGCAATCCTGCGTCAAATCATAAATTTGGTCGACGTGCGCAAACTGCCATTGAAGAAGCGAGAGAGAAAGTAGCTTTCTCTGTTAACGCACATCCCTCCCAGGTTATCTTTACGGCTAGCGGAACAGAATCGAATAACACCATTATCAATGGAATTGCACAAAGCTATCCAGAAACCCATTTTGCCTATAGTGCAATTGAACATCCTTGCATCAGCGAACCAATTAAATCTCTTTCTAGAAGAGGATTTGTAGCGACCAAAATTCCAGTCAACAACCAAGGTTTGTTGGATCTAGAAAATATAAAGAATGATGCCAAAAATCCCATTTCATTTCTGTCCATCATGATGGCTAATAACGAAACTGGTGTTATCCAGGACTTGTCCAAAATAATTAAATGGGCAAAGAAAAAAGAGATGATAGTTCATACTGATGCAGTTCAAGCCTTAGGGAAAATTCCTGTCGACTTTGAGATGCTTGAGGTCGACGCAATGACAATCTCGAGCCATAAAATTTATGGTCCACAAGGTGTCGCTGCACTTATTATCAATAAAAAAATTGATATGTCACCTTTTATTATTGGTGGGGGCCAGGAAAAAGGCCTAAGAAGTGGGACTGAAAATATTGCGGCAATTATTGGCTTTGGTAAAGCATGTGAACGAACCAAAGAAAATATGGTCATTATTAAAAGAGACATTAAACCTCTTCAAACCATACTGATTGTAGAGTTAAAGAAAATGGGAGCCATAATTTTTGGTGAAAATTCAGTGCGACTCAACAACACTATCTTCTTCGCGTTTAATCGTATCGACGGTACCACATTGTTAACAGCATTAGATAGAAAAGGTTTTGCTTTAGCTAGTGGCTCTGCCTGCTCAAGCAATAATAACGAACCAAGTCATGTTTTAATGGCAATGGGAGTGAATCAAGAAATAGCACAAGGGGCTATAAGGATTAGTTTAGGTATTAATAGTAAAAAGACTGACGTTGAAACTTTTTTAGTAGCACTAAAAAGTGAGCTTGAAAGATTGAAACAATTAACTGCGATTGCCGCATAATATTATTTAGAGGAAATTATGACAACAGAAACATTAACCATGCCAATTTATATGGACTATTCATCAACCACTCCAGTTGATCCTAGGGTCGCAGAAAAAATGATTCCATTCATTACAGAAAGTTATGGCAACCCAGCTTCTCGAAGCCATCCCTTTGGGTGGGAGGCTGAAAAAGCCGTGGAAAATGCAAGGCAAGAAGTGGCTAAACTGGTTAATGCAGATCCAAGAGAAATTATATGGACCTCAGGAGCAACAGAATCTAATAACTTAGCAATTAAAGGGGCAGGAAACTTTTACTCAACAAAAGGAAAGCACATCATCAGCGTAGCTACTGAACACAAAGCTGTTATAGATGCTGTAAGAGAAATGGAGAGACTTGGTTTTGAAACCACTTTTCTGCAGCCTGAACCTGATGGTTTAGTCAGTATTGAAAAATTTAAGGCAGCTATTCGTCCAGATACAGTTTTAGCATCGGTGATGCTAGTCAATAATGAGATTGGGGTTATTCAAGATGTTACGGCTATTGGTAATATCTGTCGTGATCAAGGGGTTATATTTCATGTGGATGCAGCACAGGC
>Ga0114997_10003898_pt1 | contig 11637 bp, 14 predicted proteins | sample ArcticOcean_MG_C_2_FD_87045 | JGI IMG/M metagenome (GOLD analysis project Ga0114997, IMG submission 87045) | Marine microbial communities from western Arctic Ocean - ArcticOcean_MG_CB4_136 | ecosystem: Environmental > Aquatic > Marine > Oceanic | place: Arctic Ocean: Canada Basin | collected... | reverse complement strand
TAGCATCTCTTTTATGTGTAACTTTCTACCTTTAAAGAACACTATAGTATTAATGCAAGTGTTGATGGTAATGGCAGAAATTAACCACCATTGCCACCATAACATTTCAGGTGATTCTACCATCAGTTAGAAGTGATGTCAACTATTTCACATGCATCTGCTGTACAAGCTAACTCCCTTCCACCACTAGTAGTATCTTCTTTTTCAAAGTCTTGTAACTTAGACCAATCAATAGATGATGGCATTTTTTTGTATAGCTTCTCATACTCCTCACCTTCTATATCTTGATATGGTGCTTGCTGATATGTATGCTCACTAAATGGTAAGAATGATATACCTGACACCTCATCAAAGTTAGTGAACACCCATGCTCCAACATCCATCCACTCATGTTCCTTAACAGATATAGTAACAGATGGTTTGTGTTCGCACCAATGCCTTTGATAGACTAGCCAAAAGTTTAACTGCTCTATGGCTGACATTGCTGTCCTTGTGATTGCACCTGATGGTGCTTTCATAGGGAAACTAAACACAGTTGTACTGTCAGGCTTCATAACATCAGGTTCAGCAGGTATGCCACTCTCTTTCATAAACTGTGTCAATGGGTCTTTGTTGTCACCACGAACAGTTCTAATGTAGTAATCACTATGTCTAGCATGAATACCTGATGCACTGTCAACTAATTGACTAACTGTACCACTAGGTTTGATACAAGTGATGGCAGTTGACTGTGGTATGCCTAATTCTTTAGCAACTTTCTTGTTAGTATCCACAGCTATCTGTCTTAACTCTTGTAATACATCTTCTAGTTCATAGTAATTGTTATTTAATACAGGACAATCAAGTATACCTGTTAGGGAAACTCCTAATAGTCTTTCTTCTTCTGTATTATCCTTCCATATCTTACGTAAATACTTGAAGTTTGTAAGTGTGGATTGGAATGTACCAAGTATAGTAGCTATTCTAACTTTCTCTTTTAGTGTATCAAGGGTGTCTGTCTCACGAGCAACAACCTCAGTAAGGTTACAGAACTGATATGGTCTAAGAATAATCTCACTACATGGATTGCACCCAAAATAATGATTAGCATCTCGCCTACCATTCTCTAATGCCTTGACTTTTGCAGCCTGTCTGTTAAATATGCCACGTTCACCTGACTTAGATTCGTATAATGCAGTCCACTCTCTCATAAACGTACCCATCTCAGGCTTACCCTTAAAGGCTACAGAGTTATTTGCTAAGGCTCGTTGTCCTTCATTCTCCCACCATTGACCTGACTTGGCATGTCGCATTTGGTCATCACCTAAGTTAGACAAAGAGATGAGGGCAGAACGTCTGACACCACCTACAACTACCACTTCACCAATCTTACACATGATGTCGTGACACTCAATAGGAAATAGTCTTCTACCTCTAGCACCTTTAAACTTCTCAATGCAAAACTGAAACAGTTCTACTAATGGTGCAGGTCCAGATGCTCTACCACCAAATGTTTTAAGTCTTGCACCTGCTGGTCTAACCTCAGACATATCCCATGTAGGAATCTGCCCTGCATATAACATAGCAATAAGTTCTCTTAATCCTTTTGACCATCCGGGTCTGCTATCACCTACTTTAATAATGGTACTACTATCATCAAAATGCTCATTGACTATAGGTAACTTGTCTACAACTTCTCTCTCCACAGAGAAGCCTACACCTGTGCCACACATTAATACATACATACATTCGTCAAAGGATCGTGGGCTATCTACAGGTATATAACTACAGTTGTAACCACCAACATGACATCTATCTAGGGCAGGTCCTGATGTCATTAAGGCTCTCATGCTAGGCATAACACCTAGATTCATTATCTGTGTAGACAACTTTTCCTTGAGTGCTTTAGTTATACTATAACCATGATTAGTTTTTAGATGACCTTCCATATAGTCAAAGTATCTATCTATAGTCTCTCCCCAATTCTCTCTACGTTGTTCTTCTTCCTTCCACCTAGCATAGCGAGAGAGTGCTATAAAGTTTTGGTAGTCCGTTGGTAAATAGTTGCTTATCATATCTTACTCCATCAATATCTTAATATGGGAAATCTTAACACCCTCTAAATCGTGAAACAGTTCACGCATATAATCCTCAAAGTCTTCTGTAACATCTCCGTCAGCAGGAACAGGATATTCTTCAGGGTCTACTTGTAAAGTAGCCATAATTTTAACTCTCATTAGACACCTCTATAAGTTTATTTAAGTACCATTGTGCCTTCTTTAAGTCCTCAGTACCATTCTTATACTTATATCTCCATAGATACTTAGCAATATTACCTTGTAAGTATGCTTCAAATCCATCACCTAACATAGCCTGTAATGCATCAATACACTCAATACCTGATTCATTATAATGGCTAGGGTGATTGACCATATCTTCTTTAGTAGAACCACCTAGATAATTAACTTCTTTAACTAATTCTTTTTTATTCATCTTACCTGCCATCATTTTCATATACTCCATGTGTCTTAGCATTATGCATTACCATCTGTATCTGTTTCAAAAGAGAGTACCACAACATTGTCATGTCTGTCAACTACTTTACCTTTAGGTGAGGGTACTAACTCATTTCTGTTAGCTTCATCAACTGCCCTTAATCTCAAGTCTTCATCTCTTTCCATCAAAGGTACTGTGGCACACATAGCTCTACAGAAATCTAATACACCATAGTAATCATCATCGTCTAATGGGTTGTCCTCTGAACTCATTATAGATATGTAAACTTCTCCTGTCCATTTAAAATGCTTGTCAATCTGTGGTCTTACATTAACCACAAAGTCTTCATCTCTCATCTTACCCTTTACTGTCAATTAATTCTCCTTAACTTATTACCTGCAAATTTGATAAACTCAGGGTGTTTATTCTTACCCTTTTCCTTTAGCCAATCTTCAGGTATTATTCTGTCATGGTATTTAAATCCGTGCTTAGTACACCATTGACCATAAGAAGACTTAGAAACTTTACTTAGTTTACTTCTACTATTAGTAAACACAAAACGTATGTCTAACTTAGGATGTTGTTTCTTTATTAGTATATGTTTTTTTCTATCTGCTGTTACAAATCTACCCTTTGTTTCTACTATAATGCCATTGCTAAGTATAAAATCAGGGGTGTATTTGCGATATGTTAAATCTTCCCACTCTATCTTAATAGTTTCGTAATCATATTTATGTTTTAATTCAGTAAGGTAGAGTGAGATAGAATGTTCTAACCCACTCCTATACCCATACTTTAGTGCTTCTTTTCTTACTTTAGGGATAGCCATTTAAGCTTCCTTTAGACTTACATACTGTACCATCTTAGGCTCTTTTGCCTTAGACATCTGTGCAGGTAACTCTATTAAGTTCTCCCAACAAGCAGTTCTATAAGAACAGAATGTGCAGTTCTTATTTAGTACTATGTTACCTGTCTCTTTTCCTCTAAATGTTTCAGGCTCAGGCTCAAAGCAACGTACTAACTCCTCTGCTTCAGCTTTCTTGATACTCTCTCTTATTCTATCAAGCTCGTAGTCCATCTCAATTCTAGCAGGTACATACTTAAAGTGTCCATTGGCTTTGTTTAACACCCACCAACCACCTGCTTTTTTACCTGCAGCTTTTGCATACCCTGCAAGTTGTCCTACATAACCAAAGCTATCTCCTGCATGTAATGATTCGTATGAATCAAACTTATACTTGTATGACCAATCAGATGCTGACTTAATATCGTCTACTGCATCATTTATAGCCAAGTCGTATGAACCTGATATAGTATGGTTCTCATCAAGCTCAAGCTTCACAGTGTCTGTGTCCTCAAACTTAACATTAGATTCCCTTAGTACTGCCTTAAATACTGCTTCTACTATATCCCCAATCATCATGTTCATTACAAAGGTAGTAGGTTTAGGTAACGCAGTCTCAGGTTTATTCTTCTCAAACCATAGTTGGCATGAGGGTCTACCTATATTAGACATACGTAACCTAAACTTTTCTTCTCTCTTCGTGTTGAACTGACGATTCAAAGCATCCTTAATATCAGTAGCCACTTGCTCAATATTATCTTGGCTCATAGCTGACTTACCACTTGTGGCATTTTGCAGATACTGATGAATCATCATTTCAGCAGGGTGGTTCATTATACTTCAGCTACATCTACGTCAATGAAGTCGTTCACTGTGTCTTTGTCTGACTGACTAACAGGTGCTTTAGCTTTCATATCCCACTCATTGAATATATAACTATTATAATTATCTATCCATGCCATGAAATTAATGAACGTATTTTGATCATCATCATTCACAGTAATACTGTTCTGTAAATCTAGAGAGTAGTTAGGCAAGTAAAACTTAGCACCACTAGGTAATGCTCTTTCCTCACTAGTAAGCTCTATATGATGTTGAACAGGTAGTCTCTTTGTCTGAGAGAACTTAGTAAAAGGTTCTCCCATAGTCTTGAAGGCATCACGATTGTCTATCTCCCATATAAAAGGAGTAACGTCTAGTGAAACCTTATCGCCCTTCTCATCAACTGCATTAGGCATGTCAATAAGACCAAAGATAACTCTTACTCTCTTTATTTGCTTGATTACTTCTTGTGTAGCAACAGGCAATCCCTTAAAGTCTTTGATGTAACCTGATGGTTTACCACAATTAAAACCACCCTGATTGTCTTTCAAATCATTGTTAAGATTATCTGCCATGAGTGTCTTATGATAAGTACCCATTGGCTCGCCTGATTTAGCAGACATATTCTTAACAAACCTTTTGTACATAAACCTCTGTATAAATGGTCTGATTTGAACTTTTGGTGCATATAAAACAGGCAGATCAGGTCTCTCTAACTTAAAAGAGCCACCCTTAACTACTACTGCTTCAATGGATTCTCCACCAACCTTCTTAACTCCCATGATATTATTATGATGGAGTCTAAATCTAGGCAATGGGTTAGCTTTACTTGTATCTGCTGACCCTGTATCACCTGCTATACCCATAGCTTTCGCCATCTCTGCATAGTTGTCCGTGTCTATTGTCGTAATTTCATTGCTCATACTATTACCTTTCTATGTAAGTTTCACAGTTATATCATATAACGTCTTTTGTGTCAAGCCAATTATCACCTATTTTTGATTCTAATAACAAGGGTACATTGAATGTAATATTAAACTGATTCTCAATCAATCTAATCATAGAACTATTGACTATCTTAATAACATGTATCACCTTTTGTATCTCGTCAGGGTGTACGTCAATCACTATGGAATCATGTACACTATTAACTATACAAGACTTCAGGATACTTAGCTCATTCTCTATCTGTATAAGTATCAATGGTACTATATCAGCAGTAGCAAAGGACTGAACAGGATAATTCTTTATCTGAGTAAAGTGTGACACCTTACCAAATGCATTTCTCCTTACATCAGGGAACGAGAACTGTCTTCCTGATGGTGTAGTTATCTTGCCTGTACTTATAACTTCTTTAGCCAATCTGCCATGCCATGACTTAATTCCTTGATACTTTTCTGTGAAGTGTGTGTAGTACTCAGCTTCTGCTTTTGTTCTTCCAAACCCTGTTGCTCCATAGAGAGGTGCAAACGTGTGTGCTTTCGCATCTTGGCGAGAAGTCGGTTGACCTGCATCTGTAATAACTTTAGACGTATACGAGTGTACATCAAATCCAGTAGTGACCTCTTCAATAGCGACTCCATCTTGTGATAAATAGGCTGATACTCTAAACTCTAGTTGAGCAAAGTCAGCTTCAAGTATCTTACCACCATCCCAACGTGATACAAATACTTTCTTAACAGGGAACGTACCACCTCTAGGCATGTTCTGCATATTAGGATCAGCACCACTGAACCTTCCTGTGGCAGTTCTATGTTGTAGTAAACGTACATGTAACTTACCATCAGGCTTAGTGTGTGTTATTATACCCTCAACGAAAGAGGATAGGTATGTGTCTAATGCTGACAATCTCTGTAAGTCTGTCAAAAAACTGACAGCATCATGTAGCTCATTCTTTCGTGCTATACCTTGTAGTGTTAATAGATTAGTTTTATTCACAGTAAAGCCATTGGCACTAACCCACTTAGCAGTAGGAGCAGAGAACTTTAACCCTGCTACCAACGTGGAAGGAACAAAATGATAGCCAATACCATTACAAGCATCACATCTGTTGGTGTTAATAAAAGGAACTCCATTCTTTCTAACCTTTCTTACTTGACCCCCACCTAGACAACCTGCACATCGTTGTGCATCAGTCTTGTACACTATGTCTGACTTTTCTTTTACTTGTTTCTTATATTCTTTAGTGTCCATGTAAGGAGAGAACGTATTAGCCCATTCAACTTTATCTTTAGGCTTTCTACTATAGATAACCCATGACATCTGTTCAGGACTGTTGAGATTAATAGGTGTATCTCCCATTAAGTTAGTCACTTGTTTAGTTAATCGCTTCTCTGTCTCAGCTTTCTCTTTCTCAAACTCATCTCTAACTTCATTAAGCTTGGTAACATCTACTGTAAAACCATTCTGATATATCCTAGCTAGAGTTACTGCTACACGATTAGTTAACACTACAGTATTCATTAAACCTGAATACTCTTTTGTGTTTAGTTTCTTGTACAAGACATCTGACAATTCTTGTGTAGCTTTTAGATCAGCAGTCAAGTAGTCAGCTAACTCTTGTTTAGGTATCTCATCAATAGGTACTTTATTCTTAAAGTATTCTTTCATAGTGTCTTGCTTCTTAGTCTGCAACTCATACCTGTTGGCACAGGCTTCTAAGGACAATGGTTGTTTGTTACCACATTGTAATACATACTCCACTAACATAGTATCAAACACTGCACCATCATACTTGAATCCACATTCCCATAGCCATAGTAAATCGTGTACTATGTTGTGTCCTATAAGTATAGTAGCTTCATCTAGTATCTCTTGTACTCCATCAAAGGTATCTCTGAATAGAGTTTCTTCATTACCATCAGTTAAACACCCAACCATTACTAACTTATTGTCAGATTCAAATGGATCAAGATGTAACTTGCCACCTCTATGTGTAACTGTATTCTCTACATCAAGTGTTAATTTCATTATTAAACACTCCTTCCTCTCTCTGTGTTGCAGTATGTTCAGCATGGCAATTAGCACATAAAACTCTACACTTTCTCATCTCTTTTTTTACTGAACCTATACTATACGATTTCATTTTACTTATCTCTGCATGTTTAGTAGTAACATCTAAATGGTCAAAATGTAAAGCATCACTTTTCTTTTTATAGCCACATAGGGTACATCCTATAAACAACTTAACTCTTTTAATATAGTTTCTTATTTTAACAGTCTGACTGTACCTTCTTTTTTTCTTCAGCTTTCTTTGATTAATAATAGATTGAGGGGATAACCACCATTCTTTTATCTTATTATTTCTTTTATAGTAACTAACAAAAGTATATCCATCACTCCTTACTTCCCCATACTTAGGTGATAAGTTCAATTCCTTAGCAACCCCCTTACTTATGTACTGCATTTAATCTATCCTTGTGCTTCTTTAAATATATAACAGCTTTTTTAAGTCTTGTCAAGCTATCTGAGAAACCACCTAGTCCAACATTACAATGATGACACAACCATCCTCTAAACGAAAGTGAATCATGGCAATGATCTAACACCCAACTTTGTAGTCTAGGCTGACCATATTTACCTATCTCTTTTAATCCTCTATCGCATATAGGACAAGTATAGTCTACATCAGGATATCTATTCTCTCTCCTTAGTTGTTTAACTAATGCAGACTGATTCCTGTTACAAGTTCTACATGTTCTCTTTATCTCAGTCTGTTTCTTATCATCCTCTGCACTAGCATACTTCATTGCATTGAACTGATCTATAGGTTGTTCTATGTCACACTTAATACAGACTAAGCTATCCTTGTATTCAGTCACAGGTGTAACATTACCAAACAAATCTACATCCATCAGGCATACCTAGCAGTAATGTAATCTAACTCACAGTGTTCAACTCCATGCCAACCTGATAACTTATTCTTGACTATATTTAAATGTCTAGCAGGACTTTCTTCATCTCCACTATCAGGGTTCTTAACAGAATCCTTAGCTATAAGAATCATTAAATCAGCTTCTGCAGCTTTTCCTGTACGACTACCTTCCATCATAGCTTGGTTCAAGTATACCTTACCTTCAGCTTCAGCAGATAGCTGAGACATATAGAATATAGCACACTCATGTGACTTGGCTATCTGACGAGCATATATAGCATTAGCTTTCAATGCTTCATCTGTTCTAGCAAAGCCACCTGTCCTAGCAAACTTGTCACCCATATCTAGTACAACTATATCAGGCTTGTATGCTTTACATATACTTTCCACCCAAGCCATGTCACGATTAGATGCATCTTTGATATGTATGTTCTTCTTAACAGGCTCGTACAACTCTCTAGCTTTACTAGGGTTAGCTTTTATCTGATGCATTGTCATGCCTGTAGCTGATGTTAAGTATCTAGCACCAACTCTATGAGCAGACTCCTCGTTACATAAGATGATACACTTAGCACCTTGATGAGCAAATCCATTAGGACTAGCAATCAAACTAGCATGGAAAGATGTCTTACCTGTGTTAGGTCTAGCACCCACCTCAATCAGATGACCTGAGTTAACACCCTCAACCTTTCTAGTTAGACAAGGTATATTAAATGTCCATCTAGCTTCAAGGTCATTTCTAGCTAATAGATTCTCTATGCTAATGTCATCCCATTCAACCTTTAGATTGGGAGTAAAATCATCCCCATATAACTCAAGAACATCACGAAGAGGTTCAAGCGTGGATTTAGTACCATTAACGTAGTCAAAGCCAAGATTAGCAATGTCTTCCCCAACAACCTGTTGAAATAACTTAGACAATACTTGTTGTGCGATATCTGTACCAAGTGGTTGCTCCTTCTTTATCTGTAGAAACAAACTAGAGTATGCCTGTTTCTGTGCAGTAGTCATAGATGGATTGTTAGACATAAACAATGCTTCAATCTCATCAGGTGTTACTGTTCTTTCATATGTGTCCATAGCTTTATCTATGGCAGTCTTAATCTTCCTTACGTCTTTACTGAATAGTCTATCAGGACACTTAGCTCCTCTGTTATCTTCATAGAAGGGTTTATCCATAAGACTTCTTATTAACGATAGTTCCATGTTGGTTACTCCTTTGGGGTTATTAGTTTTAGTTCTTCATAGTCACGTTCTTTCTTATACTTCAAGTCATCTTGTAGTCGTAGCACCTTTACATCATTCACGTATCCTCTTAGTTCTTTTGCGAATGAAAGTGTTTTGGGTAATGCATCAGGGTCTAGTGCTATAATAGCAGTTGAGAATTGCATGAGATATCTTTTATGTGCTTCTGTTAATGATGTACCCAACACTGCTACCCCAACATATACCTCATTACCTACTGCGACTGCACTCACACAATCCTCAACAACTACTGCTACCCTACCATTACCATATGTGAAAGGCAAGCTATTTTTTCCATACCTTTTCCACTTAGGTAATTTCTTACCAAGTGATCTGCCTGTGGCATCTACCATTTTGTGATGGATTATAGGGAAGACTACTCTATCTTCTTTAACGTCATAGTATAGTTCTATCTTAGTTGTATCAATACCCCAAGAATCACACCATGCCATTACGTTAGGTCTATTCTTGTGAGGTACTATATGTTCAGGTAATACAAAATCATTTATGTCATCGTCTAGTACACGAGGATCAATAGCATCTCTTATATCATCTACTGATAATCTTATACGTGCTGAACCTGACATAATACAAGTGACCTTGTAGCAGTTCCATAATAGTGTACCCATATTATTGGTGGCAGTAAAACTTTTATATCCATTACAATTAGGACAATTAAATCGTTTACTCTCTCCAACACTTAATTGTAAGTCACTTACATAGTTATATATATTCATTTAAATATCCACTTATATGTTATATATGTTCTTTGCTCGGCACGTTATCTGTGCTTATAGCATACATTTTTCTAGTTGTCAATGCATTTTTTGCAGAATCTAAAGTATTTTTCATATATGGTTTCACAGACTGTGGATTTGCATGACCTGTAACTGCCATAATCTGACCCATAGACACACCTGCTTCAACCATTTCCGTAGTACCTGTTCGTCTTAGATCAGCTATTCTTAGCTCATCAGGTAATCCACATAACTTCATAGCATTTCTAGCTACCAATGATAGCCTAGTAAGAGTATAAGGCTTGTATGCTCCTCTAATCGCCTTTGGAGAGGGTGCAACATAATCCTGAAAGTCATAATCATTTCTCTGTTGTATAAGCATTGCAAGTAAACTTTCACTAATAGGTAGATGAACTGTTGCACCTCTTTTAGATTGTTCTAGGTTCAATACACCCTTATCAAAATCTATTGAGGTAAACTTTAATAACCTCATATCTCCTACCCTCTGACACCATTCATATGCCATCTGAACAATTAAACCCATACTCCTATATCTAAAATCTGAATAACAGAAATCTAATAGTTGCATGATCTGATCTTTTGTCCATGTAACTTTTCTAGGCTTAGTAACCTTACACTTAAAAGTAGAGAATGGATTGCTCTCAGCATAACCCATCTCCATTCCAAATGAATAAACTTTCCTAGAGGTAGCACATATATGATTTGCCATATAGATGCCACGTTTTAGCCACAGTTCATATGATTGCCTAGCTAATGCACCTGACAACTTATTAACTTTAGTTGTACAAATACTTGTACTATTAACTTTAGTGCCTAACATTATAGCTAAACAGTTTGAATAATCTACTTTAGTTTTTACTGCTAACATACTGTAATCACTAGATAAATAGTACTCGTCTACTAATTTATTTATATTCATTTAATATAGCCTTTCATAAACTTCAAAGTCAAACTCTTTACAAAATTCCTCTAGTGTATCTAGTTTAGGTTTCATTTTGTTTTCATACCTAATATTATTCTTTAAGTTTCGCAACATATGTTCTAGAGAATGAAACTCTCTATAATCATAGTCTGTATATGTTACATCTCCTATACCATCATATTTAAAATCTTCTACATCAAAACTAGTTCTAAGTATATATTTCTTTACATATGGTTTTATATAAGTTGCAGTTACACCTCTTGGACTTTTCTTCCACAGTTTATAATCATGTAACCAATACACTTTACCCATAATGAACCAAGGTAAATCCCACTCATCTGCCATCTCATAAAAATTACGAAACCAATACTTAGGGTTGTCTAGTTTTTTCTTTTCAGCATCATAGAAGATATCATACCAACACCAATGCTCTATTTCTCCTTCCTTATTATATATAGGCATAGCTACCACCCCATCTGCTATAGTGACCATGTTCACACTCAAGTTTAGCATTTACTATGTTAGCAAGCTGATGTTCCATACCATCTAACTTACATATCATCTCATAATCTATAGGACATTTATCATCTGTCTGTCCATTGATACTGCGTAAATCCTCAAGCATCTGTAAGATTTGTTGTGACTGTTGCTTAGTTAAGTTTAATATTTTATTAACTTCTACTGTTTTCTTTTTAGT
>Ga0114997_10003897_pt1 | contig 11640 bp, 8 predicted proteins | sample ArcticOcean_MG_C_2_FD_87045 | JGI IMG/M metagenome (GOLD analysis project Ga0114997, IMG submission 87045) | Marine microbial communities from western Arctic Ocean - ArcticOcean_MG_CB4_136 | ecosystem: Environmental > Aquatic > Marine > Oceanic | place: Arctic Ocean: Canada Basin | collected... | reverse complement strand
GAGCGTGACTGCCGGGTGCCGGGCCCCGCCAGCCAATCACAAGCCTGCAAAGAGCCGACCGCCGATCGGTCATAACCGCGCCGCCGACACCATTCACCACATTCCTACCTCATACCTCTCCACCAGCCGACCGTGTAACCGTCGAGCAGCGAAACAGCGAAATGGACGACGACAAGAAGCACCCGCGCGACGACGACCCCGAGCCGGGGGCGTGGTCGAAGAAGGCGTCGACGCGGTGCGACCGGTTGTTCTGCGAGCACACCTTCGAGGGCCGCGTGTCGCTGGTGGTAACCGACGGGGCGGCCGAGCCGAACTCGGTGGTGCAAGCGGGTTGCTCGCTGTGCGACGCCAAGGTGAGCCACCCCGCCATGTGGTGGCTCCCCCACATGGCGGGGCAACCCTGCGTCGGCAGCCGCACCGGACAGCACAACTTCCTGGTGTGGGAGCTCCCCGAGGCGACTCGCATAGGCTGCGCCTGCCCGTACTGCGGGCAGGTCTGCGAGTGGGAGTACCCGCCCTCGCAGGCCGAGCCCCAGGCCGCGGCGGACGGGCGGGTGGTGCCGGCGCCGCCGGCAGCGCAGGCCGAGCCCGCCGAGTCGGCCGGCTCGGCCGAGCAGTCCTGAGGCGCGCGGCCCGACGCGCAGCCCGCGCAGGGCGAGCAGGGCGAGCACGCCTGAGGCGCGCGAGCGCGGAGCGCGAGTAAAAGTCGAGTAAAGATCGAGTGCAGTTAACAGTACCCCGCACGCCCAACTACGACCCCGCGGCGCGCAGCTCGTCGCGCATCAGCTCGTGCAGCAGGCCCATGAGGTGCTTGCCGTAGCAGTACTGCGTGTCGTCCGCGCACGACGGCCCGACCGCAGGACCGCGCAGCCTCGCAGACCGACGCCCGGAAGGTGCGAAGAGCGGCGCGCGCGCCGCGAGCGACCCCCACAGCCACCAGCCAGAGCGTCTTCACAGTCTGCCCAGCAACAACATTGCGATCGCACCCCCCACAGAGACGCCGAGAGTTGCGCCGACGACAAGACACACGCCGATGGCCACCCTACCCGCCAACGAGGCACCGTTGGAGGGCGACGACGTTGAAATCATAGCGGCAGTTGTCTCTGCCCAGACTCCGTTTATATCTGTCTGCGAGCACCGGCAGCCGTGCGCCTGTCGTCGCAATATGCACAGTCCCCCCACCGCCGAAGCATCGGCGCTTTATGGTCAGGTGCCAGATAAGGGTCTGCAAAACACAACGCGCACGGACCCGCTTCCTCCGCAAGCGCCGCCCCCCTTAACTGCTGCAGCGACCGGTGCCTCGTGCGTTCCCACGCGTCCCTGCAAAACCCACACGACCTGCCCTCCAGCCTGCCGCTCGCGTATTTCTTGTATTTTGGGAAGCAGCGTTCACACGCCATGTTGGTGAACGCTGCTTCCCGAATGTAGTACTCCCTTCGCGCCCTTTCCGACATCGCGACAAAACAGTGGTGACACGATGGACCCACACACTCGTGAGTATTCACTGGTCGGTCGTCAGCATACACTTCAATCGGAAATACAGTGTTAACGTAAGGGACAGCATCTTGGGAGGGGGGGGGGCGTTTCGCCTCCACCGGCTCCGGCAAGAATATGCTCCGCCCTGAAGAAGACATGAGAGGCGTCTGTGGATGTAAATTTATGCGGAACACCTTCTATTTAAGACGAACCCGCGCACCGGGGGCCACCAGTGCGACTCACGGCTCTTGCGCTCTCCCGAAAAACGCCTCGTGATATGCGCCTCTTCGCCGTCTCGGCCAGCGGGGCGGGCACCGTCTCGGCTGGCAGAACGTTATGAATATTAACCCTACCCACAATCCAAAAAATAAAGAGCATACACATATTAACAGCGGCGACAGAAGTACGCCAGCCGACAGACCCAATACAACCTCGCGCAAAACCATCGAGTTGCCGAAGTACGTACTGAAGACAACAGAGCGACCGCGTACGGCACAAACATTGCTTTTTTCATGCACAAAACCACCGACGCAGGAAATGCAAATGTGTGGCTAGCGACGCTCTTTGTGCCCTCCGCGACTGCCGTGTTTGCCGTGTTTGCCGTGTTTGCCGTGTTTGCCGTGTTTGCCAAACACATTGCGCCTCTTCGCCTTTTCCAGCTCCTTTTTGTTCATCTGGTTGACCTTGCTCTGCAACTGAGTCCACTTGCGGTACCGACGCTCCCCGGGTTCGTATCCGAAAAAAGGGTTGAACTGTGCTTCGAGCGCCTCGTAGCAGTCGCGCGGCACAAACCCCTCCAACGGGAAATGCAACAGAGGGTGGTTTCGGAGCCAGGCCACCTCGTTGTGCCAGTAATTTGGGGCGCGGAAGCCACTCCCCGTGGCTACACCTGGGAGAACCAACGCCGAGCCACCAGAGAGCATGTGCGGAATCACGGCGGAGGCGGCGGAGGCGGCGGAGGCGGCGGAGGCGGCGGAGGCGGCGGGGGCAGCGACGGCAATCGTTCCGTCGATGTTATCCACGTCAATGTCGTCGCCGTCGCCATCCTCGTCGCCATCCTCGTCGCCATCCTCGTCGCCATCCTCGTCGCCATCCTCGTCGCCATCCTCGTCGCCATCCTCGTCGCCACACATCTCGCTAGTGTCGTCGGGGAGCGCCTCATTCGCCACACTGGCCATCATCGCGCGACATTCGTCGATTTCCAAATCATTCTCGCAGAGCGCGCACATACAATCGTCGCGCTCGAGTCCCACCCCAACCGTTGATAATATCTCCTGCAACACTTGCCGCCTATCGAGCAACAGCTCGAGCCCGAAGGCGTCGTCGACCCAACCCGTTGCATCGCGGATCCGTCGGTGCCGCTCAACGATTTCCGCAAGACGGTTGGCATGCTCCACCGACAGAGACCACACGAGCTGGAGTGCGGGCGAATTGGCCGTCGGTCCCCGCTTCCTCTGTCCCGCATCCATTACTGTGTTGTTTCGGTTTGGGATTCTCGATCGTGTATCAAACACTGGCTGTTGTGGTATCTGGGCACAAGTTTGTTGGGGGTATGGTGTGCGTTTGATTGGCTCTCAAATGCGTGCACATCTGCTGAGATGCACACAAGCCCCTCCTCTGAAATGTGTTCCGCTGAAATGGAGTTCCACCTGTGGGGACTGGACCAGTGTTTCGCCAAGGGGGACCACGGCGCCTGCGGATCGGCCGTCGTGTGCAGCGACTGCTTTTCCGGCTACACCCCCTCCTGCGCGACGTGCTCTCCTCCCAACAACGCACCCCCCCCCTTTTCCGCGGAGGACTCAAAATTTTACACAGCGAAGAGACCAAGAAGTGAGGCGGCTAAAACCAAAGCCACCAGGATGCAAAGGAACCGGGAGGCGGCCGAGCGATCAAGGGAGAAGAAGAAGAACGCACCCCCCCCCTTTTCCGCGGAGGACTCAAAATTTTACACAGCGAAGAGACCAAGAAGGAAGGCGGCTAAAACCAAAGCCACCAGGATGCAAAGGAACCGGGAGGCGGCCGAGCGATCAAGGGAGAAGAAGAAGGTTTACGTCGCATACCTCGAAGCTCGCAACTCCCAATTGCTAATGGAGGTGGCGACCTTGCGTTCCAAACTCAAACTCAAAGGCACCTCCGCCAGATTTTGGGTGGAGGGCGCGCCATTTGACCCAGATGGGTGGAGTGAGAGTGTAATATAAATATACGTCTGCGCGCCTTCGCATTGGGATGGCAGACAATCCGAGCCCGTGATGCCACCCCTCTGGCATCAACAGCCGCCGTCGCTGCCACGCAATCGCCTGCGCGGTCATGCTCGCAAGCACGGCACTCAACTCCAACTTGCATGTTTGCAACTCCAACTTGCATGCTTACAACAACGGGATTAAACAAAGCCGCCGCAAATATTTTGGTGAGGTCGTTGATTGCGCCGTGTTGTCGTCGGCCCCGGGGAAGCGGAAGCCGTTATCCGAGCCGTTATCCGAGCCGTTTGCAAGGTGTACGACGCGAGCGAAGGCGTATTGCCGGCCCGCGGGCGCACGAATGGCAACAAAATCTGGGCAGCGAGTGCCACAAAATTTTGTGATGCAGAACCCCAAACGCACAAGAAGACTGTGCAGACGGCGCGCGCCGCTGTTGTGCGAAGACGCCGAGATGAACATCGTCGAGATGGCGGATATGAGAGAACTCGCCCGAATCTCCTCCGTCAACAAGGACTGGCAGAGACGCGCATTATCCACTGCCAACGCCCACCTCGCTGACTGGCGTCAGAAGGTGCCCTTCGATTTGGAGGTCGGCGGGGTGTACAAGAACGCGCCCTTCGCCCACATCGCAGTCGCCGTGGCGCGTGCAAGCTGGCACGAGATGCGCGACAGGTCGGCGCACGTCGCAATGGCTGGCGCCCTCCGACTGTACAACCTCTTGTTGGACGGTGTTGATGCCAGGGTGGGTACAGAGGACGAAGACGATTCGACGGTCGTCCTCGCCGCCAAGATATCGGTGCACAGGGCGGAACTCGAGATTCTTACCATGGCGACGTTCAGCGCGCTCTCCAACCCGTCGCCGCTCTCCGACTGGGACACGCTCTACGAGCCGTTCGGCTTTCTCTCCAACCCGTCGGCGAACGTCGCCGGGCAAAAGGGCATCGACATCTTCGCCAAGATCGAGACCATCTTTGCCGACAAGAAGAACCGGGCTCTTCTAGAGCACACGCTTCGGAACGCGCACGCCCCGGCTCACGCGGCGGCGGAGTTCGTGGTGGCGACGCGAGTCGCGGTCCGCATTGTGCTGCAGTGCGCATCAGAGGATGCTTTCGAGTGGGCGCAGCAGAAGATGACGTACGCACTCAACATCTGCAACGAGCGTCTCCGCGCGGATGGGTTTAACGATGCTCCCGAAGGACTGCACGGCGACGACGAACTCGAGCGCTGGATTCTTTTGAGGGCGCGCACGATCGTCGAGCTGTCGGAGTGTTTCCCGATGGTCGAAACCGAGGGTCTTTACGAGGAAACAAACTGGAGCATGATCAAGAAGATGATTTTCGGTGGAATTCGCATGTTCGCCGGTCGCCCAGGAAGAGCCGCCGGATTGTTCGCGCTGGCGCAGCGCGTCAGTCAAGGCATTCGTTCGCAAGCGCTGGACATCCAATACCCTGGCTACCTCGATCTCCTGTACCAGGCGGCATACCTTGCGGCCACCACCTACAAAGAGTCGCTCCGCACCGAGGAGGCGGGGCCCGCGGCTTCCGGCCTTCACGACAACCACATCGGCTGTCTGCACATGGCGATTCACTCGCTCGTCCTCATCGACTCGTCGCACTTTCGCGAGGCGCTGGCCAACGGCCGGCTTCTGCCGCCCGACGAGGAGGACATCGACGACGCGGACCTCGCGGTGGGATTCCTCCACGGCGCAGACCCCGACGTGCAGGGCCGAGGCCGCGCGCGCGCGGCCGAGATCCTCGAGGAACATCTTGGCCCCGACTGCGACGCCCTCTTCGCCGGCGTCTATCCCATGGCCGCCGGGCCCGCGGTGGAACAGCTGCTCGAAGCGACGTACTGGCTCGTCCCGGACACCCGATGCGTGGAAGGGTACACCGAGGACATGTTCGCCCGCGTGTCCTTCATCTGCGATTCGTGAGCGATCGATGTGCGATGTGATCGAATCGGCGACGATGGCGGTGCACCGGCGGGCGTGATTGGGGTGGTGGTTGTATAATCCACGATTCTGAGTCAAATGCAACATCGGTCTAAACTCAACGAAAGCATAAATAAACAGTAGATGCTGGCGGATTATATAATGATTATAGCGAATAACGAGGCTAATATAAACAACTCTACACCCCCAACTGTTTGAACAAATGACTCTTCAAATACGGGTGCCGCCCCTTGAACCAGCCGCGGCGGTGCGCCCCACACAACGCGATCCGCACGAACCCGAAAGGCCTGCACGTGTCTTCAAATACTTCAAGCAACCCGCCCTGCGTGCATTCGCGAGTGCACAGCGCGCACTTGTACGTGATTTTGGCAACCGCCGCCGCCGCCAACTCGACTTCGCGGAGGGCCGCATGTGCAACGTCCTCGGCGCAAGCCCCGCATGTAAAGCTGTTCTGTCCAACTCGTTCGATCGACCACTCCGCGGTGCAACCACACGACGTACACAGGGAGTACGCGCGGCCGAAAATCGTGACAACCCGCCCCAGTAGCGACACTTTGACAAGTGGCACCGTGTAGCACGCATCGCCCCCCCTGCGCCGATTGTTAGACGAGCGCGCACAGTACCGCAGGTTGGTTTTCGTGTCGAGGACGGTGTCTGCGGCCCCAATGTTCCAGTGCGACTTGCTCGTGCGCGCCACGGCAAAATCACCTGCCGATCTGCGCAGACAACCTCGCTTACGCGCATCCCCGCCTTCCGCCCCCGCGCCTGCCGCCGCGCCGGCTTCTTTGTCGGATGCCGCGACATCGCCAGGGGCAGCCGCGCAGGGGGGCGGGGTGCCCCCTCCGGCCTTGGCCCGCTTGGTTGTGCGGTTGTGAAGGATTCTGTGTTCTGTGAGTGGGGCCGCTCTCTGAGTGCCCGCGTTTCCAGCCGGCTTCTTCGAAGAGTGGTTCGCCCGGATCCGAAACGAAGAAGACGTCGCAGTACAACTTGCAACGCTCGCCGACACAACATAGCCCCTCACCTCGCGACAAGAGTGGCAAACGTAGATGCACCCAGCGTCGTCGGGTAGATCGGCCGGACAGGGGACTCTGTACCGCACAACCAACGCGCTGAGTTGAAATGCCGTCGGCGACGTGCCGATCGGCATGTGCGAGACGGCGTGGACCTCGCGGACCGTCGAAATCACCGCTGCAAGCGTAGGCGCCTCCTCGAGAGCCGCTTCGCACACTTCGTTGAAGCGCGCGACTGTTGTCGTTTCAACACAAAGATTGTACAACCGCGCACACACTTGCTCGCTAAGTATGCCCTCTTTGGCGAACTGGGCGAACCGATCGGCCCAAGCAAGCGAGGTCGGCGCGGTGTCGGCATCGGCGATGCGCTTGACGACCCGGAGTTGGTCGCAAGGGAGCGAATGTGCAACCCGCCGCGCGGTCCCCAACTGGGAATAGATGCGCACGGAAAACGTGCGTTTTCTAAGCCGGATGAGGTGTCGCGCCTGGCGGAAAGATTTCGTCGCCATTTCGTCGTTCATTGTCTCAAAGTCGACCCCCATTGTCAGCAAGTGCCTCATGCTACGGGCACATTCTCGCGCGTAGTTTTCGTACCTGCCCCACTTGTACGTTTCGTGAAGCATCGCATACAGCGCCGGGTCTGCAGAGATCGATTGGAGCATATACTCTTTCAAAGCCACGAACACCAGGTTGGTCGTGAGGAGCAGGTCGTCGTAATTCCCGACTGTCGCGCGCTCTTCCATTCCCAGTGCTAGTTTGTATACGCGCAGCCGAGAGTTGAAGGGGGGGGCAGAATCCGCTGAATCGTACCGACCAAGAAGACAAAACACAAGCACGCGACGTATAAACAAGCCAAACTTGGGGTCTTGCGACGCATATTGTTGGATGATACTCTTCAGGTTTCTGTACTGGCATCTTTGAGGTAGCGTCTTGCACAACAAATGAAGCACTGGGATCCCCCGAGGACACTCGTCGAACCAAAAATTGAGGAGGTGTAGTCCCCTGGAAAGATCAGCCGGTGCCTTCACCGCGGTGTAGTCGCATTTCACGCTGCCAGTGTATTCCCACGACGGCACACCGACGTTCGCCCGCGCCTGTGTCTCGAATTCCAACGCAATTGGCAACAGCGCGTCGAGTTCTTCTGCCAGTTCCAGTGCGACGTGTTTAGTCGACTGCTGCACAGTGCTCATCAACTTTTTGATCACGAGAATGCGTATCTGCAACGCAAGAAAGACAGGCGCGTCGTACTCTGTGCACGTGCACGCGCGCGCTTGTTGCCCATTGCCTGAAGACGAAACAGAGCCACAAGCACACCATGCAACGGGGGCAAGGGATGCCAACCTTAACCGACGCGACGCCGTCGTTAAATTCCGCACTCGTTGAAGCGTTTCTTCCCACGACAACCACACCTCTGTGATCACAAGACTACTTCCCCGAAGAGCAAAACACACGTCGTCCGTCTTTATGTTTCGCCTCGCCGCCGCAAACCGCCCTCGTTGGCGGCTGCCCCTTGCGACGAGGCCTGACAAAAATCCGGCACACGTTGTTCCAGACGGCGTCTGGCGGTCTGTTCGTCGACAACAAAGTCGTAGTTGGACCTGACGTGTCGCACGATTGGCGCAACGACCCCGCAGGTGTTACCACCCCACGGCATCAGACAAGAGCTTCTTGTGTATTCGCCAACCCCAACTATGTTTTGGTATGCATGTATGCAAAATGGGGGGTCGATTCCGGCAGCCAGTCGCTGTAGAAACCAAAGACTGGTCTGTGTTCGGAGACAGATGATGCACAGGGAGCATGTCCGGCCGCTTGGATACACAAACCTCTTCCCCGAGAATTCCAAGCGAGCGCAATCCAGCGGAGACAACGAGGCTCGCGCCATTTGCGCAATTTCACAATGCTCTCCACGCACACACACCTCTTCCTCGGCAACCGCTTCCTGCATATAACCTTCTTCGTATGCCCGCGAGACAATTTCTAAATCAAAGCACATTCCGGGACCATCGACGTCTTCGCCCTTCAGTGCCGCGCGGAGGATTTCCTGTTGTTGCTCAACCGCAAGCAGTGGATCAAACACGCCCGACCTCGCTGTCGCGAGGTCACCGCCCCGTCCACTCGCGCCGCCATCGCCACCACCATCGCCGCCGTCGCCGCCGCCGTCGCCGCCGCCATCGCCACCATCGCCACCATCGCCACCATCGCCACCATCGCCACCATCGCCACCACCATCGCCACCATCGCCACCACCATCGCCACCATCGCCACCATCGCCACCATCGCCGCCACCACCGCTAACACCACCAACCCCACCGCGAGTCACGTCGACTCTCGGCAGCGAAGCGGTACACACAGTGCCAGAAGCCCGTTGCTGCGTGTAAACATCAGCAAACGCGGCACCATCTGGCGACGGCACGTGTTGCGGCGTTCCTATCCGCGAGACTCCGCGCGTCGCCTCCCAGGGACAGACGCTTGTGGCGCGGGTGCACAAACGAGGGGCAGCCGCAGCTTGTAAGGCGGCGTCAACCTCGGATGCCACGCCGTGGGAGACGCCCCCCGACGCTTCTGGGATCAACCACCCGGCACCCCTAGCCATCGTCAATTGTATTTTCTTGCACTCTGCATCACCATTTCCCGAGGTTGAGGTTGACGGGGGTTCTGTCGTTTGTTTTTGTTTCTTGCAGTGTCGACCCCGTGGTTCCGCGTCAATAGAACCAGCCGCCACTTCGGCCGCCGCCGCCTTGCGCTTCAGCGCAGCCCGTCGCATTCCTTTCGGGATAAAAGAAGACTGCAAAGCACATATGTTTAAAGAACACACAATGTGCTCAAATGAGAGCACGGGATGGATGTCAAATATAGTACAAAACGGAACACATTTGAGCTCGAAATACAGGCGCGCGACGTGTATTGCGACAGCGACACCACAATAATGCCGACAGCACCGTCGCGCGAGACGCGCGCGCATTTCTGCGAGCATTATCCTCCCATCCTCGTTCCAGCGCTCGAGAGAGTGTCGCGCACTCCCTGGGCGGTGGCCCGCCATGGCTGTCGACGTTTACTGCCCGCCCCGCCACAGACACAGACGTTCCCGCGAGCAGCTCTAGTGGCATATCGTTTTATGCAGTGGCTTCGGAATGGCGGAGTTATTCAAAATAGCAAACACGGCCACGGCGATTGTTGCGAATCTCACATTTCCGCCATAGATCTCACATCGGCGATGTCAAGGGAACGCACAGGGTTTTCCTTCCTCAAGGCCGAGCAGGGAGCAGTATTGCAGCTATGGGCGCGGCTCCCTTGCGAGTTGGCATCTGTTTTTGCGACGGATGTAATCGCGCTGTTAAAGAAGATCCACGGCCACGAGTTCTATGTCTACGCGGCGTTGGTCGCGCACAACATGGCGGACAGTCGCCGCCGTCGTCGAAGAGCTGCGTCAACTGCAAATAACGCGGCGCGCGGCAAGGCCTTTTGCATTCGCGTCGTCGATACAACAAAACCAGCGCGGGCAGCTCAAGAAGAAGGTGTTTGGACGGCATTTTACAGTGCAAAAGACTTGGTTCGTCATGCATCGAGGACGCGCAAAATTGAAATCGACAACTTCGTTGATAAAACGTGCCCCCCGCCCGAAACACTTCCACCCGACAGCCCGTGCGTGGTCTGTCTTGAAACCCTTTCGCAAGACGATGTGAATGTGGCGCGGCTACCGTGCGGGCATTGTTTCCACCGCAATTGTATCAGCGAAGCGCTCGCGGCGGACAAAAGCTGTCGCTGTCCGTTGTGCCGACATAAAGGGGTTGACATCCACGAACACGTGATTAGCGCGTTGTTTAAGTGTAGAGATTTGCCGCTGCACATAGCACAAATCGACACCACTGGCATCCTAAGTAATTAACGCTCAACAAACACACTGCCACTCAAAACGCGCCTAACGCGCCGAGTAACCCGTTGTCTGCAAGGTTGGCATTCGCAAGCGCGAAGTTGTTGTTGGCTCCCTGGTTGTTCACACGCTTCGCCTCCCAGCGGGCGGGCCCGAGAAGTTCTTGCGGCCCTGTCGACAATACGCTCGCTGGCAGCGTAATCCGACCACGACCAAAAGACCCAAGCAGTCCCGGGGGGGCAGATGCGGTCCTTTGCCGCTTGCCTGTCGGCGGCCCGTCATGCGCGCCAGCCACAAGCCCTCTCGTCGCCGACAAGTCCTTGCTTGTCGTAAACTCTGGTTTCGACAGTGCAGTGAGAGTTTTCGACAGTTGCTCGTTTTCGGTTTTGAGCCGATCAACCTGACTTTTGTGGAGCTCGGTTTGTTTTTTCTGCGCACTACAGGCACTGGTGATCAGGCGGAAGGCGTCCAAGTTTTGCATTACCTTTGCCGACGAATCGTTCATCGTCGACACGCTGTCAATGATTGCAGTGTCGACGCCAACACCACGCAGATATTCGACAAGTTCGCCCTTCTTCTCTTCCATCTCGTCAGAGAGTCGTTTCACCGTTCTGTCGAGCAATTCTTGCTTCCCGCGACCGGATCGCAACAGATCCTCGATCTTATGCTGTTGCTGCTCGAGGCGCCTGAGAAGTGCTTCATTCGTAGAGCTTGGTTCCGGCGGACTAATTTGAGTATGGCTAGCGGTGTTCTCGGTCGTCTCAGACGAAGTCGCGTATCTCCCCGTGGGATCCCGCGCCTGCGTAGTCGCGTGCGCCACCGCCGCGTCTTGAACAAGCTGCTGTCGCCCGTCGTACTGCGCCGGTGCAGCGCTTCCAGTGCCCCGACCGCTGTCCACTACTGGTGTATTGTTGGCAACTTCCCCAGACTCTATCGCCATGTTGTACACTAGCACTTCAATCTGTGTGTCGCTACGCAAATCGCGCGCCCCGCCATTTAGTATATTGTCATACAATCGCGCCTGTTCGATTCGCGCGAGATGCCGCCCCCCCCCCCCCCCCCCCCCCAACAACACACACCAACTACAGTCACCACCACAAACAGCGCTCGAGAGATCGGGCGGGGCGAGCGCTC
>Ga0114997_10003896_pt1 | contig 11641 bp, 8 predicted proteins | sample ArcticOcean_MG_C_2_FD_87045 | JGI IMG/M metagenome (GOLD analysis project Ga0114997, IMG submission 87045) | Marine microbial communities from western Arctic Ocean - ArcticOcean_MG_CB4_136 | ecosystem: Environmental > Aquatic > Marine > Oceanic | place: Arctic Ocean: Canada Basin | collected... | reverse complement strand
TGGTGGTGTTGGTGTCGTCGTCGTATCTTCGGGAACGAACGGGACGCGAAGGTGTTGAAAGACGGCGCGCGACGTCGGATTCGATTTACTCGCGTGCTCGTCCATTTCTCTGCTTAAAATAAACATCGAGAACGCATTCTTCTCTTCCACGACGACGTTATTGTCGTTATTGATATGAATTGAATCCAGTTCCCTTCCTTGAGAGTTACCGATAATTGCCTCTCGTAAACTCTGCCCGAGGACGCTTAAATTCGCTTTCGAGACGGTCTTTGTTCTTCGCGTCGCTGGATCCGCAAACGCTCTCACGACAGCTTTTCCGCTCGGAAAATAAATTAAAAGCACCCCACTTCCTCGAAACCCTTTAATCACGCCAAACTCTCTCTGGTACGTCTTATCGCTCATCGCTTTATCTCTTTCCTCTTTCCTCGCTTGGCTCACTTTCGAGGACGTCTTCCCCCACGACTTTGTCTCCGCGCCCTCGTCAAACGTCACCGGCGCATGAACTTCCGTCTCTTTAGAAACTGGGTCGAACGAAATCGTCGTCCGCCCGCTCGTCGCTCTCACTTCTCCGTTCAACTCCGTCACTCGCTCAAAAAAGATGTCAAAATATCTCGTTTCCTCTTTGTACGACAACAAAGATTTCTCCTTCACTCGAATCGTCGGACACAAGAACCCTTCCACCACCCTCTCTCTTTCATTCGCCAACGTTATGTGCGGCCCAAGTCTCCAGGAAACCACCGGGTCGCACCCACCTTTCCTTCGAAAAGGCACCCACGCCGCAAACGCGCTCTCGCACCCGACGACGTTCTCGTAACTCCTTTTCGTCGTTCGACAACTCGTCGCCGCGACGACAATCTGTCCTTCGTCAAACTCCTCGCATTGCACTTCAAACGCCGCGCACTCCGGCGGCCAAAACGTCGGCAAACGTAAAGATATCAGCTTTTTTCCCGTCTTTACGTCTAAAACATCGATCGAGGCTCTCTGATACCCGGATCCGGCTGCTCGGACGACGAAATTTCGCGTCGCCTTGACGCAATCGACGCCGAGTTTCATCTTTTCTTCCTCGTCTAATAACACTTCTTCCTGGTCGTCGTCGATGTACTCGTTCTCGTCGTCAAACTCGTCGTTATCGTTGTTGTCGCTTCTTCTTCTGTTGATCCATTCGCATTCTGCCACGCGATGACGATTATTCTTTCCGTCGTTCACGTCTTTAAAAAGTGCAACGGTGCCGTCGGAATATCCAAGGACGAGACGACAAATGTTCTCGTCGTCGTTTGATGACGACAAAGCGCAGCAAGTGCACTCCACGACTCTCTCGCACGCGCCGAGGGATAACGGTGCAGTCAGTTGCTTTGGAGGCGGGACCGTCGCGATCGTTTCGAGACGACGACGCATCGTCGGTTTTATATCTGTGTGTTTGTGGTAGTTGTGTGAGACGCTTTCGTTTTATGAAGAAAATCTCTTTCTTACACTACTATAGTAATAATGATAATATAATAATGGGGTGTTTAGGCGAAATGTCTTACGTGTTCTTATTCTTATTCGTCGTCGTTTACGTCGTCGTCTAAATCGTCCTCAGAATCAGAATCGGAATCGGAATCTCTTCTTACGTAAAAGAACACGTATCCTTGACTGGCGATGGATTTAACTTCCTCGTCGCAAACGTCTCGAACGCGGTCGTCGTCGAATTGGCGCCAGCGGTTATCGCCGGCGAGATCGCGGGCGACGGCGGTGTAATGGCCGGCGTTGGCGGCTTGGCCGTGGTGCGCGACGCACGCGGAGAGGTCGTAGGTGAACGAGGTGGACAATTTGGAAGGTTCTGCGTTGGCGGCACTTTTTCCCTCTCGCCGTTGCTTCTCTTCGTTCGCCGCCGCGGAGGATTTGCGTTTATTGCCGCCGCCGCCTTTTTTTGAGGATGATTTCGATTTGCCGCGAGCCGCCGGCTTTTCGACGACGACGACGACGTCGTCGTCGTCTTTCTCCTCAGTTGCCGGTTCCAAGAATGGTTCTAAACTTAAATTATCTAAAGGAAACGCCACTGGCGCGATAATCTTCGCCCGTTGGCCGGACTTTCCTTTCCACATGAACCGTTTCAAGTGTAAAACCAAAACCTTTGGGCACTCGCGATTCAACGACGTTCGTTTGGTCGCCGAAGTCACCGCTTGACATTGCTCGCAGTAATATCGGTTACCGCCGCCTCCGTTCGAACCATCTCCACCATCTAAACATTCTTCCCTCGTGTGTGCCTCCAAACACTGTTCGATCGTTGCCTCGCCGTTCGGACCGTTCCCGTCGATTGGTGCCGAGTGGTCCCAGTACGAGCAGTCGTCCAAATCGTTTTGATTGCTTCCGACGTTCGACAAGCCCAGCGCGTTCAAGTTAACCAGCGGAGGACTGGTCGCCCGTGTCATCGGTCTCGAGACGTTCGGTAAAGGCAGACTCAAATCTAAGAACGGTTCTTTCATCGCGTTCGACTGTCCGCACTCGCTGCACTTCACGTGCGACACCGCCACGCCACCAAAGATTTTCCAAATCGGATCGTCCGACATGTTCTCGGCGTCGGCAAAATACGTGTGCGGTGTGGTCGGATCAAATTTCGGCGATTCGATAGAGGCCATGTGATTTTTTGCTTCCGCGACTAGCTTTTGCACGGCAGTCGGGATGCCACCCGCGTTGCGCTTCTTTTGCGCAGCAGTTCGAACCGGCGTCAACTTCCCGGGCGTTTTCAAATTCAACACTTCGTGCAACGACATCACGGAGGAACCATCTTCCATTTTCAAGACTTGCGTTGTTTGCATCGAACGATCGTTTTGCGCTTGCGTTGCCGAAGGATTTTCTTTTTCGAGTTTGAGCCGTTTCGATTTACACGGACGACACGAACATCCATACTTATGCTCGACTGCACCCCACCTGGAAACGATGACAAAACCTTTCAAGTTTGGGTCGATGGCATCTTCGACCGTGTCTGGTGATTCGGCGTGCTTATTGTTCGTTAAGAGACCTTCCTTTGTGTCCACGGATTCGCTACTCGCGTGTAATAGTTGTTGTTGCTGTTGCTGTTGTTGCTGCTGTTGTCTCGCTTGTTCATCCGCCTCGCGCTGAAACGGATTCGCGTTTTTATTGTTTAAGAAACCGAGCGTTGGCGTCTCGTTGTTGCCGATGTCATATCCAGTGAGAAAGATATCCCCTCTTCCTGCAACACGACCGCCACCTTTATCGAGAAGATCGCTCTCGCGATCACCCTCGCCGGCGAGTAAGTTCTTAGTCGCAAACACAGGCGAGCCTCCAACTAGAGCGCATCGAGGACTGCCTTCGTTACTTCCTATCGGTGAGGTTGTTAAACTCGCGTTCGCTTTCCTTGGTCGGAACGATCTCGCTCTCTTCGGGACTTTCCCAGGCAACACTTTATCGTCGTCGAAAGCGTCTTCGCCGTTCCTCCGCCTTCCTCCGTGTTTCTCGTCCCAATCAAAGCCGCTTTCTAATAATAACGCGTTCTCTTCGTACTCTCTCCTAAACCGATCGTTCTCTTCTCGTTTCTTCATCATGCGTTCCCCGACCAACAACTCTTTCCTTAACCTTTCCAACGCAAACCTCGCAAACTCGTGCGCGTCTTGTTGCGCCGACCCGGCGAACGCCGGCACGAATCGCCACACCGCCTTCAACAATTCCGTCGGCGGAAACGCCTCGTACCCGCCGCATCGCAACGTCCTCACAACTCTTCGCAACTCTTTTCCTAAACACGCGCCTTCCCTTGCCGCGCCTCTCGCCACGTCCGCCCTTCGTTCCCTCGTCATCGCCGGTGCTCGTGGGTTAAAGGACGTCTTCTTTCCGAGGTTCCCCGACCCGCCGCCGAGACCGCTTAATCCTCCTCCTCCTCCTGAAAGAGTGTTCCCGTTGCTCTCGATTTTCTCGCCGCTTCCGTGCGCGCTCATCGTCTTCCCTCTCGGGAACGAAAGAATCTCTTCGTGGTGGTAATACGCGCCCCGTTGCTGCAGCTGCTGCGCCGAGGAAGACGTGGACGCGTTATTCTCGTTCCCTCGCCTCGTTCGGTGCCTTCTCTCGAAGTTCATCTCGTTGTTCGCGCCGGGGTTCACCGCGTTGGTATTCGTCATCGCGGAGGACGAGTGCGACGAGTGCAAATTCTTCTTCTTCAAATTCGTCGTCTGAATCGTCTGAATCGTCTTTGCGTTGTTGTTTCTCGTCGTGTGTTCCAACAACAGCTGTTCGCATTCGTCGCTCAATAAATATTCCCGGAACGGTTCTACCGCGCACAACGCCTGTTGTTCAATTTTTTCGTCGTTTCGTAAAGTAAAGAGACGAGAGAGATGAGAATGATGATATAATACTACTAAGAAGGAGCGCGCTCGCTCGCGCGAGTTTAATAACACTACCGTTCGCCGCCAAACGCACGCATTAAAACGCGTTTCGGCGTCGTAAGCACAGTACGAACACACGCAACAACAAAGAGAGGTTCAACACACATCATCTTTAAAGAGAGACGAGAAAAATGTTTTTTACCTGAACGGTGGCGTTTAAATAACACGTGTTGCTGACGTTGTGCAAGCCGGAGGAAAAGGAGTTTTGCCGCAAAGCGACGCCATCATCGACTGGTGGTAAAGGTGGTGAATCCTCCGGTTCCTCCATTATTATTCTTCGTAGTGTTCTTCTTCTTTGTCTTCTTCTTTGTCTTCTTCTTCTTTAAAAAGTGTTCTTGTTGAGCGCGTCCGAGAAAAGTCCAGCTGGTGGTTTTTGTGCTTTTTTTTCTCTCGGAAAGTCTCGAGTGCTTTTTTTGTCCTCTTTTTCATCCAAGATCTCATCTTTAAACAGTGAAGAGATGTACAATTTAATTGTCGTTATTTCACAAAAGACGGGAGAAAAAACAAACAAACGAGAAAAAAAAGACTCCTTGGGGATTGAATGGCGACAATTGTTGTTGATTGAGAAAAGAAGAGGATGAGTTTGAAAACGGAAGAAGAACACTTGTTGGCCACGTATTCCACGAAACAACTGGCGACGTATCTCAGGTTTAATAATTTCCTCGGGTTGGCGGGAACGTGCGAAAGGTTAGAGCTGAACGGGAAGCGTTTGAGAAATTGTTGTTCAGTTTCATCAGTCGTCGGGAAATCATCGGAAGAATCATCATCATCATCAACGGGGCAAGAACAACAACGAGAGAGGGAAGTGGGGGTGGAAAACAATGAAAGAATCGTCCTCGAGGTGTGCGAATTGTTCGGGTGCACGGCGGATGAGGCGAAGCGGATGTGCGAGGAGTTGGTGAAAGATTTCGCGGACGTGCCTTGGGATGAGACGAAGAATCCTCCAGAGGTAAAAGCGGTGGTGGGCGTACCAATTGGTGGCGGAGGAGGAGAAGGACGACGAGTTTTAAGACTCGAAGACCGGGGTGGTGACACGGTCGGCGGTGCTTTGATGCGGGAAGTTCCGCCGGATGGATACAGAAATCCTCGGTTTCCGTCGTGGTACGATAAATCGCCGACCAACGATCGGTGGCGAGGCGGGTTTAGTAGAACTGAGTATTACGACGACGAAGAAGGAGAAGAACAAAACGACCGCGAGCGACGACTGAGAGAACGAGAGAGGAAAGTGGAAGAGCGAGAAAAAAGAATGGATGAAATAGAAGCGCGGTTGAAAAGACTCGAGGAGAACGGCGGCACGACAGCCCCTTCGGCTTGAACAATAAAGATGATGTGTAGTATTGATGTAAAATAAAAACGGAAGAACAAACGAACGAACCGACGCGGATACAGTAGTACTGTGTAGTTTTCTTATTTTTTTCTACTTTTGGTTCTTTATTATTATAAAACGCTGTTTATTTATGTATATCCCCTCTCTCTGTTGGTTACGTGTGTGCATGAACTGATGATTACCAGCCGATGTGTCTGTAGTTCTCACCCGCGTAGACAGAGTCCGCACCAAGCTCCTCTTCGATTCTCAACAATTGGTTCATCTTGGACAAACGCTCCGATCGGCACGGCGCGCCAGTCTTGATTTGACCAGTCGCCAAACCAACCGCCAAGTCCGCGATGAAAGAATCTTCAGTTTCACCAGATCTGTGCGAAGCCATGACCCCCCAACCAGCTTTCTTGGACATGCCGACCGCTTCGATAGATTCGGAAATCGTACCGATTTGGTTGATCTTCAACAAGAGCGCGTTGCACCACTTGCCGTCAATCGCCGCTTGGACTCTCTTCGGGTTCGTGACCAACAAATCGTCACCAACGATTTGGCACTTACCGCCAGCCGTCAACAACGCCGTGTTCTCCGAATCGTCTTGGTCGAACGGATCTTCGATGGAAACCATCGGGTACTCCGTGCAAAATTCGTTGTATAAGTCAATCATCTCCTTCCCGGTTTTCTTCAGAGAACCGTCGTTGTCCTCCGTCTTAAAGTCCAAGTCATACATGCCGTCCTTGGTCAAGAACTCAGACGCCGCGACGTCCATACCAATTTTCACCTTTCCGGTGTAGCCAGCTTTTTCGATGGCTTCGACAACCAAGTCCAAACCTTCCTTGTTGTCTTGAATATTCGGCGCGAAGCCGCCTTCGTCGCCGACGTTGCACGCGTCTTGGCCATACTTCTTCTTAATGACCGATTTCAAGTTGTGGTAAACTTCCGAACCCATTTGCATGGCTTCCGCGAACGACTTCGCGCCAACCGGCAAGATCATAAATTCTTGCATGGCCAATTTGTTTCCGGCGTGGGAACCGCCGTTGATGATGTTGAACGCCGGCACCGGCAAGACCAACTTGCTGTTACCCGCCAACTCAGAGATGTGCTTGTACAGAGGAATACCCTTTTCGCCGGCGCCAGCCTTGGCCAACGCCGTGGAGACCGCCAAAATAGCGTTCGCCCCCAACTTCCCTTTGTTATCGGTGCCGTCCAACTCTTTGCACATGAATTCGTCGAGCGCTTTTTGCTCTCTCGGATCCTTGCCAATCAAAGCCGGCCCGATGATTTCGTTGATGTTCTTCACCGCAGTCATGCAACCTTTACCCATCCACGCCTTACCGCCATCTCTCAATTCAACTGCTTCGTAGATACCCGTGGACGCCCCGGACGGGACCATCGCGCGGTACATACCTTTTCCGGTGTAAATGTCGCATTCCACCGTCGGGTTGCCTCGAGAGTCAAAGACTTGGCGACCGACAACTTTCGCGATCGCCGGTGGCGTTTGCTTTCTCAAGTGATCAGCCTGTGGAAAGTGAGTTTTGACGTAATCGTTGTTAATTATTACGAGAAGACGAGAGTTGCGAAGAACCGAGAAAAAATCCCCTCTCGATGATGTTTTCCACAGAGTGGAGTCAGCGGACGCGCGATGGAAATGTATACGCTTTTCATAAACGCGCGACGAGAGACCTCGAGCGAACGCGAAACGACTCGAAATTCACGCGAAGGACTATTTTCTCCACGCGACGACGGCATCTCGAGGTTCACCGGAGGTCGCGAGGGTGCTGGTGAGTGGGCTCACAGAGCTCATAAAACGCAAAGCGGCGTTCCACGTCGAGAGAGATGCCGCCAAAAACGATTCGGATTTGACGAAAATTTGCGCGCTCGGAAAACAGCTCGAAACGACCAGACGCGAAAAACTATTTTTGCATACCATGAACGAAATCGGTTCCGGAGCTTTCGCTTTCACCGCCGCGTTGATGGTTTCTTCCACTCTTTTGGAGAGATTGTGCGTTTCTATGTATTCCTGGATGGACATTTTCCTTGTTGTGCGTTAAAAAATGAAGAAAGAGGAATAAAAAGTCATCCTCACAAAGACTTCAAAGAGCACACAAGAAGAACATCGTCGAACACGGGCGAGTATAAAAACGAATACTAATCTAATAAGAAGAATAACAAACGTAATAATAGGAGGAGTAACAATGGCACGACCGTTAAAACCGAAAACGATCGCCATGTTCGACGTGGACGGCACGTTAACCGTCCCTCGCAAAACGGCGAAGAAAGAAACTTTGGATTTCATCAGATCTTTACGAAAAACGTGCGCGGTCGCCATCGTCGGCGGCTCAGATTACGGGAAGATTTGCGAACAGTTAGGCCCGGATTTCGAGAAAGAGGTGGATTATTTATTCTCGGAAAATGGTCTGGTGGCGTATAAAGACGGGGAGATGATCGCCAAGCAATCGTTCTTGAAGTTCTTAGGCGAGGAGAAGTTGCAGACGTTTCTCAACTTTGTGTTGAAGTACATCGCGGATTTAGAGATTCCGCAAAAGAGAGGGACATTTATTGAGTTTAGAAACGGGATGTTGAACGTTTCGCCGATTGGACGCAACTGCTCGCAAGAAGAGAGAGATAACTTTGAAAAGTTTGACGAGACGGCGAACGTGAGGAAGACGATGGTGGAGACGTTGAGGAAGGAATTCGCGGATTACGGGTTGACGTATTCCATCGGCGGGCAGATTTCATTCGACGTCTTTCCGAACGGTTGGGATAAAACGTACTCGTTGCAATTCGTCGAGAAGGATGGGTTCGAGGAGATTCATTTCTTTGGTGATAAGACGTACAAAGGGGGGAATGATTACGAGATTTTCGAGAGCGCGAAGACAATCGGACACACGGTGACGAGCCCGGAAGACACCGTGAAGCAAGTCACGGAATCGATCATTAACGCTTAATTTCTATTTTATCTCACTCTCATGCATGCAGTTGTTGCTGTTGCTGATGTTGTTGTTAATTTACACCTTGAACATATACACACGACCATTACTTTAAATACATATATCATCACCTAAACGCGTTCGTTCAACTTCTCGTCGACCAATCCGCCTTCTTCGCTCAAACGCAAAGCTTCTCGGGCAACTTCTTCCTCCGCGAGCGCTCGAAGTAATACCGTCGAGGCCGCATCCGCGCCGCTCGATGTGCTCCCCTCTGCTTGCGTCGCCGTCTTCGTCGTCTTTGCGTCACTTTGCGCAAAGTTTCGCCCGACCGCTTTCGCCGATATTCCCTCGAATATTCTCTGTGGCTGTTCTCCGCGACTGGTGTTCCTCCCACCACGCATCTCGCTACGACTCCTATTACTACTACTATTACTACTGTTACTGCTCCCTTCGCCACGACTCCTTTTACTCCTCTCCCCCAAACCACCACCACCTCGTCCGAACCCGCCTCGAATTTCCCCGACCACGTTCTCGAGCTCTTTCGTCGTCCCTCGCAAATCCGCTCGCAACGCCTTCACGTCGTCCCCGGATTCGTCCAAAATTCGTTCCACTTTCTCGCGATACGCGTGCGAATACCCGACCATTTTCCCGCACATACGACCTAACGTTTTCGCAATTATAGGGACGTCTTTCGGGCCGAGCAAAACGACTGCCGCGACGGACGTTCCCAGGATTTCTCCGTAAGAGAAACCCAGGACGCCTTGCAGAACTTTCGCGCTTTTCATCGGATCGATTTTTGTGGAAAGTCGTTCGACGCGAAAAGTTCCAATCCGTCGTCACTTTTTATCGCGAGGAGTGAGAGCGCGAGAGAGTAAACGACGACGAAAATGACGACGAGAACACGAATTGTTTTCTCATCGTTCGTACTCGCGCTTTTTCTTCTTTCAAGGGGTGTTGTTTCGAGCGAACGCAGCTTTAACTCGCCGCCGCATCATCGGCAACAGAAAGCGACGGCGAAACGAGAAAAATCGATCGACGTTTCCCTCGTCGTGTCTTCGCTCTTCCCGGCAACGTCTTTTGCGTTAGAAACCGCGGAAGCGATTTCCACGTGCTGCGGGAACGAGAAGTTTTGGCAGTTTGTGAGTTTATGGTCTTCACAAAACGGGTTGAACGGGAAACGGTGTCAACGGTTCATCGAATCCGCGATGCGACGAGCGGTCGTTGGACCGCCGGAAAAGGAGGAGACAGAGGCGACGAAGCGAGAGACGATGATGACGAGCGCGGTGAAGATGAGCGTGGGGTTAAGACAGTTCGCGCCGAGGTTGAAGATGTTTCAGACGCTGAAAGAGGAGGCGGTGGAGGAAGTGGTGAAAGAAGAGGGTTTGAAAGAAGATGTGAAGAAGACGTGTTGCTTCGCGACGGTTGGCCGGCGCGGACGGTACGCGACGGATGCGGCGAGTTTACGGAGCGCGGTGATGGAAGCGGCGAAGGAGGAGGCGGAGGTGGAAAGGAGTGAGGAGGAAAACGCGACGAGGAAAAAAACACGGTACTCGTATTTAGTGCCGACGGAGTTTGATCACGCGTATCCAACCGGGAAGGAAGACGATATCATGGAAGGGTCTGAAGTAGAAGAGAAGGCGAAGAAGGAGCGATTGCCGATGGTGTATTTATACGCGGCGACCGGGTCGCAGTGCTTTTTGGACATGCACGAATTTTTAGCCGAGAAAATCGATAGGGAGGAGGTGAGGTATGTTTTGAGGCCGGTGTTTGAGAAGTCGTGTTTGAACGATGAGAAAGCGGTGAAGCAGTGCACGGCCTGCGGGGCGTTCAATTACGACGGCGATACGAAGAAGAGCGGTACCGGTGACGCGAGCGCGAACGAAAAAGAAGACAAAGACGACGAGCTTTTGCGCGTGCCTGGATTCGGCGTCGAGTTGGCGATCAAGAATATGGAGTATAAAGCCGTTGACGATCAAATCGCCGCGAAAGATGACGAAGAAGGCGGCGACGACGACGACGAGGAAATCGTGTTGGGCTTTAACTTCAAGACGCTTCGGGAGCGCCTAGCGGAGAAGAAAGGAGGAGAAGACGCGCAAGAAAAGCTGGACGGATTCAAGAAACAATTAGAAATGGAAGAAAAATCGATCAAAGGCGACATGTTTGAACCGCTCCCGAAGTGGAAAATCGCTAATTTGGGTTTACTCGCCACGCAAAAGATTGTTTCCGCGAACGATCCTTTATCGATGCTTCGCGACGTGACGCAAAATTTTCCTTCGCTCATGAATAAAATGGCGAACACCATGCGCGTGCAAAAGAAAACGAGAGATGAGGTGAAAGAGAACCAACGAGCGGTACCGCCATCTTCAGTCATCATGTCTTTAAACGGGCAGCCAATGGAACTCGATACGGTCGATGCTTTTGCAATCACGGACCGAGTCATTTCGGAATTACGAGACGCCGAGCGCGTTCGCACGATTGGATTAGGAGAGAAGGCTGCCGCGGAAACGTTGCATCTGCGGCCAAAAGGCATGCGAACGAAAGAACCGCCTAAGATTGACGTCACATTTTCTCCAGTCGAGTTTAGCTACGACTTTGAAAAGGACAAGCAGTACGAAAAGTGGTCGAAGAGTTACTCTAAGTTTTTAAAGGCGATGATGGAATCGCAAGGCCAAGGAGGATTACCGCCGATTCGACGAAACTTGATCAACATCGTTGCTATTGTAAACCTTGGAACCGCGGAAGGTATGGAAATAGTAAACGTTTTAGAACGGTACCGTAAAATGAATATACCGGTGCGATACGCCATCCTTGCTATTGGAAACGACGACAAGACGCAATTGTTCGACGACGACGTTTACATGGGCGACGGTTTCGGTGAAGAGATTCCAGACGATTCACTTCCGGACACGCAAACGTATTCAAACTTAGTCGCAAAGTGCGCGCATTATATTTTAGCGAAATACGGGGCCAAGCCTATGCGCGCGTTTGTCATCGATATCATTGAAGGACGAGAACAGCTC
>Ga0114997_10003895_pt1 | contig 11642 bp, 11 predicted proteins | sample ArcticOcean_MG_C_2_FD_87045 | JGI IMG/M metagenome (GOLD analysis project Ga0114997, IMG submission 87045) | Marine microbial communities from western Arctic Ocean - ArcticOcean_MG_CB4_136 | ecosystem: Environmental > Aquatic > Marine > Oceanic | place: Arctic Ocean: Canada Basin | collected... | reverse complement strand
TATCAGTTTATATCCAGAAGGCTAAAAAGTGCCAGACACAAAATTTTTGGCTCGTCAGGATCAGAGATTTGGTATGGAAAGACAAGGTCTTCTACTGACCTAGATGCTCTGTGGAATGATATAGAGACACACACAGACAACCTAAAAGAGAACCACACTTCGTGGGGATTTAGCCCCGTTGAGAAAAGAATGTTTCTAGCCATGAACTGTTGTGGACATGAACATTCTCACGTAGACCCCAACGAACATTCTGATTCAGTACACCTTGGCGGGACTTGCATTTGCGAGCTTTATGAGCTATCAGAAGACTTTATAAATGAAAGGGCCGAATCCATCCAGATTGATGGAGACCCTATTATTGAGGAGGAGATAGGAGTTGATTCTGGAGACCCTACATTTGAACAGATACTAGTAGCTAAGAGAAGGTTCACGGTTCCGTACTGGGATTATGATTCCCTTTTATCTTTGGATGTTGACGACATTAGAAACCCAAGCAAAGAGGTAGATGCTAGAAAAGAGCTAGACTCAAGGCCAGACGGAGATCTTTTAACCGTCAATAAAATTGATGCTGGCATCATAATTATATAGGAGTTTATTTAAAATGGCGACTGTCATAAAAAGTATAGGCTCTGGAAAAACTTACAGCACCATTGCCTCTTGGATAGCTAGTCTATCTGATGGCACCTATTCTTCCGGAGATGACGTGGTAGGAGAGCTCTACGACTCCTCTTATGATGAAACTTTCAATATTGGGGATAGTCCATTTAGCACAGGATCGCTTAATAGCGTTACCCTTAGGGCTAATTCGGCTTATAAGCACGACGGCACTCCAGATTCGGGAGTAAAAATAACCTACAGCGGCTCAGTATCTGACAGCTCTGCCCCCTATATAGTAAGTTATGATTCTTCTACTTATGGTGAATATAAAGTAAAGATAGAGGATATCGAGTTTGCAGACTTTAATCACTCTACTGACGTTCATGTGTATGGATTTTTACTATCAGAAAAGACCACCGTTATCTCTAGATGTCTAGTTAATAACTTTAGCTCTAACGGTTCGTCTACTAAGCGATTTAGAGTATTTAGACAGGGTAAGCCAAGAATACAGAATTGTATGGTTTTTAATTGCGGGAAAATATGGGGAACAGGGGGCGTTTCTGCAAACGTTCAGGCATTTAACTTAGACAATGACGGGGCAGCTAAGGTATATAACAGCACTGTATATAACATATTTGACTCAAGCACAAACACTGTGTGGGGGGCTTTTTATGGAGAATACATCAATACTATAATAGTTGATGCTGGAATATGTTTTAGGGTTACTAATGGAGGCAGCAATAATATTTCCAGTGATTCTACCGCGCCCGGAGCAAACTCAATTGCCAACAAGTCTGCAGGGTCGCTGTTTGTCTCTACGATACAAGGTTTAGAAGACTTACACTTGAAGGGACTAGCCTCTGCTTTGAGAAGAGGGCTAGACTTAGGCACCTCATACGATATACAATATGACATAGACGGATATGATAGAGACGCCTCTGTAAGTGCGTGGGACATAGGGGCAGATCAGTGTGACGCTTGTAAAACGAGTGCCATAAAAGCTAATGGCAGACTATCTTTGGGATTCTCAGTTAACCAAGCAGTTTCCTCTTTTAATTTATCCGACTTCTAAGGGAGAGCAAAATGGCAGTACCATCATTTTCTAATATTATAACAAGTGACATGAAAAAGTTGTTTGGCAATGCTATACGTTCCTTACTAGAGGATTCAGCATTGACCGTTGCGTGCACTCTGTACTTTGGGATAACTAAGTACGAAGCTTGTACCAACTGTGTCTATGACCCTATTGGAAGAAAGTCCTCTAATCGCTTTATTACAGGAGGCCCTGTCCCATTTAGAAATGGAGGAATATGTCCTAACTGTTCTGGGAATGGCAAAAAGCCCGTAATATCAACAGAGAATATAAATCTTGCAGTTATATATGACTATAAGGATTTCTTGGGAATAAAAACTCCTGTTAATGCACCAAACGGAGTAATACAAGTAATAGCGAGAAAAGAAATAACCCCGAAACTATTAAGAGCAAAAGAGATTCAACCTTCAACAGAAATATCAAAATACGCCGACGCAAGGTTTGAACGAATCAGCGAACCCCAACCAGCAGGTTTTGGGGATGATGAATTTGTATTCTGTAACTGGAAAAGGATCAAATAATGGTAAATTTTAGTATTGAGCTAGATGCAGGATTTGAATCCCATTTCAAAAAAGAGATTGAAAAAGAGGTTTCTCTAAGGCTAAAATCTTCTATTAACAATATTACAGAGTCTATAGAGATAGCTCTACAGACTTTGGTTAAGCTTCGCTTGTACGAGGCTCCCGAAGTAGACTCTTTAGCCAGTGGAGAGCTGAGATATCAATTTGGGCTAGTAGACGGGGCGTCTAGAATATCAAACATTATTGATATGTGGGCAGAATCTGTTGAGGTAAGGTATGTTTCGGGATTTGGCAAGCTTGGTGGAATTTCTATAAGCATGGGAGATAATGACTATTCAAAAGCGTTATCCATGTCAGACGCGGAGTTTACGACAGAAAACGGGACCCCTCTGGAGTGGCTCAGATGGCTACTACTAGAAGGAGACACTAGAATAGTTAATAACTATCAGTTCCGTTCTGGAAGAAGAGGAAGGGCAGGAGGAGGAATAATGGCTTCGAGACAAAATTCCTCATGGGGAGTGCCATCACAATTTGCCGGTACAGATAATAATAACTTTGCAACCAGAGCACTAGAGTCTATGCAAGATGAAATAGATGTTATAGTCAGAAGAGAAATAACAAAGGTGGTATAATATGGGATTGCCTAACGGAGAAGGCTATACGAGCTTTTCAAAAGTATCACATGTCGGAGATACTCTTTTTACCTCAGAGTTAGAAAACAACTTAAAATGGTATATGGACTGGGGGATGCTGCAAATAGGAGCATGGAGTGATATAAACGTACCAACTTCCGGAGCTTTTGGCGGGGACTTTAGCGATTTAAGAGCAGTTCAAGACCCATCTTATATAAACGGACAAATATGGGAGTCCGCAAGAAAAGATTGGGTCTGGGAAACTGGGACACTATACTCGGATGCGGGGGCAGATTACTCCGGAATAGACATATCTGGGGTATATGTTAATGGTACACTATACGGCACTGGAGATGGCACTTATGGCCATCACTATGATTACCCTAATGGGAGGGTTGTTTTTGACAGCGCTATTAGTACTACAGCTACGGTAGAGCTTGAACACAGCTATCGCAATGTCCAAGTCTATGTTGCAGACCAAGCCCCTTGGTGGGACGAGCTTCAATATGACTCTTTGCGTGTAGATGATTCTAGCTATGATGTAGCGGGTTCTGGAGCTTGGGGTATACTCTCAAATAATAGAGTTCAAATGCCCTCAATAGTAATAGAGGCAGTTCCTAGAAGAAGATTTACTCCATATCAAATGGGCGACACGTCACAATTTGTTAGACAAGATGTTTTGTTCCACATTGTTGCCGAATCAAGATGGTGGAGAAATCAACTGATAGACATTATCTCTTTACAGAAAGACAACAGAATCTGGCTGTATAACAGCAATACTGTAGCATCCAGCGGCGCTTTCCCCTTAGATTTTAGGGGGATGTCCGTCGCAAGCCCAAATAACTATAATGATATTGTTGACACACCTCAATACCAATACTTATTCGCAAGAATGACAGAGATGGCAGTTTCAGAAATGAATAGCTATAATTCTAGACTTCACGAAGGTACGGTTCGGGCGACTTTTGAAGTTGTTATAGATTAAAATGGTGTATACAATATCAGATACGTATCTAATAATGAATTAATTAATTTTTAGGAGAAGTTTAATGGCAGTTAATAATAGAGTCTATTATGCTATTCAACAGGTCGCTATGGCACCCGATAGTTCTGCGCCCGCGCAGCACACATCGATGAAAATTGCTCATGGTGTTCAATCTGTTGGTATCACTACTACTTTCAACCTAGAACAGGTGTTTGAGCTCGGTCAGATTTCTATCTACGAAAATGTAGAAGGAACCCCTGATGTTGAAGTAACAATGTCAAAAGTTCTAGACGGGTATATCCCCCTTTATTGCATGGCTTCAGCTATGTATGCAGCTTCACCGGCCTTGGCCAATAGAAATGCTGCCAATGTTAAATCTTTTGTTCAGCTTGGCATTTGGAATGAAGCCAATAACCAATCTGCTGGTCAAACTGATACATATGCCGACTCTTTAGTTGAGATGTCAGGTCTTGTTGTTTCCTCTGTGGGTTATAATTTCCCACTCGATGACAACTTCAGCGAAGACGTTACTATGGTCGGTAACTACAAAGTCTGGAAATCTGGAACAGCTACCAATACGATCTCTGAAACTTGTGGAGTAACTTATTTTCCAACGGGTGGCGTTGGAAGTGGTATCTCTGGTCAATTTGCTGGTAACGATGACGCCCCTATCGGAGACGGTGGAGTAAATCGTCGTGAGAACATGACGTTCGCAGACTCCTCTTCGTATAAGAGTGGAGACTACACTATTATTCCTCAAGATATTCCGGGCGTTGGAGCAAATGGTGTTAAAGGGACGGATGCTCGTATCTCATCAATCACTACTTCTGTAGACCTTGGTCGTGAAGATATTTTTGAACTTGGATCTAAACTTCCTTATGCTAAGACAGTTTCCTTCCCTGTTGAAGTTACTTGTGATTTCGAGGTTACGACTGTTAGTGGTGACTTGGTCAATGCTCTTGATGACTGTACTGTGGCAGGCGCTTGTAATACGAAACAGAATCTCAACGAGAGACCTATTCGTATTACTACTTGCGAAGGCTTGAGACTATGGCTTGGTAAGAAGAATAAGCTTTCATCTGTCACTTATGGTGGTGGTGATGCTGGTGGCGGTAACGCAACAGTTACTTATTCTTACTCAAACTTTAATGACTTTACTGTGATGCATAGTGGAGATGTTAGCGCTAACGGTGGAAATGCCGATGGCGAAACAGCATGGACTAACCGTGAGCTTTACGTCGGCACAGGCGTATGGTAACGGACATTTAAATACAGGGGGTCACGTTTTTACGTGGCCCTTTGTTTTTTTAGTGACAATAGAAGAAGGATGTGGAAATTTACATGGATTTGCTGGAATATTTAGCCAAAATCTCTATTGTAACCGCTAATATAGTAGTAGGGGCAGTGGTTATTATATTTTTTACCACAAAGATCCTATTAAAATACACAGACATAGGAATTAGCAAGAAGAAGGAAAAGGATAAGTCAGACAGGGTATTTAATACTAAGTCAGACTTAATTAAGGAAGAGGATCTAGGGTTTATTTATAAGAAGCCTAATATAGAGACTTCTTTTGGAGATAGAAGGATAGGCGAAATTGATGGTGACGCCACACAGACCTAACAGGATGTCTGGATACAGGCAGGAGATAGTTAATGCTGACTCCATGTCGGAAGAAAAACCTATTCATCATATCTCTAATAAGACGGAAGATTCTCTATCCGCAGGTGATGATTCTATAATAGAAGCAGAAATCCCTAGTCCTAATATATCAGTAGAAGAAAACTGGTCATATGACGGTAAGCAGATACAATCTTTTAATTCAGAAAGGAGTTATTCTTTAGAGATGGCTGATAATAACGAAATAAATAAACGAGCAGTAGGGGTCGATATTGGAACTGGTTTTATCTCCTGTGCCGAGCACGAGGAAGGTAAAAAGAAATTCCGTAAAGTCAGAGACGCCTTTTTTAAGTTAAATCCTTCAAAATTTCTAGAAGGTTCTGCAGACCAATTTGGTGAAAGCATGCTAAAAAACGCAGGAGCTCACTATGTAAAGGTAGATGGCCAACTTTACGTTCTAGGCGACGATGCATTTAAATTTGCAAGTCTATTCCATCAAGAATGTTTAAGACCTATGTCTCAAGGGGTATTGAACCCAAGAGAGCCAGTTTCAAACCTCATGGTAGCAGAGCTGGTAAAGGCCGTAGCAGGAAAACCCAAGGCAAAAGATGACGTACTATACTACTGTGTTCCGGCAGAACCTATTGATGCAGACTTTGATGTAGAATACCATAAGCAAATCTTACGTGGAGTCTTCGAAGAGGTTGGTTATACAGACATTAACGTTATGACAGAAGCCCTAGCTGTCGTGTACTCAGAGCTAGCAGAGACGCAGTATACAGGCATTGGAATGAGTTTCGGTGCTGGTATGTGCAATATTGTATACTCCTTCATGGGTATTCCTGTTTTTGCATTCTCTCTAAGTAGAGGTGGAGACTGGATTGACGCTCATGCGGCAAAACATACTGAAGAGACGCACAACGTAATTACTTCTATTAAAGAAAAAGGAGACTTTAGTCTCTATGATTCTACTAATGGAATACAGAAAGCTATATGTATATACTACGAAGCTCTCCTTACCTATGTGGTAGAGAAATTTAAGGATCTATATGCTAATACGCCGAAAAAGAAGCTTCCAAATGTAACTATGGAGATGCCTATTGTTATTGCCGGAGGAACATCTTTGATGCAAGGTTTTGTTGAAAGACTAAGAGAACTAACAGCAGAAGGGTTCCCAGTACCTATTTCTGAAATTAGACACGCAGAAGAGCCTTTGTTTGCTGTTTCTAATGGCCTTTACGAAGCGGCTAAGTTGTCGTTAAGATAAAATGCTTGATCACGAAAAGGCAACTATAGTAGAAAAAATATTGTCGGGAACTGTATTTTTTAGGACACGAGAAGTAATATATAAGATAGCCAGTCCCACAAGAGAAACTAGAGGCTTAGCTGATTTTTTAGCGAATGAAGCTTCTCAAGATTTAAATTTTTCACAACTTATAACAAAAGAGGAACTAAAAGAAACGCTTAATTCTAAGGGGATTTGGACTTATGAAGATGATAGCAAACTCAAGATAAGCGAAGATACCATAGAGGAAATACAGATTTCTATCTATAAAAACTTTTTTCATTCAAAGGCAAAGGCCTCTCTGAAGAGAAGACTTATAGGACTAAGGCAGGCGATATCACAGGCAAATGAAAAAAAAAGCTCTCTTGAAAACGTTACCCTAGAAGCCTATTTTGATTTTATAAAAGATAGGTTTATCGTAGGGATGAGTCTTTATGATATAAACAACAACAAGATATATGACGCCGAGAACTTTTTCAACCAAGACTCACTGATGTTAGACAAGGCTTATGATGCTTGGATTACTGAGTACTCGATGTTTCCGCACTTAAGAGAAGTGTCAAGAACTAATCCTTGGAAAAGCTATTGGGACAGTTGTCAAAGTAATAGTGTTTTTGGACCATCAACATCTGAGCTAAATATTTTTCAGAGGAACATCATTCTTTTTTCAAAAATGTATGACAATGCAAGACAAAGTCAAGAAGTTCCTCCTGACGAGGTTTTTGAAGACGATGATGCCTTTGACGGGTGGATGGCCGTGCAAAGAAAGGAGGCTGAAAAGAACAGAGGAAAGAACAATGCTGATAAGATCAGCGGGCAGAAAGGGGATGAGATATTCATGGTCACGGGAAAAGAGGACAAAGATAAGGTCTTCAATTTGAATGACCATCATGAAAGAATGACTATAAAAAATAAGCTTTCAGAGGTTCAGTCCGCAGGAGGAGAAGAGATAAAAGAATCTCAACTCTCTGATGTGCAGATGAGGCTTCAGAAGGAACTGGCAGAAATGGTAACAAACAGATAACAGGAGTAAAGAGTGGATGAACAAAACGACTATAGAAACTTCTCTAAAAGCAGGCTTTTAAATAATATATCAAAAAAATTTAATACTACGACTATAGGTTCCCTTGCTATAATAGAGGATAGCTTTGGGTTTTTATGGGGACATGGACTTTCCTACAATGAACTTTCTGAAGACCAGAAAGGCTGGAGAGAGTCGTGGGGAGAAGTAAGAACTAAGATTTTAGACTTAGGAAACTCAAATTCGAGAGCATCTCAAAGTGAGATTGGTCAATACACACTAACGTGGAATAGATACGTAACTAATTTTTATGTAAGAGGAGATGAGGAATAATGGCAAAGAACAAAGAAAAAATCGAAGAAGTAGAGGTTCGGAGAGACAAAAGACCTTTTGAATATGATGGTAAAAAATATGCCGTTCGTAGACCGAAGGTAGAGGATGTCAAACAAGCAAATGAACTTAGGGCTAAGACCTTTAATCAGGCCCTACAAGAAGGGGACTTACTTAGAGACCAACTAGACAATGAGCTCAGGAAGAGAGAGCTTTGGAATGATGAAAGAGAAGGTCAGTATCAAGGACTTAGAAAAAAGGTTATTGATGGCGAATTTACTCTGAAAAAGGGTGGTATTAAATTAGCAGAAGCTAAGGATATCGCTTTAGAGATGTCAAGGGCTAGAGGAGAAATGGTTTCCATGCTGTCTGGAAGGTCTGACTTGGACTCAATTACATGCGAGGGAAAGGCTGATTCGGCTAGATTCAACTTCTTGTTTGCCTCTTGTTTGGTGTATGATGAGACTGAGGAAGTGTATTTTTCAGAAGGTTTTGACGAGTACATGGCAAATCAAGATGATCCTGTTGCTATCCTAGGAGCAACGGAATTCTTCTACCTTATGTCGGGGACAGAAGATGTAGATTCTCAGTTGCCAGAAAATAAATTCCTTAAGAGTTTTGAGTTTGTTGATAATAACTATCGTCTTATAGATAAAGGCGGAAAGCTTGTTGACGTAGAGGGGAATCACATAGATGAGAATGGTAATCTCGTTGAGTGGATTGGTGATGACGAGTATATCTTTGTTGATATTACTGGTCGTAAAGTCACTAAGAGTGGAGAATGGGATGTTGCCTTTTCTCCCTTCCTAGATGATGATGGCAAACCTGTTATCAAAGAAGAGGCCAAAGCAGAGGAAGAGGCTGATGAAAAGCCAAAACCAAAAGCCAAGCGTAAGCCTCGAAAAAAGGTAGTTAAAGAAGTTGATCAGGCAGAAGAGCCTGAACCGGAAAAGCAAGAAGAACCTGAAGAAGAATCCGAGCCCGAAGAGGACTCAGAAGAAGCTTCAGAATAATAACGGATAAGCGGTCACGATAAGCAAATTGCATTTGTCGTGGTCGCTTTCTTTTTTATTGAAAGTTTAAAGTATGGCATTTAATATAAACGCACATGTGGTCCTTCAGGGCCCCAAGAATATTAGTGCCATTACTAAGAGCATCCGCACACAACTTCAGAGCATTAATGTTAATGTTGGTGTTAATGTTCCTAAGGGTGCCCAGAACCAAATAAATGCCCTAAACAAGCAGCTCAACAGTCTAAACGCAACCAACAAAAAACTTACTTCTGGAGCAAGCTCCGCATCTTCTGCGGTGCAGAGGGTAGGGACTAGCGCAAAACAGGCCTCCAATGCAATGCAGGTACTTGGTAAGGAAACCGCCCTTACCTTCAAACGATTTGCTGCTGCCGGTCTTGTCACAGCCACTTTCTTCAAAATGACGCAGGCCATAGGTGCCGCTATTCCTAAGGCTTTGGAATTTGAAAGAGGACTTAATAAGCTTGAGCAGATTACTGGCTCTACCAGAAGAGGCCTTGATGGTCTGGCAAAGACTGTCGATGGGCTTGCTAGAAGTTTTGGTAAGGACGCCAATGAGATATTAGAAATTGCTCAGATCTTTGCTCAGACAGGTCAAAGCCTTAAACAGGTAGAGTCTTCTGTTCGTGCTGTTGCTAGATCCTCTCTTGCCCCTACCTTTGGAGCCATGAAGCAAACTGCGGAAGGTCTTGTTGCCGCCTTAAACCAATTCGGAATATCGGCAAAAGACTCTGAGAAGGTACTAGGCTCTCTTAATAGGGTTTCAAAGAAGTTTGCTGTTGAGTCTGAAGACTTGATTGCTGCGATTAGGCGTGCTGGTGGTGTTTTTGCTTTATCTGCCGGTCAGTTCAAAGAACCTATTGATGCTTTAAACGAGTTCAACGCTATCTTTACCGCCGTTAGGTCTACGACTCGTGAAAATGCTGAGACAATTGCCACTGGTCTTAGAACTATCTTTTCTAGATTACAGAGAAGAGGAACTATTGATGTTCTTAAAGGTCTAGGGATTGAACTTACTGATACTAACGGCAAATTCAAGGGATTGTTTGAGTCATTTAGAATCCTATCTAAAGAGCTTGATGGGCTTGTTCAAAAGGGAGATACGATTACCCTGTCTGCTATCACTGAAGAACTTGGTGGTATTCGTCAGATAGGTAAGTTGATTCCAGCTATTAGGAACTTTAACAAAGCAGAGAGGGCTTTTGCTGAGGCTTCGAAAGGAGCAGTAGAAGGGCTTGGTAAAGATGTTGCTAAGGGTTTGGAACCTCTGATTGTTCAGTTTGAGAGAGTAAGAGAAAGGTTTAATTCTGTAATAAGAACTATTTCTAATTCCTCTACATTCCAAGCATTGGCCAAAACAGCCATAGGACTAGCAAACGCTTTCTTAACTGTAGCAGAGTCCCTCACTCCTATACTTCCTATTCTTGCGAAGCTGGCTACATTTAAACTTGCTAAAGGCGCCTCTTCATTTTTCCAAGGGTTCTTTGGATCGGCAGGAGCAGGAGGAGGAGCAGGAGGGGTTGGTACCGGTATTGGTAGGGCGGTTACTGGTCAGGGAGCCAAAGGAGGAGGTGCAGGAAGCAGCTCTTTGACGGCATCTATAAAGGCTATGAATACTGCTGTTGGAGGTTTATCTAAATCTACATCTATAAATACCACAGCTACAAATAATTTAAGTAAAGCAATAGGAACCCTCACTAGCGCCATCCGCACTATGCCTAGGGGTGCTGGTTCAGCTGGAGGAGCCCCAAGACGAAGAGGAAGAGGGGGAGCAAGAGGCTTTGCTACTGGTGGACTAGTTCCCGGAACTGGTAATTATGATACTGTTCCTGCCATGCTTACTCCGGGTGAATTTGTAATTAAAAAATCCTCTGTTAATTCCATTGGAGCAGGTAATCTTGCCGGAATGAACTATGCTGCTGGTGGCAAGGTTGCTTCGGGAAGGAACAATTATGGTAAACCTAGACCAAAATCTAGACTAAAAAAAGGTGGCGATTCTCTCAAGAGGGCTGTTCCGTTCGGAAAATCAAAGACGCTAACAGCTGACGAAATAGAAGAAATGTTAGCCAAGATGAATAATGCGCGACCATTGCCCAAGGGCGTACGTGTGGCTGCTGTTGGCGATTCAGGACGTAAGATATCCCGTAAAGAAATTGCGAGATTAAGGGGGGAACAACTAGAACAGCTCGGATTGGGACCTGAGGCTTTCGCTAGCGGTGGTCGGGTTACTTCGGGAAGGAATTATTATGGAGTAAAACCGACTTTGGGTACCGGTCCCAAAGATCCAAGAACGATGCCGAACAAGAGAAAGAAACCAACGAAACGCGAAAGACAGATAGATGCAGCTCGTGTCGGAATGAGTCCCGATCAGATCGCTCTTGATAAGAAGAATCGGGAAAAATTTAGAGAAGACAATGATAATGTCGGAGCAGTTACTCTTTCAAATAATCCGCTGTTGACGTCTGCTATTATTTTAAACCGGTTCGATGAGAAGGGAAATTTCACCGGAGCGTATCGACCCAATCTG